>ENA-OQLB01000859-OQLB01000859.1-human-gut-metagenome-genome-assembly--contig:-NODE-859-length-15143-cov-1.724627_pt1 | contig 15143 bp, 19 predicted proteins | sample MGYA00242656_ERZ504813 | MGnify/ENA primary metagenome ERZ504813 (study PRJEB26092, sample SAMD00036388) | human gut metagenome | host: Homo sapiens | study: EMG produced TPA metagenomics assembly of... | reverse complement strand
CTTGTTGTGGAGAGTCCCTCCAGTAGTCCTGTAAGCGCGTTCACGAACATGCTGAGCGGCGCAAGCAGTACATAGATGTAGGTCATTCCCAAAACAAACACTGTAACGAGTGGAATGATAATGATCGGCACAATAGGCTTTATCATATCTGGCCATTTAATTTTTTTCAGATATGAAACCATAATACCAGTTGCCAGGCCAAGAAGCAGTGCCCCGAGAAACCCTGTTTTTGTCGCCGTCGCCCCAACTTCGATATTCGCCATGTAGCAGAGTACAAATGCCGGAGCCAGCGCCGGTTTACCGGCAATCGCATAAGCGATATATGCACCCACTACCGGGATCATGATGAAAAGTCCTGATGATCCGATTGTCTGAAGATTCGCCAGAAACTGATTTGCAACTACGATCCCTGGTCCTGGACATACTCGCCGCCAAACCCAATCGAAATTGCGAAAAACATGCCTCCGATAATGCAGACGGGGATCAGATATGATATTCCTGTCATCATGTAATTTTTTATCTCTTTTATTTTAAAATCTCCCATACCACACCTCTACTTTATTTCTTCTAATTTATCGAATACTTTGCCTGTTGATTTGATTACTACTGACGGGTCAACGTTATACACTTTTCCTTCCTCTTCCTTCTCTTCAAACCGCTCCCGTCCCTCGATCGCAACGCTGACTGCAAGCAAAACTACGTCCGCCTCTTTTACATCCTGTAAGCTCAGCTCGTTTTCAATTCCGATCGCTCCCTGAGTTTCAACTTTTACATCATGCCCTCTCTTCTTCGCTTCCTGCTGGATCGCCGACATCGCCATATATGTGTGGGCAATTCCTGTTGTGCATGCCGCTACTGCTACAATCTTCATGACTGTTCAAACACCTCCCATAGATTTTAGTACATCGCATAATTCTTCTCTGTTCTTTGCATCGTACAATTTTTCTCTGTCTTCCTCTACCATCAGATTTGTACATAACCTTGCCAGAATTTCTATATGCTCTTTACTCTTTTTCCCTTTTGAAATCCCGATGTTAAAAACTAGCGCCACTTCATTCTGATCCCAGACAACAGGCTTTGCCAGCTTTAACACTGCGACAAAGCATTCCCTGACAGTATCGCTTTCTCCATGTGGAATTGCGATCTGATCGCCCATCTCCGTGGATGCCGTCTGCTCTCGTTTTAACACCGCGTTTATGTAAGCCTGCTTATCCTCAATTTTCTTATTTTCCCAGACCATTTCTGCTATATACCGGATCACCTCCTCCTTGTCCTGAAATGTCTGGTTTGTAAAATCGACAAGCGCGGGTTCAAACATTTCTTTCACCTCCTTCTCCCTGTTCCTGATGATTTAATTTTAACCTCGAGTTAACAATTCAAAAATATCAAAGTATTTCACTTTATTTTAACTGATTGGTATACCAGCTCTTTACATTTTCTTTCTGGAAATTGATATACCATTCCCTTCCTTTTCCCCCTCCGATCCTGGTATACCATAAACTTCACTCTTCTGTGAAAAAAATGATCCCCCTCTCCGACTGCGCTGTGCGCAATCAGGGCGGGGGATTGATTCCTCTGTCCATCCTTAATTTTATCAGACTGTCTCAAACAGTTGATAAACCTCTTTTACATCCATACAGGATTTTAATTCTGATATAAAGTCTTTCATCGCTGATACAGAAATACAATTCTTCAAGAGCCTTTTTCGATACCATTATATTCGAAAAATTAATTGCTACGAGAAATATCGTACTGACGCGGTCGTTTCCCCACGAAATCGGTTTTTTTAAAGTCACGATCGCAATCCGGTTTTCCTTGACATACTTATTCAGTCCATGGGGCAGTGCAATACCATCCACAATGTTTGTCGGCGCAATCCTCTCTCTGCTTATTACAGAATCATAGAAGCCGTCTTCTATACATCCGTCCTTCTCCAGGATAGCGCACACTTCTTTTACACACTCCTCCATACTTTTATACTTCTTCTGTAATAAAATGATCGTCTCGTCCAGACAATTCAGCATGAAAGTATATCTCTTCATTTTTACACATTGAGACAATGCATAATACTCTTTATTAATCGCCTCCAGATCCTCTCAGTCAGCATCGCGGATACCTGGACATGGGGGATTCTGATTCCTTTTACCTCCAGGGTCGTGACAGCAAAGTCAAATTCATTGATATATTCCAATTCTACCTTCTTAAGTTCAGCCAGCTCTATTACATCAAACAAAATAAAGTTCTTGCGGATCTGGCTTTCCAGAATCGAAGTATACGCGTCGATATTGTCAACGATTATAATTATCTTCCGGGACATATTCAACCGCTCTACTGCCGCCTGAAAGTGAATCAGGATAAATCCTGTTTCATCTTCTGACAATGTAAACCCGGAATAATTTTCTATTACGGAACAAGCCAGTGACACAACAGAAAACAGCGCCGCATACTGTTTTTTTATCTGATGTATGTACGGATTCACGATCTTTACATGATTGGATATCCTGTTCAGCATCGCCGTAAAATGCCTTTCCAATCCATTGATTAGAAGATTGTCATTAATGAGCGCATCTGAAAAAATAGCATTTACAGACTCTATCATATGGATTACCATTTCTTTAATGTTCTCGGAATCTGCCACAAATTTAACATCATTTTCCAGTCTGTACACTGAATTTATAATTTTATTTACATAGTTTATTTCAGCTTGGGGAATGCAAAGCCCCCGACACTCTTTTTCAACATGTCCGCAAAGTTGCTGTGCCACAGGATATGTTCTCACTGGTACACCTCTGTACTCAAAGAAGGCCGCTCCTCCTTTGGAAGAAAATGTCTGTTGTTAACCCGGTTCAAAAAAATAACAAATTTGATCAGCACCTGCAGATGATAGATAAGATTCATCTCAAAACGAAGTTCCTCTTTTACATACCCGGTCATATGCTCTGCCAGATCAATGTAATGTTGAGGAACATATTTCCCGAGCAGTATTTTGGCATATTTAATCGTGATACTTTCGTTAAATAAAATATCCCTCTCAATTTTTCGATAAATAAAATCATTTTGAGCTTCGCGGATATCCACTTCTTTTCCATCCAGAAAAGTCCCGGAGGAATCTCTTTTCAAAAACAGGTCCTGCTCTTTTAACATCTTTTCAACCGACTTGATATCATTCACTATGCTCGAACGGCTGACAGTATAAAAATCCGACAACGTGTTAATAGACAGAACCGCTCCGTTCATCAAAAAAATTTTCATAGATAATTTCCCGCCGCTCTTCTGTTGAATATTCTGACTCGTCCAAGAGTTTCTTCAAAAGTTCTCTCCGTCCTTCCACCGGTCCCGTAATCAGTATTCCATCCCCTGACTTTTTTATTTTCAGCCCATACTTTGGCAGATCCTTTTCCAGATCTCCAAGATAATTATAAATGCTCTTTTTCGAGATTGTTCATTTCATCCGCAATTTCAGATACTTTTTTACATTTTGTCTGCTCAAGCAACAACTTATAAAATAATTTCCTGCCATCCATTTCTCGCACCACAATCCCCGCACTTTCCTCGCATTTTTCACAAAAATATACTACATTCAAAATCATATTTGTATAATATAGCCCACAATACCTTATGTCAATATTTTTTTCCTCACCCGGTTGTTATTTCCTGCCATTTCTTTATAACAGCTCCATAGCACACAACCGGTATCAAATGACATAAAGGAAAGTCAAGATCACTGGCTAAATCGCCGGTCTTGACTTTGCCAAAACACAAAAGGGCACTTTCAAAAAATTTTTTCTTTCAAAAGTGCCCAAATCATGGCTTTTCCCGTATAGATTACAGATAACAGTACTTCGTAACAACTCAAAATTATTTCAAAATTTATTGTCGGATATTAATTTTTTATCTTTAATACAGCTTCGCCCCCGCCGGGATCCGGTCGTCCACCATCAGCAGATTCAGCTTCTCTGCCGTCTCCTCTGTGTACTGCCGAGATCAGCATCCCCTCGGAGTCAATGCCCATCATCTTTCTCGGGGGCAGATTTACGATAGCGATCGCAGTCTTTCCGACCAGTTCTTCCGGCTCATAATACTCGTGAATCCCGCTTAAGATCGTGCGTTTCCGGTCTGTCCCGTCGTTCAGTGTGAACTTCAGGAGCTTTTTGGATTTCGGAACCGCCTCGCACGCCTCGATCTTCACAGCCCTGTAATCTGCCTTTGCAAAAGTATCAAAGTCAATCATTTCTTCAAACAGCAGCTCGATCTTTACCTTTGAAAAGTCGATCTTCTCTGCCCGCTTTTCCTCCGGCGCCGCCTGCCTGCCGGACTGCGCCGCATTGTTCGCCTCATTCTTTGCCGCCCCCTGTGACTTCATAGTCGGGAAGAGCAGAACATCCCTGATCGCCGCGCTGTCTGTGAGAAGCATACACATCCTGTCAATACCGAAGCCGATGCCGCCTGTCGGAGGCATACCGATCTCCAGTGCGTTCAGGAAATCCTCGTCGGTCGTGTTCGCTTCCTCGTCCCCCTGAGCCAGGAGTTCTTCCTGAGCTTTAAAACGCGCCTCTGGTCGATCGGATCATTCAGCTCGGAGTAAGCGTTCGCCATCTCCCAACCGTTCATGAAGAACTCAAAGCGCTCCACATAATCCGGGTTCTCCGGTTTCTTTTTCGTCAGCGGGGAGATCTCGATCGGATGATCTGTCACAAACGCCGGCTGGATCAGATGCTCCTCTGCAAATTCCTCGAAGAACAGGGAGAGGATGTCGCCCTTTTTATGACGCTCCTCAAATTCGACATTATGCTCTTTTGCAAGCGCTCTCGCCTGCTCGAGCGTCTCTACTGTATTCCAGTCAACACCCGCGTATTTCTTCACGGCATCCACCATGGTGATGCGCTCGAACGGTTTGCCCAGATCCATCTCCACGCCGTTGTACACGATCTTTGTCGTGCCGAGGACCTCCTGCGCCACATGGCGGTACAGGTTCTCTGTCAGATCCATCATGCCGTTATAGTCTGTATAAGCCTGATACAGCTCCATGAGAGTGAACTCCGGATTATGCCTCGTATCAAGTCCCTCGTTGCGGAACACGCGCCCGATCTCATAAACCTTCTCCAGACCGCCCACGATCAGCCTCTTTAAATACAGTTCCAGAGAAATGCGCAGTTTAAAGTCCTCGTCGAGTGCGTTGAAATGTGTCTCAAACGGCCGAGCCGCCGCGCCGCCCGCGTTGCTCACCAACATCGGGGTCTCCACTTCCATAAATCCCTCGCCGTCCAGATATCTGCGGACTGCGCTTAAGATCCTGGAACGTTTGATAAACGTATCCTTCACTTCCGGATTCATGATCAGATCCACATATCTCTGGCGGTAACGTGTGTCTGTGTTTGTCAGCCCGTGGAATTTCTCCGGAAGGATCTGCAGGCTCTTTGAGAGCAGGGTCACATGTGATGCGTGAATGGATATCTCGCCGGTCTTTGTCCTGAACACTTCTCCCTCCACGCCGATCACATCGCCCACATCCAGCTTTTTGAACTCTTTATAGTTCTCTTCGCCAACGCTGTCTCTCGCCACATAGGACTGTATGTTTCCCTTCAGATCCTGTATATTGCAGAATGATGCTTTTCCCATCACCCTTTTGGACATCATGCGCCCTGCGACGGACACCTGTTTCCCCTCCAGGTCCTCATAGCGGTCTCTTATCTCCCGGCTGTGGTGCGTCCGGTCATATTTCGTGATGACAAACGGGTCTTTTCCGCTTTGCTGAAGATCCGCCAGCTTCTCGCGGCGCACCTTTCTCAACTGGTTAAGATCTGGTTCCTGTACATTTTTCTGCTCCTGAGCCACTTTATCTTCTCCTTCCTTTAAAACAGGGCATTATGCCCGCCCCGTCTGTCCAGCGTCCTGCCGTCCCCGGGACACTGCCTTACAGGCAAAATCGGCTGTCACAAAGTGCTAAATTTCTACAAGATATTGTCCGGGTCTGACCGGGCATGCCTGATATCGTGTATGAAAGATGCATTTTGCGACAGCCCCTTTTATTGTCACTTATTCAAATACGACCATCTCACCATCTACGTTGCAAACCAGCACTCTCCTGTTCTGGTTATTCCGGTCTGACCATTTGTCGCTTCTGTGATCTCAGCGATCAGCTTTGACTCCTCCTCTTTCGGAATCAGGACAGTCAGATCTACTTTCTCTGTATACACACTGTCCAGGATTGTCAGCCCTCTTTGTCCCAGCAGATACTGAATTTTCCCCAATCCGGTATAATCTGTTGTAAGATTCAGTTTAAATCCATAGATTTTGGTAATAATCTGACTGTGGGAAATCCCTTCTCTTGCTGATTCGGTATACGCTCTCACCAAGCCTCCCGTTCCGAGAAGTGTCCCGCCAAAATACCGTGTCACAACTACAAAAATATTGTGAAGTCCCGCTCCCCGGATGACCTCCAGAATCGGTTTGCCTGCTGTACCGCTCGGTTCCCCATCATCACTGCAGCGCTCTGTCACGCGTTCTTCTCCGATTACATAGGCCCAGCAGTGATGCCTTGCATCCCAGTACTTTTTCCGTACCTGTTCCAGATACTGCATGGCTTCCTCCTCCGAGTGCACCAAAAATACTTCCGCGATAAACCGGGACTTTTTTTCCACGATCTCGCCCTTGCCGCCCTGATATACTGTCCTGTATTCCATCTGTCTCCCACCTTGCTTTTTCCATGCCTTTTGTTTGTTTCAGGTATTTTCTGCCTGTTCTTCCTCAATTATATATACTATGCCTTTGGAACAAACACAAGAAAAACTGTGCAATTATTAAAATTTTTTTATAAGAATATGAACTTTTTCTTTTTCCTTTGCTTTAAAAGAGCAAATTTGATATAATGAGTAGAATGAATAAAGGAGGATATTATTCATGAATTACGGAAAAGAAAGCCTTTCGAAGAAGAAAAAAAATGTATCTTCAAAGAAAAATATGAAAAAGAAACGGGTCGGCGTCCGTGTCTTTAAGGCCGTTGTCATCTGCTTCCTTCTCATCTGCATCATCGGTGCCGTAGGCGGCGTCTTTTCGTCAAGAAGATCATTGACGATGCGCCAGAGATCACTCCTGCCAGTGTCAAACCAAGCGGATATAAATCCCAGGTGGTTGCGGCATCTAACGGTCAGAATCTGGGGCAGTTCCGGGAAGCCGGATCCAACCGTATCTACAAGACCATTGACACAATTCCAAAATATCTTGCCAATGCATTTGTAGCGATTGAAGACGAGCGTTTCTACGAGCACAACGGAATCGACCTGCAGGGTATCCTGCGCGCCGGTCTTGTAGGTATCACAAGCGGAGACTTTTCAGAAGGAGCCAGTACGCTCACCCAGCAGCTGATCAAAAATAACGTGTTCCCGAATTTCACGGAGGAAAAAACGTTTTTTCGACAGTCTGGAGCGAAAACTGCAAGAGCAGTATCTTGCCCTGGAAATTGAAAAGCAGATGACCAAAGAAGAGATTCTGGAAGCCTACATGAACACCATCAACCTGGGACAGAACTGTCTCGGTGTTCAGTCTGCCGCAAAGCGCTACTTTAACAAAGATGTCTCAGAGCTTACACTTTCGGAGTGTGCAGTCATCGCCGGGATCACCCAGAACCCGACAAGATACGATCCTGTGACTCATCCGGAGGAGAACGCCAAACGACGGGACATTGTACTGAACAACATGCTGGAACAGGGCTACATCACCCAGCAGGAATTTGATGAGGCCAAGGCAGACCCTGTCTATGACAGGATTCAGCCTACTGCAGTCGGCTCTGATGCGGAAAAACCGAACACATATTTTATCGATGAGCTTGCAGAACAGGTGTTAAACGATTTGCAGGAACGTAAATCTTACACTGCAACACAGGCACATAATCTGCTGTACAGCGGCGGTCTGACGATTTATGCGACACAGGATCCGACGATCCAGCAGATCTGCGATGAAGAGGTTGCCGATCCGAGCAACTATCCGTCTACCATCGAATACGGACTGCAATACGCACTGACTGTTACACGTGCTGACGGTTCTGTTGAAAACTACAGCCAGAACAATGTAGGAGATTATATTCAGGCAGCATGGGGACGTGAATATCCACTTGTCTTCTCTTCCCCGGATGAAGCCAATCAGGCAGTTGCGGAATATAAGACAACACTTAATATCCAGGAAGGGGATACTGTAGACGAAAGTATTACAATCCCTCCACAGCCTCAGACTTCTGTTGTTGTGATGGATCAGTATACGGGAGAAGTCAAAGCCATTGTCGGCGGCCGCGGGGAAAAAACAGCCAGCTTTTCTCTGAACCGTGCGACCGATTCTCACCGGCAGCCAGGTTCCTGTTTCAAACCGCTGGGTGTTTATGCTCCGGCGATCGATACCGGAAAATATACTCTGGCTTCTCTGATTGAAGACTCTCCGTACACATACAGCGACGGAACTCCGGTCAACAACTGGGATGGCAAATATATTGGACAGGCTACTGTACGTTATGCGATCCTCCACTCCATGAACGTTTGTGCCGTACGTACTCTGACTGATATCGGTATCGATACAGGTATGAAATATCTTGAGAACTTTGGATTTACTACACTGGTAAGCAAAGAAGATGATCCGGCACACAACGATTACAACCAGTCCACTGCACTCGGCGGTATCACAAACGGTGTTTATAACATTGAACTGACTGCTGCCTATGCTGCACTGGCCAACAATGGAGTGTACACAAAACCGATCTTATATACAAAGGTTTTGGATCATGACGGCAATGTCATTCTGGACAACAGTACTCCTGAGACTCATCAGGTTGTAAAGGATTCCACAGCAGCACTTCTGACGAATGCTATGCAGGATGTGATCAAACGTGGTACCGGTACAGCTGCACAGCTTGCAAATGGAATGCCTGCATCCGGAAAAACCGGTACTTCCGAATACAGTACTGACCTCTGGCTTGCTGCTTACACACCGTACTATACATGCTCTGTCTGGGGTGGATATGATTCCAATAAACCAATGGAGAATATCTATAATCAGACTGGCACGAAGTCATGTGGAAAAATATCATGGACCGTGTCAACACTACACTCGGTCTTCAGGTAAAGAACTTTACCATGCCTGCATCTGTAGAGCAGAAAACAGTATGTTCTGTCACTGGTCTTCTGGCGGTCAGCAGTTGTCCGTCCTACACGGAATATTTCGCAAAAGGAACCGGTCCGACGCAGAGCTGCTCCGGCCACTATGAGGAAGAAGAGGATGACGAGGATGATGACGATAAGAACAAAGAGGATTCCGATTCTCAGAACAGCCAGGATTCCGAAGATAATGAGGATTCCGGAAATTCCGATCAGTCCGGTGATAACAACAACAATTCCGGAAACAATGGAAACAACAACGGAAATAATAACGGAAACAGCAATGGAGATTCCGGTACCGTAACACCTCCGGAAGAATAAAAAAGAAGAGAAGCGATCAGGATCATACCTGAACTGCTTCTCTTCTTTTATATTATCAGTTCCAGCACCTGTTGGTACTGCAGCTGCTGTATCAGATTGTAAATCTGTTCTTTCTCTTCTATCGGTGCTGAAAAGCTCAGTCCGCATCCAGATGTGATCTCCCTTGGAACTGGATCAGTCTTCCCCCGATCTGCCGCTTTTTTGCCTCGCTTTCAAATGCCATCGCAGCTGTTGTCGTTTCAAATGTCACTATGATACGTAATTCTTTTGGTCTCATATCTCTTCTCCTGCTGTCATTTCTTTGATTGCCTGTACCGCTTCCTCCACCTGTTCTTCACTGAGAAAATGAGAAAAACTAAATCGTACGATTCCCTGTTCCTCTGTATGAAGTGCCCTGTGCATCAGGGGTGCGCAGTGTGCCCCAGGACGCGTCTGAATCCCGTACACCTCGGAAAGCTCATCGCTGACTGCAGAAGAGTCATAATTTCCGATATTCAAAGCACGATCGGCGCCCGCTCCATATTTGAAAAGTCTCCATAGATTTTTACAGCATCCAGATGTTTGATTCCCTCATAAAACTGCCGCATTCTCTGACATTCAATCCTTTTGATCTGTTCTGTTCCGACATTCAAAATGTAGTTTAATGCTGCATGTAATCCGGCAATCCCATGCCCGTTTAACGTCCCCGCTTCCAGTACAGTCGGCATCTCCTTGGGCTGTGTTTTCAGAAAGCTCTGCACTCCGCTTCCCCCGGTTTTAAACGCAGGCAGGTGTACAGATTTTTGTACGATCATCCCCCCTGTTCCCTGTGGTCCCATCAGGCCCTTATGTCCGGTAAAGCAGAGGATATCAATAAAATCTCGTTCCATATCGATTGGAAATACTCCTGCTGTCTGAGACGCATCCACTAGAAACAACACGCCGTATTTTTTGCACAGTTTTCCGATTTCTGTCAGTGGATTTAAGTTTCCTGTCACATTGGATGCATGGGTACAGGCAAAGATATCCACACCATTTTGAAACAATTCTTCCAGCTTTTCCAGAGAAAGCCGCCCCTTCTCATCCACATCCAGGATCTGCAGGCTGCACCCTCTCTCTTTTGCCCGATACACGGGGCGTAAGACACTGTTGTGATCCATTGCTGTCGCCGCCATCCGCACCCCGGGAGCTGTCAGCCCCTGAATTGCAATATTAAGAGCTTCCGTAGCATTACTGGTAAACACTACCTGCTCCGGTCCTGGTCCGTGAAATAATTCATTCAGCAGACACCTTGTCTCATAGATCATGCGGGCACTGTTCAGACTGGATGCATGGCTTCCTCTGCCTGCATTTCCCATGGTCAGGATCGCATCATACACTGCCTGCGCCACTTCTCTCGGACGATAGTAGCTGGTCGCCGCGCTGTCCAGATAAATCATGGCTTCACAACCTTTTCTGCCTGCAGCATTTTTTCACAGATCACATACATATTTGTAACACCTCCCACAGAAAGCTTCTCCGTCAGTCCGTAGTGATTCAGACACGTTCCACAAGTCAAAATCTCCACTCCCTGCGATTCCAAAAGCTTCAGATCTTCGAGGGATTCGGAGCCTTCTACCGGAAGTCTGGCGCCTCCATTATACATGATGACTGTATCCGGAAGCCCTTCCTGACTCGTGAGCGCATAAATAAAGCCTTTCATCAGTGCCCTTCCAAGAACTTCATCCCCCTCTCCCATGCAGTCAGAAGATAACACAACGATTGTATTTCCTGTTTTTTCGGAGACCGGCTGACACGGGATACATTCTGCAGTCTCTTCCCCCGCTTCATCACAGCGCTTCTGCTTTATCAAAACCCGATATGTATGTTCATCCTGTTGTTCCCAGGAACATTCCAGCTGTTTTTGTTTTGCCATTTTCTCCAGATTCTGCACGGCAATGGCATTGTCCACCAGTGTCTCTACGATATCTGATTCTGCCATCTGTGCCAGCATTTTTTTCGTCTCCACTACCGGAATCGGACACTGTTTTCCTCTTGCATCTACCATATATTTTTTCATGTTCTCTGCACCTCTATCTCACTTCTATTTTTTTCTCTCTTTTTCTGTGACTTCTCCACAATCGCACAGGGCAGTCCCAGAGCCTTCAACTCTTCCAGACACTGCTCCGCATCACTTTTTTTCTATGCTGACAAGCAGCCCGCCGGATGTCTGCGGATCAAATAAAATCTCTTCCATTTCAAACGGAACCTCAAAAAACTGCACGTCTTCTCCCACATGGTTTCTGTTTCTCTGGGCTGCTGCAGTCAGGTAAAATTCCCCTGCATAATCAAACGCCTCCGGAATATATGGAACCTGACTGCTTTCGACGCGGGCAGAATATGCATCTCCCAGCATCTCCAGGAGATGTCCCAGAAAACCAAATCCAGTCACATCGGTACAGCCGTGCACCTGATACTTTCTCACTACTTCTGAGGCATACTTGTTCAGGGTGGTCATGGAACGGATTGCCTGCGCCATTGCTTCTTCGGATGCTTCCTGGATCCGGTTTGCAGTACACACGATTCCAACTCCAAGTGGTTTTGTCAGGATCAGAACATCCCCCGCCCGGCATCCATTGTTTGCAAACACCTTGTCTGGGTGTATGGTCCCCATTACAGAAAGTCCGTATTTGACGTCTGTATCCGCAATCGAATGTCCGCCTGCCAGAACACCGCCCGCCTCTTTGACTTTTTCTCCGCCACCCAGCATAATCTGCCCCAGTATGTTCAAATCCCAGTTTTCCGGAAAGCAGACAATATTCAATGCGGTTTTGACATCTCCGCCCATGGCATAAATATCACTTAATGCATTTGCTGCCGCGATCTGTCCGAATGTGTAGGGATCATCCACCATGGGAGGAAAAAAGTCCAGCGTCTGCACCACTGCCAGATCATCTGTCAGTTTGTACACTGCTGCATCGTCTGAACTGTCATATCCGATCATCAGGTTTTCGTCCCTCGTCTTTGGTATCTTTTCCAGAACTCTTGCCAGGATTCCCGGGCCCAGTTTTGCCGTGCAGCCCCCGCCTTTACAAAACACAATCTCTTTCTTTGTCACTCATCTTTTCTTCTGCCTCCCTTTCATTTTCTGCCATCCGATCACTGCCGCACCGAGCGCACCAGTGCGCAAAACGGCTCCAACTGTTTTAAATTGATATTCACATCATCCCCCCTTTTGCTCTGTTTTTATTATACTGCATTCCCGGAAAAGAGACCAGCTTATGATCGATTTCTCCAATAACAAATTCTTATCTTTCTACATCTCGCACATTACGATCACTTTCTGGGGCGTTGTCATCGGCGGTATGCTGAATGTCGTATTGGTATAATAGACTAACAGCTCCATGTTTCTCGGACTGCAGGTAAACCTCTGCCCGTTCTGTGTCATGATATTTGTCACAGGACTGAGATTTAACCGAAGTGAATTATCTTCTGCCACCAGATTTTCATCAAAGAAATTCAGCATCACATTCTGTTCTCCCCGAAGCACTGTCACAATCTCTGCCCGGTATTGAGGAGGATAAATTGCCGGAACCGGAAGGCTGGTATCATAAAACGCGGCAACCCGCATTCCTCTTCGCAGCCTTACATTTTCGATCACCATTGTATCCGCCATCACGGTAAAGCGTACTTCTCCGTTTTCTGTATCCAGACGCAGAATCTGGCTGCAGCAGGAATCCCCTCTTTGAATCTCCCTTATCACACCGTTTATTTGTCCATATGTCTCATATGCCATTTTACGCACATCCTTTTTTCCTTATATTATGTCTTTTTCTCCGTATTGTTCACACTTTCTTCTTGTACTTTTCCCTGAAATTATGCTATACTGTTTTTCGGAAATCAAAAAAGGAAGCGAACGCAAATGAAAAGATCTGACAGAACATCTTTTTCAATTTCATATAATCAACAGACAGGCTGATGTGCAGCCTGTTTTTTTTCGCTTTACCATAGTAACTTAACGCATAATTATTTCAAAGGAGAGTGTCAAAACCATGAAAACCAATATTTTTAGGCCAAAAATCTTTCATGATTTTCCTTGGCAACACCACCATGGCACTGGGAATCGTCATGTTTGTTCTTCCCAACGAGCTGATGACCGGAGGAACCACCGGACTTTCTCTGATCATAGATCATTATCTGCATCTGCCGATTTCTGTCTTTGTGTTTATCTTCAATTGCATCATGTTTTTACTCGGTGCGCTGATACTGGGATTTGATTTTGCCCTGACCACATTGATCAGTACCTTTTACTATCCGATTGCACTTGGATTTTTCCAAAATATCCCTTCGCTTTCCACAATCACGGATGACCGGATGTTATCCAGCATCTTCGGCGGACTCTTTATCGGATTTTCACTGGGAATCGTCATACGGTGCGGAGCTTCTACCGGAGGCATGGATATCCCTCCGTTGATCCTGAACAAAAAATTCGGACTGCCTGTTTCTGTAATGCTCTATGTATTTGACTTTTTGATCCTGATCGGTCAGGCATTGTTCTGTGACAAAGAGGCCATTCTGTACGGAATTCTTCTTGTCATGACCTACACCATTGTACTGGATAAAATTCTTGTCATCGGCCAGGCTCAGACGCAGGTCAAGATCATCAGCCAGAAATCCGATGAAATCAATGAAGCCATTACGCGGAAGATGGATCGGGGATCTACGCTGCTTCATACAGAAACCGGATATCTTCATTCCAGACAAATATGATCCTGACCGTCATTTCCAACCGGGAGCTTTCAAAACTCAATCAGCTCGTTAATGGAAATCGACCTACTGCATTTATGATCATCGGAAAGGTAAATGAAGTGCATGGAAATGGATTCACGCTGCGAAAAACATGACCGTAAAACAAGAGAAATAACAGCATGACCACACAAAAAAGGACAACTGATTTTGAGGGCTGTACTCAAAGTCAGTTGTCCTTTTTCATGAAACAATCTTATAAATTTTTCAGCAATTTATCGATGCTGACCAGTTTTACACTGAGTACAAAAATCTCAGCTGCAACTGCCAGCTCTTCCGGTGTCGGATAAGACGGAGCAATACGAATGTTGCTGTCTTTTGGATCTTTTCCATATGGGAATGTTGCTCCGGCGCCTGTCATCACAAGCCCTGCTTCTTTCGCTTTTGCAACGATTGCTTTGGCACATCCTCCATGGCATCAAAGGAGATAAAGTATCCGCCACGCGGAGCGATCCACGAACCAATCTCGAGTCCTCCCAGTTCACGCTCTAATGTGTTGATAACCGTCTCAAATTTTGGTCTCATGATATCTGCATGTTTTTTCATGTGCTCGACGATTCCATGAATATCTTTGAAGAATCTGACATGGCGAAGCTGATTTACTTTGTCATGGCCGATCGTCTGCACTTTCATCATATTGCGGATGTCTGCAAGGTTCGCATCAGAAGCCGCGATTGCTGCGATACCGGAACCAGGGAAACTGATCTTGGAAGTAGAAGAGAACTTGTAAACCATATCCTGGTTTCCTGCTTTTTTACATTCCATCAGAATCTCGAGCAGGTAATCCTGTTTGTCTTCGTACAGATGATGTACACAATATGCATTATCCCAGAAGATACGGAAATCCTCTGCTGCCGGCTTTAAGTTTGCAAAAACGATACACTGTCTCGTCAGAATATGTGATTCCCTGTGGATTGG
>ENA-OQLB01000857-OQLB01000857.1-human-gut-metagenome-genome-assembly--contig:-NODE-857-length-15171-cov-1.613534_pt1 | contig 15171 bp, 24 predicted proteins | sample MGYA00242656_ERZ504813 | MGnify/ENA primary metagenome ERZ504813 (study PRJEB26092, sample SAMD00036388) | human gut metagenome | host: Homo sapiens | study: EMG produced TPA metagenomics assembly of... | reverse complement strand
TGCTGCGATGTTGCGATAATAATCGTGAATGTCGCAGTCGATTCTCGGCAGCGGAAGCTCGCTGATCGTTTCCGGCGTTCTCGGCGCCATGGTCTTCGTGAGGCCTGCTGCGGTGACGATCGGCACTGCATCGTGCTCTTCGTCCGCCGTTGCGATGACGATCTTGCCGTTGACCTGGAAGTCATCGATGACAGCCGTGCCGTTCAGACCTTCGACATACCAACGCGGCAGGTTGATGAAGTTGCTCGTGCCGACTTCTACGGTAAACACGAGATCGTTATCAAACTTGAACGTAGCGGTGAAGCCGTCGTCCACTTCTTCGTTCGTTACGTTGGACAGCGTTGCGTAAACGGAAATCGGCATTTTGCCCATCATCATGTTCATCTGGTCAAGGAGGTGCACGCCCCAGTCAAGAACCATGCCGCCGCCCTGTGCCTTCGTGTTTCTCCAGTCGCCCGGGATACCGCGGGAACGTGAACACGGGACTGAATAGCGAAAACACGACCGAGCTGGCCGGACTTTGCAATCTTCTCCGCAACGCGGAAATCCTCGTCCCAACGGCGGTTCTGATGAACCGTGAAGACGGAGCCGTGCGCTTGGAGGCTGCGATCATCTCTTCGAGATCAGCGGTGCAAAGCGTGACCGGCTTCTCGCTGATGGCAACCTTGCCCGCTTCCATAACCTGAATGCAAACCTTCTTGTGCTGATCGTTTCGGGATTGCGACCGTTACAACATCAAGGTCTTGTCGGCAAAGCAACTCCTCAAAAGAGCTGTATGCGTGAATACCGTTTTCTTCAGCGACCTTGTTGCGCTCCGGCTTAATATCGTATACGCCTGCAAGCTCTACAACACCCGGGATTTCCTGTAATCTCTTCGTGTGCCAGCCGCCCATGCCGCCATAGCCCACGACTGCTACTCTTACTACTTTAGACATAATAAATTGGACTCCTCTCGATTTAAAATAAATAACCTATTTGCGCTCTCTAAACTACGCGCTATACACCTTATTATACTAAAAGACACGTAAGTTTCAAGGTGTTTTTATAGATTTTTGCATCTTGTCCGCGATTTCGGCGAAAGATACAAAGACCACCTGCGCAAAACTGTGTATAAATCCCACGTTTGATTGGAAATCGGCGCAAAAGGAATTTAGCCCCTTGAGTTTTTTCACCCGATGTGCTACGATGAACTTAAATAATGCGTGAATACACCGGAAAGGTTGATTATATCTATGAAAATGTCATTTCGCTGGTATGGCCCGGACGACCCCGTGACCCTTCAAAATATTCGTCAGATTCCGAACATGCAGGCCATCGTCACCGCTGTATACGACGTGCCCGTCGGTGAAGTTTGGAGCCGCAAGAGCATTGCTGCGCTGAAAAAACAAGTGGAGGATAACGGCCTGCAATTTGAGGTCATTGAAAGTGTGCCGGTGCACGAGGACATCAAACTCGGCAAACCCACGCGCGACCGCTATATCGAAAATTATTGCGAGAACATCCGCCGCCTTGCCGAGGCCGGCATCCGCTGCATCTGCTACAATTTCATGCCGGTGTTTGACTGGACGCGCACGCAGCTTGACCACCGCCTGCCGGACGGCTCTACAAGCCTTGTCTACTATAAAGAGCAGGTGGATGCCGTGGATCCGCTGAAAAGCGACAGCGACCTCACACTGCCCGGCTGGGACGCAAGCTACACGCGCGAGGAGCTGAGGGCCGTCGTGGCGGAATACAACAAAATGACCGAGGAAGACCTTTGGGCAAACCTCACTTATTTTCTTGAGCGCATCATTCCCGTCGCTGCGGAATGTGACGTAAACATGGCCATCCACGAGGACGACCCGTGCTGGAGCATTTTCGGACTGCCACGCATTATCACGTGCGAAAAGAATCTCGACCGCTTCCTGAAAATCGTCGATGACCCGCACAACGGCATCACGCTGTGTACCGGCTCGCTCGATGCAGCGCCGAAAACGATGTGGTGCACATGGCGGCAAAATACGCCGCGATGGGCCGCATCCATTTTGTTCACGCCCGCAACGTCGCCGTGCTGGAAAACGGTTTTGAGGAGCGCGCACACTACTCCGCATGCGGCTCGCTCGATATGTATGCCATTTTGAACGCGCTCTACAAAAACGGTTTCAACGGTTACATCCGCCCGGACCACGGCAGAATGATCTGGGGCGAGACCGGCCGCGCCGGCTACGGCCTTTACGACCGTGCCCTCGGCGCCGCGTACTTAAATGGCCTGTGGGAAGCCATCACAAAGCGCAACTCCAATATGGAGCGATAAATTAAAGCCAACAAAAAAGCCGATGCAGTCGAAACTCTGCATCGGTTTTTTTAATAGATACCGTAAGCTTCACCTTCTGTTTTACCGCAGCGAACACAGGTCTTGGGGTAGTTAATCGTAGCAGCTTTCCAATCATGCCCAAGCGGCTCGCCTTCCGTCATACCGCAATATATACAGGTTTTCGGCTCGGTGCAGGTGGCTTCCTTCCATTTATGCGCACAGGTGCAGGTCGTAAGAAGAAAGCATACCAACAGCATGAACAAAATTACTTGTCCCCAACGTTTAAGCATTGCTTTTTCTCTCCTATCTCTCCCCTTTTCCCAATTTTAGATGAAATATATCTAAAAGTCAATAGATAAAATCCGTCTACATATACTTTGAGTGGATACCACTCAAAGCAGGTGAAAAAATTGACGGAAAACAGAATACGCGATCTGCGGGAGGACTCTGATTTAACGCAGCAGCAAGTCGCAGATGCAATCGGCATTACACAGCGCAAATACAGTTATATCGAAACAGGCCAGCAGCAGCTTACGGACGACATTCTAATTAAACTCGCAAACTTCTATAACGTGAGCATTGATTATCTCTTGCGGCAGACGGCGAACCCCAAACGAAATCTCTGACGTAAAATTCCCGAAAAGTCTTTTGTTAGGCTTGACAATTATTCAAAAAAAGGGTAACTTTATAAGTAAGAACGCCGACAAAAATGCGGCGTTTTGTTTCCGTATGCAAAAACGCAAAAGCACTTTGCGATTATTTGCAAATACACTGACAAAAATACTAAAACAAAGGAGTGGAGAAAATGGACGCTGGCAGTAGTGGCGGTGCGGTTCCTCGAGAACGGATGCAGCCGCCCGCAGAAAAACAGGCGATTTTCTCCGCTTGTTTTTTGCGTGACCTTACATTTGTAAACGGCTGAACTCAAACCGTATCGTCCGATTGCCGATTTTTGCACGATTGCAGAGAAAGGACGGACGAACTATGTTGGATATGTTGGACAAAATTTCAGAGCTGCTGGAGAATAAAGATTTCCCCCAGTTGGGTAATCTTCTGAAAGACATGAACCCGGCAGACGTGGCAGAACTTTTTGAAGACCTGCCGCGTGAAAAGATGGCGCTTGTGTTTCGCCTGCTCCCAAAAGAGCTTGCAGCGGACGCGTTCGCTTATATGAACCCGGACGAACAGACGGTGCTTGTTGAAGCATTCAGCGATAAAGAGCTGCACGACGTCGTGAACGAGCTGTATGTGGACGACGCTGCAGACATGATTGAAGAAATGCCCGCAAACCTCGTCAAGCGCATTCTGCGACACACGGATGCTGAAACGCGCGTACTCATTAACCAGATTTTAAATTACCCCAAAGACAGCGCAGGCTCCATCATGACGATGGAATACGTCGATTTGAAGCGCGGCATGACGGTGGAGGAGGCGTTTGACGCATCCGTGCCATCGGCGTGGAAAAAGAGACGGTGTACACCTGCTATGTCACGGACAGCCGCCGCAAGCTGAAAGGCATTGTGACCGTGAAAGACCTGTTGCTTGCCCCCAAAAACGAGCTGATTCGCAATATCATGAAACGAACATTATTTACGTTTCCACCCATACCGATAAAGAAGAAGTGGCCTCCCTGTTCGGCAAGTAGATTTTCTTGCCGTGCCGGTCGTCGATAACGAAGAGCGCCTTGTGGGCATTGTCACCGTTGACGACGCGATCGATGTTATTCAGGATGAGGCAACGGAAGATATCGAATGATGGCGGCTATCACGCCGACCGATAAGCCGTACATGAAGACGGCGTTTTTGCCACATGGAAAAAACGTATCCCGTGGCTTTTGCTCCTCATGATCTCCGCTACATTTACGGGCAGCATCATCACCTCGTTTGAAGACGCGCTTTCCGCTTCCATTGTGCTGACGGGTTTTATCCCCATGCTGATGGACACGGGCGGCAACGCGGGCAGTCAGGCTTCGGTCTCCATCATCCGCGGTCTTTCCCTCGGCGAGATCGAATATAAAGACGTTGGGCGTATCCTCTGGAAGGAGGCGCGCGTGGCTTTTTTGTGCGGTGTTTCGCTTGCCGCCGCAAACTTTGTCAAATTGCTGCTCATCGATCGTGTGACCATCCGGTCGCCATCGTTGTGTGCAGTACGCTTGTTGTAACGGTGCTCGCTGCAAAGCTTGTCGGCTGTTCGCTGCCGGTGCTTGCAAAGCGCATCGGTTTTGACCCGGCCGTCATGGCCAGTCCATTCATCACGACCATTGTAGACGCGCTTTCCTTGCTGATCTATTTCCGCATTGCGTGCGCGGTGCTGCATATCGGTTAACTTTATCCATCAAAGGAGGCTGCTGTTATGAACCAAAAAGATATTGAAACGCTTGCAATCGCGCTGCCGGAAGACATTTTAAAAGCAAAATGGTGCGGCGATTTTGACCGCGCGTTCCACCTTATCGACCTATACCTTGCAAACGAGAAAGTCCCGGCATTTATGAAAACACGCCTTGCACTGGAGCGTGAGGTCTTGAAAGCACTGCGACGGGCTACACATACAGCGAAGAAGACGCTTTGGCGCTCGTGCAGAAGGAAATTCCGGATTTCACGAAGGCAGAGCTTGACGCATTGCGTGACTGCGGCGCCATCGACTGGATCTACATCAACGGCAAAAACGACGTATTCCCGCACGTTCTACGATACGCTTTTGGGCGTTTACCCGGATATCGCCACGCGTGCAGGCAAGCCGCCGAAGGACAAAAGTGATCGCGTGGAATTTCTGCGCCAAAATGTACGCGACATGAAAAAAGACGGCGACGCGCTGTGGAGCATTCAGCTGCGCGCCCAGTTCCGTCTGCATGACGATGTTTTCCGCCCCGGCGAAGAACTGACCGTGCATCTTCCCGTACCGAAGAACGCGATGAACATGCGCGACATTGAGATCCTTGCGACCTCCCACCCCATTTATAAGCTTGCAGATGAAAATGCACCCGCGCGCACGGTCTCATTCCGCGGCAAATTCGAGAAAAACGAAACCTTCTGGGTCGAATACAAATATCTTTCCTATGTGAAATACAACAACCTTGAATCTGCACAGGTCAGTGCAGAGCAGCCGACGTTCGACACCGAGGAGCTTTACCCGCACATTCGCTTCACGCCGCTCATCCGTGCGCTTTGCAAAGAGCTTTCCGGCGATGAGAAGAACCCGCTTCTGCTCGCACGCAGATTCTACGACTACTGCACGAAGGTCGGTACATATTCGTATGTGCGCGAATACTTCACGCTGCCGGGCAGCATCCCGGATTATTACGGCGCGGGGCTGCACGGAGACTGCGGCGTGCAGGCGCTGCTGTTCATCACGCTGTGCCGCTGCGCAGGTATTCCTGCCCGTTGGCAGAGCGGCCTGTTCGTCACGCCGGATGACACCGGCTGCCACGACTGGGCGCAGTTCTACATTGCTCCCTACGGCTGGCTGTTTGCAGACCCGTCCTTCGGCGGCAGTGCGCACCGCATGGGCGACAGCGAGCGCAACGACTTCTACTTCGGCAATCTCGACCCGTTCCGCATGGCGGCAAACAGCGAGCTTCAGGCGGATTTTGACCCGCCAAAGACACAGCTGCGCATCGACCCGTTCGACAACCAGCGCGGCGAAGCCGAATACGCAGATGTCGGCATCCGCTGGATGGACAAGGAGTGCGACTGGAAGACCATCGAAATGAAGAAGCTCTCTTAATTTAAAACGTTAAATGCCCGCCGTGCTTTTGCACGCGCGGGTATTTTTGACCGTAAAGGAACAGATCTATGGAAACGAAACTCGATATTCTGCGGCGCTATTTCGGTTATACGTCCTTTCGCCGCGGTCAGGAGGAAATTGTAGACGCACTGCTCACGGGGCCGCGATGCGCTGTGCGTCATGCCGACGGGCGCAGGGCAAATCCGTGTGCTATCAGGTGCCGGCACTCCTGCTGCCGGGCATCACGCTTGTCATCTCCCCGCTCATTTCGCTGATGAAAGATCAGGTAGAATCGCTGACGCAGGCGGGCGTGCACGCGGCATACCTCAACAGCTCGCTCACCCCGGCACAGTACAGCCGCGCACTGCACAATTTATCCGAGGGGTTGTATAAGCTCGTCTACGTCGCGCCGGAACGCCTTTCGACCGAGAACTTCCGCACGGCCGTAGAGAACCTCCATATTTCTCTCATCGCCGTGGATGAAGCGCACTGCGTCTCTCAGTGGGGGCAGGACTTCCGCCCGGACTATTTAAAGATTGCGGAATTTGCCGAAAGTTTGAAAAATCGCCCGACGATCGGCGCATTCACCGCCACGGCAACAAAAGCCGTGCGCAAGGACATTGCGGAGCACCTGCACCTCATTGACCCCGTGCGTATCACGACGGGCTTTGACCGCCCGAACTTATATTTCGGCATACAGATGCCGCACAGTAAGGCGCTGGCGCTTTTGAAGCTCATTGAGGAACGCCCGGGCAAATGCGGCATTGTGTACTGCTCCACGCGCCGCACCGTGGAAGAAGTGGACGCGCTTTTAAACGACAAGGGCATCCCTTCCACGCGCTACCACGCCGGTCTGCCGGAGGAAGAACGCAGGCGGAATCAGGACGATTTCGTCTATGACCGCAAGCCCATTATGGTCGCGACGAACGCGTTCGGCATGGGCATCGATAAATCCAACGTGTCGTTCGTCATCCACTACAACATGCCGAAAAACCTCGAGAGCTATTATCAGGAAGCCGGGCGTGCCGGGCGCGACGGCAGCCCCGCCGAGTGTATTTTGCTTTACAGCCCGCAAGATGTGCGCACGAACCGCTATTTAATCGAAAACAGTGACCCGAACCCCGACCTCGACTTGAAACGCAGGAAAAGCTCCTCCAGCGCGAATACGACCGTCTGCGAAAAATGACGTATTACTGCACGACGGCCGATTGCCTGCGCGCATTCATCTTAAAATACTTCGGCGAGCCCGCCGAGGAATACTGCGGCAATTGCTCCAGCTGCGCGGGCGGCTCCGTTTTGGTAGAGGCCACCGTGGAAGCACAGCAGGTGCTCTCCTGCGTGGCGCGCACCGGGCAGCGGCTCGGCATCAGCATGATCTGCGACATTCTGCGCGGCAGCGAAAATGAGCGTGTTTTGCAAATGAGTCTGCAAACACAGTCCACCTACGGCTCATGCGCGAAAAGCCGATTTTTGAAATTAAGCGTATCATCGACGCGCTTTTGATGCAGGAATTGCTCATCCAGACCGACGGGCAATACCCGGTTTTAAAGCTGACGCAGAACGCGCGGCCGGTTTTGCTCGGGGAAAAAAAGCTTTGAAATGCGTATTCCCGTGCCGCAGGAAAAAGCGAAGAAGCCGGACAAGGCCGCAGGCGATGCCGACCCGGAGCTTTTCGCACGGCTGAAAAAGCTGCGTGCCGCGCTTGCCGCAAAAGCGAGCGTACCGGCCTACGTCGTTTTCACCGACGCCACTTTGCGCGATATGTGCGCCAAAATGCCGACGGACGAACAGGAGCTTTTGCAGGTCTCCGGCGTGGGCGAGCGCAAGGCGCATCGCTACGGCAAGGCCTTTTTGGAAGAGATCAACCGCAAAGCGGAGGAAGAATAAATGGAACAAGCAAAGCACAAATTCAATCTTGTCGACCACATCGAGGTGCGCGGTGCGCGCGTGCACAACCTCAAAAACATTGACATCCATGTGCCGCTGCATAAGATCGTTGGCGTAGCGGGTGTTTCGGGCTCCGGCAAATCGTCGCTCGCGCTCGGTGTTTTGTACGCAGAGGGCTCACGGCGGTATTTGGAGTCGCTTTCCACCTACACGCGCCGCCGTATGACGCAGGCGGCACAGGCGCAGGTGGATGAAGTTCTGTATGTCCCGGCCGCGCTCGCTCTGCACCAGCGCCCCGGCGTACCGGGCATCCGCAGCACATTCGGCACGGGCACGGAGTTACTCAACAGCCTGCGCCTGATGTACTCGCGCCTCGCAAGCCACCGCTGCCCGAACGGCACTACATTCAGCCGACATTGGCCGTCGCGGCGGGTCAGCCGTGCGTGTGCCCCGTTTGCGGTGCGGAGTTTTTCGCGCCGTCCGCGGAGGAACTCGCGTTCAACAGCCAAGCGCGTGCCGCAAATGTGACGGCACCGGCATCGTGCGCATTGTGGACGAAAGTACCCTTGTACCGGACGACACCCTCACGATTGACGAAGGCGCCGTGCGCCCGTGGCAGACGCTGATGTGGTCTTTGATGAAGGACATCGCCCGCGACCTCGGCGTGCGCACCGACGTGCGTTCCGCGAGCTGACGGAAAAAGAAAAGGACATCGTGTTTCACGGTCCTGCCGTTAAAAAGCACATGATCTACCAGAATAAAACGAGCGGCGCAGCAGGCGAAATGGATTTCACCTACTTCAACGCCGTGTATACCGTAGAAAACGCACTCTCCAAGTCAAGGATGAAAAACGGCATGAAGCGCGTGGAAAAGTTTCTCAAGACCGAAACCGTGCCCGGACTGCGGCGGCTCACGGCTATCGGAGAAAGCTCGCGCCCCGAAGCTTCGCGCATTTCTTTAGATGAAGTCTGCCGCATGACGCTCGCCGGCCTCACCGATTGGGTCGCGGACGTGCCGGGTTCGCTGCCCGAAGAAATGCGTCCCATGGCGCAGAGCATCTGCGATTCGTTTACATTGAACGCCAAGCGCCTTTTGGAGCTGGGGCTCGGCTACTTGACGCTCGACCGCGCTGCCTCCACGCTTCCACAGGCGAGCGCCAGCGCATGCAGCTTGCCCGTGCCGTGCGCAACCGCACCACCGGCGTTTTATATGTGCTCGATGAGCCTTCCATCGGCTTGCACCCGGCGAACATCGTCGCCTCACCGGCGTGATGCACGATCTCATCGACGACGGCAACTCCGTTCTGCTCGTCGACCACGACACGCAGATTTTGAGCGAGGCCGATTGGCTCATTGAAATGGGCCCGGAAGCCGGTGCAAAAGGCGGCCATGTCATCGCGGAGGCACAACAGACGACATTAAGATAAACGAAAACTCGCAGATTGGCCCGTTTTTGGCGGGAAAGCAGGGCATCTCGCGACAGAAAGCACCCGAAAGCGAGCTTTTCCAAAACGGCGCTATCCACCTTTCCACCGACCGCATCCATACGGTGAAGCCGCTCGAAGTGGATATTCCGAAAGGCCGCCTGACCGTTGTTACGGGCGTTTCCGGCTCCGGCAAAACGACGCTCATTCTGGAAAGCCTTATCCCGGCGCTTTCGGCGCATATTCGTGGTGAAAAGCTACCAGCGCACGTGAAGTCGATCAGCGCGAGGGCATCGACCAAGTGAAGCTCCTCGACGCTACGCCTATCGGTATCAACGTGCGCTCCACCGTTGCGACATACGCCAATGTGCACGATGAGCTGCGTAAAATTTTCTCCCGCACGCCGGACGCCAAAAAAAAGCAAATACAAAGCCGGCGACTTCTCGTATAACACCGGCAAGCTGCGCTGCCCCACCTGCGACGGTACCGGCAGTATCAGCCTGGATGTGCAGTTTTTGCCCGATGTGAATATCCCCTGCCCGGACTGCCGCGGCAGCCGTTACGGCAAAGACGCATCGAAGATCCGCTGCGTGACGAAAAGCGGCGAAGCGTACACCCTGCCCGAAATCATGGACATGGACGTGCGCACGGCGCTTTCAGCCTGCAAGGACTGGAAACTCGTCTCGCAGAGATTAAATGTCTTAAACAGCTCGGCCTCGGCTACCTCACGCTCGGTGAGGAAACGCCCGGACTTCGGGCGGCGAAGCGCAGCGCTTAAAGCTTGCGAGTGAAATGGGCAAGGCACAGAGCGACTCCGTGTTCGTGTTCGACGAGCCGACCATCGGCCTACACCCGCTCGACGTGCAGACACTGCTCACCGTGTTCCAAACGCTCATCGAAAGCGGCGCGACCGTCATCGTTATTGAGCACGACCTCGACGTCATCCGCAGCGCTGATTATATTCTTGATATGGGCCCCGGCGGCGGTGAAGCGGGCGGTCGGCTTGTCGCCTGCGGCACTCCGGAACAGATCAAAAACGCCGCGGACAGCGTGACCGGAAAATTTATTTAAACCAAGCGCGTGTACCACAACTCCGTGTGATGCACGCGCCTTTTTATTCGTCGAATGCTTTTCGCAGTTTTTGCAGCGCTTTTTTCTCAAGGCGCGAGACATAGCTGCGGGAAATGTTCAGCTTTTTTGCAACTTCTCTCTGCACGAGCGGTCGCTGGCCCGTAAGCCCGTAACGCAGCAAAATGATCTCGCGCTCGCGCGGCGAAAGACGGGTCTTCACCGCGTCGTACAACTGCCGCACCTTCATGCGCAGGTCGATGTCCTCCAAAATGTGGTCGTCCGTCGCGATGGTGTCGAGCAGCGTCAGCGTGTTGCCGTCCTTGTCGGTATCGATAGGGTCATTCAGCGACACGTCCTGCGCTGTCTTTTTCGCGCTGCGGAAGAACATCAGAATCTCATTTTCAATGCACCGCGAAGCGTAGCTCGAAAGCCGAATGCCTTTGTCGGGTCGAAGCTGTCCACAGCCTTGATGAGCCCACCGTGCCAATGGAAACGAGGTCATCGCGGTCATTTTCATCGGCATAGTATTTCTTCGCAATGTGCGCCACAAGCCGTAAATTGTGTTCGATGAGTTTTTGCCGCGCGTGGTGGTCGCCCGCCGCCATTTGCTCCAGATATTTTTTCTCCTCCGCCGCAGTCAGCGCCTTTGGAAACGACCCGGCGCTTGTGATGTGCAGAAAGAAAAACAAAATCGACGATAAATACTCCAAAAGCCCCCAAAGCATACCCACTCCCCCTTTAGAGAATGGTATGCTTCAGGGGCTTTTCTTATGTCTTTTGTTATATATTATTTGTGGACAACATACTGGTTCGGGTCGCCGAGCAGTTCCTTCGGCAAGTGGCTTTTATCGCTGAGGCGCACCGTTTCCACGCTGCCGTCTTTGCCGATATAAAATTCCGAAACCGAGGTGTTGCCGCCGATACGAATATCACTCAAACGTTCAATATCGCGCTCCAAAATCTCACACGCCATGCAGCGCAACAAAAAACCGTGCGACGTGATGACCGCTGTTTTGCCCATGCAATCCGCTTTCACGCGTGCAAGCGCTTTTTTTGCGCGGTCATAGACTTCCGCTGTCGTCTCCCCCTCCGGAAAATGCAGTTTTGCGGGGAATTCTGCCACTTTTTCGGCAAATACCGGATAGTCCGCAAACGCTTTGTCAAGCTTCATGCCGGACAGCGCGCCAACATCCACTTCCATCAGCTCCGGCAGTTTTATGATGGGCAAACTGTGGTATAAATCCACCGCTTCCGCGTTTTATACGCGCGCGTTAACGGGCTTGAATACACAGCATCGATGGGGATGTTCCGAAACCGCAGCGCCAAAAGCGCCAACTGCTTTTCTCCTGTAGCGCTGATATCGAGGTCAAGCTGACCCTGAAAAATATTCTCGCGGTTGCCGAGGCTTTCGCAGTGGCGCACGAGATATAAGTGTAATTTTTCCATATCATTTACCACGGACGCATCGCACCGGTCAATTCGGAAAGGGTCTTCACGCCGTTTTTATCCATGTAATTCGTAAGCCCTTCGGTAATCTTCACGGGCGCCATACGGGTCTGTGAACAACACGGTGCCGATCTGCAGCGCCGTCGCACCTGCAAGCAGCATTTCCACGGCGTCCTGCCACGTGCTGATGCCGCCGAGACCGACGATCGGAATTTTCACCTTCTGATACGTCTGCCACACCATGCGCACCGCAATGGGCAAAAGCGCGGGCCGGAGAAGCCACCTGTGTTGTTGTGAATGATCGGACGCTTCGTGTTGATGTCGATACGCATGCCGGTCAGCGTGTTGATCATGGAGACGGCATCCGCACCGGCGCTTTCCGCCGCGAGCGCGATCTCGGAAATATCCGTCACATTCGGGGAAAGCTTCACCATCAGCGGCTTTTTGCAGTGCGCGCGCACCGCTTTCGTGATGTCTTCAACGCCTGCGCAGCTCGTGCCGAACTGCACGCCGCCCTGCTTCACGTTCGGACAGGAAATGTTCATTTCGATCATGTCGATGTCGGTGTCATTCAGTTTTTCCGCCATGGCGCAGTAATCCTCCGGCGTGTTGCCGGCAATGTTCGCAATGATGGTCACGCCTTGCTCGCGCAGCCACGGGAGATCTTTTTCGATGAAGTGATCGACACCCGGATTTTGCAGACCCACGGCATTCAGCATACCGCCGGGGGCTTCCGCAATGCGCGGCGCAGGATTGCCCGGTCGCGCCTTTAACGTAATGCCCTTAGAAGAAATACCGCCGAGTGCGGAGAGCGGGTAAAACTCTGCATATTCGCGGCCGAAACCGAACGTGCCGGACGCCGCAATGAGCGGGTTATGGAACTCCACACCCGCAACCGAAACCTTTAAATCAGCCATCAGAATACCACCCTTTCCGCCGGGAACACCGGGCCGTCCTTACAGACATGGCCCATATACGTTTCACCGTTTTCGTCGTAAAGCTCCACCGCGCAACCGAGGCACGCACCGATGCCGCACGCATGCGCTCCTCAAGGGAAATTTCGCACGGAATGTTGTGCGCTTTTGCAAACTCCGTCACGGCGCGCAGCATGACCTTCGGACCGCAGGCAAAAATTTTATCGGGGTGCACATCCTGAATTAAATCGATGACAAGGCCGTGGTGGCCGTAGCTTCCGTCATCCGTCGCAATGCGCAGGTCGCAGCCTGCCGCATGGAAGTCGTCTTCGAGAATTACGAAATCCTTATTGCGGAAACCGACCGCCACCGTGGCGTTTTTGCCGCATTGCCTTGCTGCACCGAAAAGCGGAGGCACACCGATACCGCCGCCGATGAACAAATTGTGCGCGTTCGGGTCGAACGTAAAGCCGTGGCCGAGGGGCGCCAAAATATCCATCTTGTCGCCGACCTCAAACTTCGAGAGCTGCTCTGTACCCGCGCCGCGAATCTGGAACACAAAGCGCAGCGTGCCGTTTTTCTTATCGATGTCACAAATGGAAATCGGGCGGCGCAGCGTTTTGCCGGGCACGTAAATGTGCGCAAACTGTCCGGGCTGCGCCACTTCTGCCAGTTTCGGCGCTAAGACCGTATAATCAAAGGTGTTCTCTGCGGTCTGCGCGCGGCGCAGTACCTCGCAGAGCTGAACGTCATATTTCATAGCTTGTCCTTTCCGAGCGTTACTCATCCGTTCGCACGAATTTCGCCGATGCGTGCGCAGATCTCGTCGCGCATGCGAATGGCTTCGCGTCTTGCCGCCTGTGCATAGTCATGCTCGTCGCACTTTTCTTTCTGCCATGCACACATAATGCCGCGAGAAGAATTGATGATGGCGCCGAGACCGTTTTTGTCAAACGCCGGGGCAACGTCATCCGCGCCGCCGCCTGTGCGCCGTAACCGGGCACGAGGAAGAACGTGTGCGGCGCTTTCTCGCGCATTTCGCCGAGCTGTGCCGGGTACGTTGCGCCGACGACCGCGCCGACGCCGGAGTAGCCGTATTTACCCATAACGCTTTCACCCCAGTGCTCGCAGAACTCGCCCATGGTTTCGTAAACGGTCTTGCCGCTTTCCATTTTCTGATCCTGCAATTCGCCGGAGGATGGGTTGGAGGTTTTCACGAGCACGAAAATGCCCTTATCTTCCGCTTCGCAAACGCCGAGCAGCGGCTTGATGCCGTCCGTGCCGAGGTAACCGTTCACGGTCAGCGCATCTGCGCCGAAAGCTTCCGTTTTCTCGCCGAACACATCCGTTTTGCCGAGGTGCGCCGTGGCGTAGGCTTCCATCGTGGTGCCGATGTCGTTGCGCTTGCCGTCCGTGATGACGAACATACCCTTTGCGCGCGCGTAAGCGACGGTCTCCGCAAGGTTCTCACGCCCTGCCAGCCGTACATTTCATAGTACGCCGCCTGCGGCTTTACGGCCGGGACAATATCGTACAGCGCGTCGATGAGGCCCTTGTTGTATTCGAGCAGTGCGGCGGCCGTAGCCTCCAGCGTTTTGCCATACTTTGCGACGGCACCGTCCAGAATATAGGACGGAATGTACGCGAGCTTCGGGTCAAGACCTGCAACGGTCGGATTCTGGGTTTCCACGATTTTTTCAATCATACGTCAAAAGACATAGTAATCCCTCTCTCATTTCAAATCTATAATTTCAAATTTCTCAAACTTTTACAGTTCATTAAATACAACTCTGCCGCCACAGACGGTCGCCTTTACGCGGCCCGTGAGCGTCATGCCTTTAAACGGCGTGTTGCGGCTTTTGCCGTGCAGCTTTTCGGGGTCCACCCCCCACGCTTCGTGCTCGTCAATCAGCGCAATATCGGCCACTTCGCCCGCACCGATAGCGCCGGCTTCAATGCCGAGCAGCTCCGCCGGGCGCACGCTCATCTTTTCGATGAGCTCTGTAAGCGTCAAAACGCCGGTCTTCACAAGCGCGGTATATGCCGCCGCAAACGACGTTTCCATACCGATGGAGCCGTTCGGCGCGTGCAGAAAATCAGCTTTTTCCGCCGGTGTGTGCGGTGCGTGGTCGGTCGCGATGACGTCGATCGTGCCGTCCTTTACGGCCTCGATCATCGCAAGGCGGTCCTTCTCGCTGCGCAGCGGCGGGTTCATGCGGTAGTCCGCGTCGTACTTTTCGAGCGCTTCGTCAGTCAAAAGCAAGTAGTGCGGTGCGGTCTCCGCCGTCACCTTTACGCCGCGGGCTTTGGCATCACGGATGAGCGCCGCAGAGGTTGCCGTGCTGACATGGCAGATGTGCACCGGCACGTCATACGCCGCAGCCGCCGCAATTTCGCGCGCCGTGCCGCAGTCC
>ENA-OQLB01000856-OQLB01000856.1-human-gut-metagenome-genome-assembly--contig:-NODE-856-length-15181-cov-1.607812_pt1 | contig 15181 bp, 21 predicted proteins | sample MGYA00242656_ERZ504813 | MGnify/ENA primary metagenome ERZ504813 (study PRJEB26092, sample SAMD00036388) | human gut metagenome | host: Homo sapiens | study: EMG produced TPA metagenomics assembly of... | reverse complement strand
GCCGGCGCCGAAGGCGGAATCGTCAAGGATCGAAATCAAAGTCCGGAATCGAAGATATTCTTGCCGAGCAGGCATATTCTCTCGCCTGGTTGATGGCAATCTGGAGACGGTGAACCGCGATGGGGTACTCTGCACGGATGTAGATGTAGCCCTGCGTTGCGCCGATGGCGTAACCGGCGATGGTCATGGCTTCGATGACGCTGTGCGGGTCGCCTTCCAGAATGGAACGGTCCATGAATGCGCCCGGGTCGCCCTCGTCGGCGTTACAACATACATATTTCTGATCGGCATCGTTTGCCGCTGCGAATTTCCACTTAAGACCGGTGGGGAAGCCTGCACCGCCACGGCCGCGGAGACCGGAATCGAGCATGGTCTGAATGACCTGCTGGGGCGGGATCTTCTCCGTGAGAATCTTGCCGATTGCCTGATAGCCGTCGAGCGCGATGTACTCGTCGATCTGCTCCGGGTTGATCACGCCGCAGTTGCGCAGTGCGACACGCATCTGCTTTGCGTAGAACGTGGTCTCGTTAAGGGATTTTGTGGTGCTTTCGTCGACGACCGTCTCTTTGTAGAGCAGGCGGCGAACGATACGTCCCTTGAGCAGGTGCTCTTCAACAATTTCCGGGACATCTTCCGGGGTGACGCGGCTATAGAACGCGCTCCGGGTATACGATCATGATCGGCCGAGTGCGCACAGGCCGAAGCAGCCGGTACGAACAACGTTGACTTCCTGATCCAGACCTTTGGCGCTGATTTCCTCCTTCAGCTTTTCAATGATCTTTTCGCTGTTCGAGGACGTGCAGCCCGTACCGCCGCAGACCAGAACATTGGAACGAAACATAGTTTTACCTCCTTATTTCTGATTTGCACCGATGGTGTATTCCGTGACGACATTGCCGTTGACGATGTGATCGTTGACAACGCGCAGTGCCTTTTCCGGTGTCATTTTTACGTATGTAGTCTTGGTGCCGTTTTCATCGATAACTTCGACGATCGGCTCGAACTGGCAGATGCCGATGCAGCCCGTCTGCGTGACCAGGACGTCGTGAAGCTCGCGTTTATTGACCTCATCCGAGATGGTGGTGAGAACCGGTCTTGCGCCTGCTGCGATGCCGCAGGTAGCCATGCCAACCAGAACACGTGTTTTCGCTTCGGAATTTTCGCGGACGTTGACCGCCATTTTTGCTCTATCTCGAATTGCCTGAAGTTCAGCTAATGATTTCATGTGGCTTTTCCTTTCTGCGCCTTGCGCATTGATACTACGAGAGCTGCTTAAGCTCTTCCTCCGCCTCTGCAAGATACTCCCGAATCCACGCCGATACCGCGGGCTCCGTAAACGGAACGCCCTCCAGCTGCTCGCGCAGCGTACGGGTATCGAGGGTGATCTCTTTTTCTTCAACGCTGTGGGTAAAGAGAAAATCGAGTTCGGGATTGCAGGTGATCAAAAGATGGATAACGGACGCGATGTCCCCGAGGGGGATCATATCGACATGCGAGGGACGAAACACAGCCGTGACTTTGGTGCCCTTCCCCTCTTCGGAATCAATCTGAAACGAGCCGCCCGTCATTTCCGCTTCCATTTTGAAAAGCGGCACGCCAAGCCCAACCTTGCGGGTAGTGCGTGTGGTGAAAAACGGATCGATGACACTTTTGACCTGCTCCGCACTCATGCCGCAGCCGTTATCCGTTATCGTGATGGTTAAGGTGTCGTGCTTTTTCGATTCCGCGACCCGCACCGTGATAAGCGATGCGCCCGCGCGAACGGAGTTCTGCACAATGTCCATCACATTCAGCGAAAGTTCGCGCATGGCTTACGCTGTGTATTTTGCAAGAATCTTATCCACGTCCTCGGGAACGAGACGGCCGTAAACGTCTTCGTTGACGGTGAGGACCGGTGCAAGGCCGCAGGCGCCGATACAGCGACATGCGGTGAGCGAGAACACACCGTCCGGCGTACATTCCTCCGGCTGGATGCCGAGCTTTGCAACGAGACGGTCGAGAACCTTATCTGCGCCCTTAACGTAGCATGCGGTGCCGAGGCAAATGGAAATGTTGTACTTACCTTCGGAGTGAGCGAGAACTGAGAATAGAACGTGGAAACGCCGTAGACCTCTTCGAGAGATACATCGAGACCGCGTGCAATCTCCTTCTGCACTTCGATCGGCAGGTAACCGTAGATATCCTGCGCCTTGTGCAGTGCAGCCATGACGGCGCCCTTTTCATTCTTGAGGCTCTCGATGACTGCGAGGAGCTTCTCATGCTGCTCGGGAGTATCGGTAAACGGAATGGTACTGATACGCTTTTGCATTTTATTTCCTCCCTGATAAAATTAAGTTTAAATTCAGGTATGGTTCGGTCTGCGCCCCTATTGGGCGGAGAGCTTTCATACATCTTTATGAATTATATCAAAATCGACATACATAATAATTCTAAAAAAAGAATTAAAAATGAAAGTTTGTCAAACCAATGACATTGTCAGTTCTTTTAGCGTACAGCACAAAATTTCGTTTTCGGGCATTTGTTAAAGTATACAAAAACAGTATAGATTTGCCGTGAAAAGGTTGAAATATCACTCATTTTATCGATATTTTATATCGATAAAAGTATATCTATTCCGTTTTCTCCCGATTCGTACGAGTTAGAAACAGCTAATTTTCAAAAGAGCGAGATTTAACGAAATTTTATGCAATTTAACGAAAATTCGGCAATTTGGCCATGTTGGTAAAAATGACGAAAGCTGTGCGTTATGCGAAATTCGCATAGCACACAGCTTGGCGTTTTTCCTTATAAAGCTTGAAATTTACCTGCACCGCACCCACGCAGCACATCTAAAAGCGCTTTGGCGGTTTTTCCGGCAGCTCCACCGTTTGGTGTTCTTCGGGCACTCAAATTGGCAGGTAATGCGACGTCAGAGCTGCGCAGAAGCATCATGCTTTCGAGCTCCGGGTGCAGAAGCCGCTGCTGTGCGGCATCGGCAGTAAGGGACAGCTCTGCTGCGGAAAACTGCGCTTCCGGCGGGATAGCACCGAGCGACGCGGTAACGCTGTACGCGTCTTTATCGACATGTGCGGGAAACGCCACGCCGTTAAACTTTTTCACGAGCGCCTGCACGTCGTTGATGCTGATGTCTGTTGCGGTAATGAGAAGCTCGGAAATTTCGCCGATCTTTTCGTCGTCCTCATTTAAGATCCACTGCTCGCCGAAAATTTCCGGACGGTTCGGCACCTTTGGAATGTGCGCACAGACGTATTTATCGAACGCGAGCGCGTCCTCGACCGTTTCAAACAGACAGACGACGTGTGCTTCTTCGGCGGTGCAGAGTTCCATACCGGGAATGACGAGCACGTCCGTGGCCTGCCCCACCTTTACAGCGGCGGGCGTATTGCGGCAGGTATTGTGATCCGTAAGCGCGATGATGTCGCAGCCGAGCAGCGCCGCCATGTTGACGAGGTTGTTCGGCGTCATGTCCGTATCGCCGCACGGAGAAAGGCACGAGTGCAGGTGCAGGTCGTACCGATAGCTGTTCATACATTCACCCCAGTAATGAAGCGATTTTGAGCGCGGTTTCAAAGGCAGGCAGGGATGTGCCGTACACGGCGATTTCCTGCTGCTCGGCACGTGCTTTGGCATCTGCATCCAAAACGCATCTTCCACGAGGACGATGCCTGCGGTATCGGCAAGCGATGCGACCGCGATGGCGTTGATGTTGCCCATGACGGTAAGCCACGCGTCGTCCGCTTTGGCTCTGCCCATGACCCAGCTTAAGAGATCGCCGCAGTAGCAGCCCTTTACTTCGCGCGTTGTATCTGTTTTTTCGGTCAAAAGCTTCCAGCCGAGTACTTCGGCCATTTCCCCTATCTGCATTTTACTTCCCCCTATTCGTCATCACTTGTGCGTTTGCCGCCGTCAAGGTCTAAATTTGAGAGCGAATCCGCAAAACGGCGGATCTCCTTGCGCAGGATGAACACGCAGTCTTCCTTGCGGCAGCTTCCGCGCACGGTGTCCTCCGCAAAGGCGCGGCAGCTCGGTGCGCCGCACGCGCCGCAATCGAGCCCCGGCAGCTCCGCTTCCACCTTGTCGATCTCCATCATCATTTCCATGGCGCGGGAAATATCCTCCGAAAGCGTTAAAACATTGGAAAACTCCAGCCCGCTGCCCCAGTTCATTTCCTCCGGGACGGTTTTGTTCTTCTCCAAGTGATTCTGCGAGACGGGCAGATATTTGCGCAATCTTTGCAATCTTGCAATGGCGACATACGGATTTTCGACGCATAGCACGCCGCCGACGCAGCCGCCGGAGCAGGCGTTGAGTTCGATGAAATCCAGCTCGCCGATGCGTTCGTCTTCAATCTCCTCCAAAACGCGGATGACGTTTTCGATGCCGTCCGCCGCGAGATATTTTTCTTTTAACAGCGCCGAGGATTCGCCGCCGGAGGTCGCCCAGCTGACACCGATAATGCCGGAATTTGAGAGCGATTCGAGATCTTTTGGCGTGAGCTTATCCATGCGGCTTGAAAGCTGCGGGAAAATTTCGCTGATGGCGATGGCGCCGTCTACCTCCGATTTTTCGATGCCGATGGGCATGCGAATATCCGTAACCTTTGCGGGACACGGCGTGATGAAAAAGCAGCCGATCTGCTCTTTCGGCAGGCCCGTTTTCTGCATGGCCTGCTGCTTTGCAATCCTTGCCGCAGTCTCCATGGGCGACAAAAGCGGCAGAACGTGGTCGCAGAGATCCGGGAAGCGGACGCGGATTAAACGCACGACAGCCGGGCAAGCCGAGCTGATGACGGGGCGCTGCAAGGTGCCGGCATCCATCAGGCGGCGGGTAGCCTCGCTGACAAGCTCTGCCGCGCCGGAGACCTCCATGACGTCATCGAACCCAAGCTTTTTAAGGCCGGATAAAACATAATCCTGGTCGTCCAAATTATTAAACTGCCCATAAAGAGACGGTGCGGGCAGCGCGATTTTATATGTAAACTTTTCCAGCATGGAAAGATGGTCATGCTTTGCACGCTTTGCGTGGTGCGGGCAAATGCGGATGCACTCTCCGCAATCGATACAGCGCTCGCTCATGATGACCGCTTTGCCGCTGCGCACGCGAATGGCTTCCGTTGGGCAGCGCTTGATGCAGTTTGTGCAGCCTACGCACTTGCTTTCATCGAGCGTGACCGAGTGGAAAAAAATACCCAATCTAACGCGCCTCCTCCATTATCCTATGCAGAGCTTACGATTTTTCGCTCTGCGCGTAAACGACCATTTTGAGCGTGGTGCCCTGCCCCACGACCGAATCAATCGTCATTTCGTCGGAATACTTCTTCATGTTCGGCAGGCCCATGCCGGCGCCAAAACCAAGCGACCGCACGTTATCCGGCGCGGTGGACCAGCCTCCTGCATGGCTTTTTCCACGTCTGCGATGCCGGGACCGTGATCGGTGAGCACAATGACAACCTTATCCGGGTCCACGTCCACTTTGCTTCGCCGCCGCCCGCATGGATAACCATGTTGATTTCACCCTCGTACATGGCGATGGAAACGCGGCGAATGGCAGATGGGTTATAGCCGAGCTTTTTTTTAATTTATGCTTTACATCGCCCGAAGCTTCGCCCGCGCGGGTAAAATCATCGCCGGGGACTGAGTACCGAAGTTGCAACATACTCATGATACGTCACACCCGCCTTCTAACCCGTTTCGTATAGGAGGCCGCACGCCGTGAACATTCTGTACGGCGTTGCGAGGATGGTGATGTCCTTTTGCCGTGCGAGCGACAACACGGTCTCATCCGGGCGCTTGCCGCGCACAAAGATGATGCAGTGCATATCCATCATTTCCGCCGTGCGTACACCTGCGGATTGACAAGGCCCGTGAGCAGCACGGACTGATCCTTGACAAACGCCAGCACGTCGCTCATCATATCGCTGCCGCATGCGGTTTTGACCTCTTCCTGAAGGTCGCCCTCCGCCAGTATTTCCGCCTTTAAAATGTTGACAATATTCTGTACCTTCATGAAAGCTTCACCCTTTCGCCGAGTTCGGACACGGGTCTGTTTGCTCTTTTTGAGCCTAAAGTGTCCTTGTATTCTGTTATTATACAAAAAGATTTCCAAAAAATCAATCCGTTATGGAAAATGTTCTGTACTTTTAGATAGTTTTTAAAGCGAATTTTTTTACCGCGATTTAAGCTTTGCGGCCGAAAAATACGAACTTGTCAGCAAAAGACGGACAGTTTATTTGTATTTGTGCATGGGCGCGAACGAAATGCAGCATTCGATATTTGTCCACCGATTAGATACACCTGTTTTTATTCCGAAAACAAATTTATACTTGACATTTGCGTTTTTGCCGTATGTATAATAGGGGAAACTTTACCATGGTGCTATAAGAAACTGCGGTAAAGCAAGGCAAATCTATTTTATTATCCGGTGCGATTTAGCGCGCCAAAGAAAGGAAGATCTTACTATGAACCGTGTGTACAACTTCTCTGCCGGCCCCTCTATGCTGCCGGAAAGCGTTCTTCTGAGAGCCGCTGCCGAAATGCTCGACTATGAAGGATCAGGCCAGTCCGTGATGGAGATGTCACACCGATCTAAGGTCTATGACGCGATCATCAAGGGCGCGGAAAGCCTTCTGCGCGAGGTGATGGAGATTCCGGATAACTACAAGGTGCTCTTTTTGCAGGGCGGCGCATCCTCGCAGTTTGCGATGGTGCCGCTGAATTTGATGACGAAAAACCGCAAGGCCGACTATGTACTCTCCGGCCAGTTCTCCACAAAAGCGTATAAGGAAGCCGCGCGCTTTGGCGACTGCAAAGTGGTGGCATCCTCGAAAGAGCAGAATTTCAGCCGCATTCCCGACCTTGACCCGAAGGAGTTCCGCCCGGACGCGGACTACTTCCATATCTGCATGAACAACACGATCTACGGCACGGTGTTCCATGCGCTGCCGGAGACGGGTGACGTGCCGCTTGTGGCGGACATTTCCTCCTGCATTCTGAGCCGACCGATCGATGTTTCGAGATTTGGCGTTTTGTATGCGGGCGCGCAGAAAAATGTAGCCCCGGCAGGCCTGACCATTGTCATCATCCGCGAGGATCTCATCGGCGAGCCGCAGGAAAAACGCCGACGATGTTCATGTATAAGACGCACGCGGAAAGCGACAGCATGTACAACACGCCGCCGTGCTACTCCATTTACATGTGCAAGCTCGTTTTGGAATGGCTGAAAAACGAAGTAGGCGGTCTGAAGGCGATGGAAAAACGCAACGTGGAAAAGGCCGCGCTGCTCTATGATTTCCTCGACCGCTCAAAGCTTTTTAAGGGCTGCGCCGAAAAAGAAAGCCGTTCCATTATGAACGTGACATTTGTGACGGGCGACAAGGATTTAGACGCAAAATTCGTGCAGGAAGCTGCCGCTGTGGGCTTTGTGAATCTGAAGGGCCACCGCAGCGTGGGCGGCATGCGCGCGTCTATCTATAACGCGATGCCGCGCGAGGGCGTGGAGAAGCTTGTTCAGTTTATGGAGAACTTTGAAAAGGAGAATGCCTGATGCACAACATACTTTGCCTCAATAAGATCAGCCCGCTCGGCACCGACCGTTTGGGCAAAAACTATACATACGCTGCCGAAATTGAGAACCCGGAGCATTTTAGTGCGCTCTGCCGCCATGCACGACATGGAATTGCCCAATAGCCTGCTTGCAATCGCGAGGCAGGCGCGGGCGTGAACAACATTCCCGTGGAAAAGTGCGCGGAAGCCGGCATTGTAGTATTCAACACACCCGGCGCGAACGCCAACGCCGTGAAGGAGCTGGTGCTGGCGGCACTGCTTTTGACGTCGAGAAAGATTGTCCCGGCGATCGAATGGGCGCAGACACTAAAAGGCACGGCAGACATTTCGAAGCAGGTGGAAAAAGGAAAATCCGCGTTTGCGGGGCCGGAAATTCTCGGCAAAAAGCTGGGCGTGATTGGTCTTGGCGCGATCGGCGTGCTCGTTGCGAACGCCGCACAGACGCTCGGCATGCAGGTATACGGCTTCGACCCGTTCCTTTCCGTGGACGCTGCATGGAACCTTTCGAGCGACATTGTGAAGGCGCTTCCGTGGATGAGATTTTTGAAAAGTGCGATTACATTACAATACATGTACCGCTAAATGACTCGACACGCGGACTCATAGGCGCGGACGCTTTGAAAAAAGTGAAAAAGGTGTGCGCGTCTTAAACTTCTCGCGCGGGGCGCTCGTCGATACTGACGCGATGTTGACGGCGCTTGCAGACGGCACCGTTGCCGCGTATGCGACGGACTTCCCGGATGACGCGCTGCTCGGGGTCGAAAACGTCATCGCGATCCCGCACCTTGGCGCTTCCACGCCGGAAAGCGAGGATAACTGCGCTGTGATGGCCGCAGAGGAGCTGAAGGATTACATTGAAAACGGCAACATCCAAAATGCCGTCAACTTCCCGAATATTTCCATGGCGCGCGGCGCGGACACACGCATTTGCCTTGCGCACAGAAACATTCCAAATACCATCGGTTCGTTCACACAGGTGTGCGGTGAAGCGGGCATCAACATTGAGAACATGCTCTCGAAATCGCGTGGCGACTGGGCATACACCATTTTGGACGTTACGGGCGACGTGACGGAGGACGTGCGCGAAAAGCTGGCGGCACTTTCGCCGGTTGTAAGGGCAAGAGTGATAAAGTAAACTCTTACTTCTCCATTCGCGGACAGGAGACCGAGAAAAAGATAGAGGATATCGTGACAAGGCACGAATCGGTCGTTTTAAGCCGAGCCAAAAGCGCGACCTTTATTTCTGTGATTTTGCAAAACAACAAAAACACGGTGCAGCTTCATTTCGGCTGCACCGTGTTTTTTGAGTTTACGGATAATGCTGTTCAGTTTTGCTCCTGCACGGCGCTACCCAACAAGAGAGCGGCGATGCACTGCACGATCTCTTTGTCGCTGGCATCTTCGGGGATGGCACTCCAAAACGCGCGGCTGCGGCATTTGAAGAATTCTTCGCCGTTCGAAGGGCTTTGCCAATCTCCTCGCGGACCGTTTCACCGTCTACGCCGTGTTTGGCTGCTACGCGCAGCATCAATTCCTGTTCACTCAAAATCTCTCATCCTCCTGATCCGGCCCGGCCAGCCCCGCTGTACTTTTAGAGCGGAGCTGTCGGATGGGTGGTAATCTGTCAGTAATGCCATTATAGCAAGGGGGTCTTGAAAGTTCAAATAGAATCGTTCGCGCGTTTTCGACGGAAATTGACAGGTTCCTTTTCACCTTGACAAAAGGTGTGCGGGTTTTTGCGAAAAAGCCGAAATTGTTACGAAAAGTTCATATTTTGACGCAATTGCCGGGGCCGCCGCCAAAGCCGCCCATACCCGTAGCGCCGCTGACAACGCCGGAGCAGGTCTCGCTCGCGGCTTCTGTACCGTTTACATAGACTGTATACGTTTCGTCCTCGGTGATGTCCGGCGTGCTGAACATGACATTCGTAAAGTTCTTCGGAGCCACGGCGGAAACGAGCGTGTTGCCGTCCGCGCCCTTCACTTCTACGGTGTCACCCGCGCTGCCGGTGCAGCTGACGCTGATCGTGTTCTGTTTGGAATCCGTTGTGGGGGTCTTCAGCATGCCGGAGCTGCCTGTGCCGAGCACAACGCCGCCGTTGATGGTAAACACGCCGTCGCAGTCAAATGTGCCGTTACCGTCACCGGTGGGGCCGCTGACGTACACCGTACCGCCGTTAATCGTAAGCGCACCGTTGGAATCGAGCCCGTCGCCGGAAGCGTTTACGGTGAGCGTGCCGCCGTTGACGGTGAGCGTATCTGCACCCGCGGTGCCGAAGCCGCCGTCACCGGAGCTGCCCGCAGCATTCAGACCGTCGTCGCTTGCGGTGACATCGATCGTACCGCCGTTGACGGTGAGGTCGATAGCTTCAAGGCCCTCGCAGGACTCTTCCACCACGATGGTGCCGTCCTCGATCGTAAGGGTGTTATCTGCGTGCAGGCCGTCGTCGCCGGACTTTACGGTGATACCGCCGCCTGAAACGGTCATCGAATCGTCGCTGTGCAGGCTGTCGTCTGCGGAATCGACCGTGACGGTGCCGCCGGTGATGTCGAGCACGGCTTCGGCTTGATGCCCTTTGTAGACAGGGTTTCGTCCGTCGTTGTACTCTGTGCGCCGCCAAACATAGCATTGCCCGTTTTTTGCTCTCCATTCGCGCCGCCGCCTGCGGTGACATTTACTTCGCCCGCGGAAATGAGAACACTGGTCTCCGCCTGAATGCCGTCCTGCTCGGCGGTGATGTTCACAGTGCCCCCACCGATATAGACATAGCCTTTATCGGCCTCGGATTGGTGGACTTGATGCCGTTGCCGGAAGCCGTGATATGGACGGTGCCGTCTTTAATGAGCACAGCGTCTTTGCCGACGAGGCCGTCGTCTGCCGAAGTGATATTCAAAACGCCGCCGGTGATTTTCAATTTATCTTCGCTCGTGATGCCGTCATTTGCGTTGGCGTTGACGTTCAGCGTGCCCGTGCCGTTAACGGAAAGGTCGCATTTGGCGAAAATCGCGGCGGTAAGCTCATCGTTGCGTCCGTGCCGGTGACGGTATCGGTCACGGTTGCGTTTCGGTGTTTTCGGGCAGGCTGATAATGACTTTATCGGCGTTTTTTCGCGTAGATAGGCGCGGTCGTTGTGCAGGTGATGCTCGCGTTTTCGAGCACAAGGCGCACATCATCCTCGTCGCCGGCATCAATGATGACCTGGCCGTCCGTGAGCGTGCCGCTGAGGACATACGTGCCCGCTTCCGTAATGGTGACCGTGCTGCCGGAAACCTTAACGCCGTCTGCTTCCTTTGGCGCGGAAAGATCGATCTTCACGGTGTCTTCCGTACTGTAATCGATGTAGAAATCCTTATTTTTAAAGGAAAGATTTGCTTCGATGACGGAACCGATGGTGCCGTTCATCGCGCCGCCGGTAGAATCGGTTTCGTCTGCACCGCTTTTCTCAGAGGTGCTGACCGTGCTCACGGTAGAGGAAGCGGAAGATGCGGACGTAGACGATGTGGTCGACTGTGTGGAGGCGCAACCCGCTAAGATCAGTGCGGAGAGAATGACAGCAAAGCGCAGGGTGTGTTTTTTCGTGGATAAACGATTCGGTTTCATAAAGGAAGGCTCCTTTCTTTACAGCTGTTCCACGGGAGTATGCGGCTGGCCGCAGCGCACTTCGAGATTGCCGTTGCGGCAGCGAAGCGCATCGAGAAATTCTTTTTCGTTGCGGTCGTCCGCAAGGCGCACGCGATAGTGCAGCTTATAGAGGCTGCCGAGACTTGCGGTCTTGACTTCCGTAAGCTCTGCGTGGGTGGTGTATTCTTTGAAAATATCGTCGAACACCTCGGTGTAATCGAGCGATTCAGGGATGGTGATGCTGAGCTCTTTTTCGCCGCTGCGGTCTGCACCGATATGGAAGAAAACGAGCAGATATTTTTGCTCTACGCGCTCAAATATGCCGGTATAGTCCGCCATGGCTTTCGCCTCCTCTTTGTTTTGTTTCTTAAATTTTACTTACGAAATGTGATAAAAAGGTGATTGTATTTTGAGCGTTAGCGGAGAAAACCGTGCAAAAGCAGGTTCTGTGCACCGTTCCTACAAAAACAGATGTGTTCTGCTGTGCAAAAAGTCCATTGCGCCGCGCATATACAAATGATAGAATGAGATAAACGCGTTCTATGGAAAAACGCTACTTTGGGAGGATCTGTATGTACACACTCGATTATTTAAATTGCTTTATTGAGAACCTTGATCTGCCGGAAGCGAGCCGCGCTTCTCTGCGCGAGAACTGCGAGACGCTCGTGACGACACCCGGCGCGATTGACGAGCTGGTCTCTGCCGAGACGCTGCTTTTTAAAGATTACGGCATTGACGGCGCATACGGCGCGGAATGGAAGCCATTGTGCCGCACATGGACGCGCTTTCGGAGCGGACAGGGCTGCACCGCCACGTGGTGGATTTCCTGTTCCTTGCGCTTGCAAGCGAACGTCTGCGCGAAAATTACAGAGCGGCGGGCCTGACGGACGAGCTGTTCTGGGACACCATCGCCGACCTGAAATTCAAGCTCATCGAGTGCCACGACGTATATGGCATTTGGGCACATTCGTCGCAAGCTGGTACCCGTGGTTCTACACGATGCACCGCTTTAAGCTGGGCCGTTTGCAGTATGAGGCCGTACACTTCTCCGGCGACACGCCCGTAACGGTCGGCGGTTACACGGTAAATCCCGGTGACACGGTTTACAACATGCACATTCCGTCCTGCGGTTCTTTGAACCGCGCGGCGCGCATCGAATCTTATAAAAAAGCCTACGAATTTTACAAAAAAGACCTCGATGGCAAGCCGATGGTATTCTGCTGCCACTCCTGGCTTTTGTTCCCGAAGAACCGCGAAATTCTGCCGAGACGCTCAATATGGTCGATTTCATCGGTGACTTCTATATTTACGACAGCGAGGAATACGATGTGTTCCACGACAAGTGGCGTGTGTTCGCAAAGGACTTTGAGAAGCCGAACAGCGAGCTGCCGGAGGACACCACACAGCGCCGCTGTTTTAAAAAGTGGCTTTTGGACGGCAAAAAGACCGGCGCGGGCGCGGGCATCTTCATTTACGACGGCGAGAAGTTCACCAAATAAGTAAATTTGCAAGATATTTTGCAAAAGCCTGCATTTTATGCGCAAAAAAGCTTGACAGAAGTTTAATTAGCTGCTATAATTCTGAATTGCTGATCGGTCATATAAATTCACGACTTGGGTGAATGTCTCTACCGGCCGCCTTGTGTGCCGACTATACCGAAGCCGCTTACGGGCTTCGTGTATACGTTCGGGCACAGGGCGGCCTTTTTATGTGCCGATTTACCCGAAACCGGGTCTTGCATAGAGTTGTATTTTGACATTCATACGCAAATTCATCTGTTAGTTTTAGAAAGTTGGGGTCAAACATGAACACGGATATCGTCATCATCGGCGCCGGTCCTGCCGGCATTTTTACCGCGATGGAGCTTCTGCGCCGCGGCAGCAAGGAGAAAATTCTGCTGCTGGAAAAAGGCCGTTCCATTGAAACGCGCAAATGTCCCAAGGCCCAGACCGGCCGCTGCATGAACTGCAAGCCGTACTGCCATATTACAACAGGCTTTTCCGGCGCGGGCGCGTTTTCGGACGGCAAGCTGTCCCTCAGCCCGGAGGTTGGCGGCGACCTGCCTCAGCTGATCGGCGAAGACACCGTACAGTCGCTTATTGAATACACGGATTCCATCTATCTGGAGTTCGGCGCGGACACGCGCGTGGGAGGCGTGAGCGAAAAGGAAGCCGTCAAAGAAATTCGCAAGCGTGCCATCCAGACCGGCCTGAAGCTCGTCGACTGCCCCATCCGTCACCTCGGCACAGAGAAGGCGCAGGAGATTTATTACGCGATCGAGCAATATCTTCTGAATAACGGCGTGGAGATTCGCTTCGGCTGCGCGTGCAGCGACCTCATTTTGAAGAACGACACCTGCATCGGCGTGCACGTTGCGGAGGGTCAGAACGAATACGACGTTTACGCGAAGCAGACCGTTGTGGCAGCCGGCCGACGCGGCGCGGATTGGTTTGACAAGCTCTGCGCCCGCCACGGCATCGCCCATGCGCCGGGCACAGTGGACATCGGCGTGCGCGTAGAGGTGCGCAACGAGGTCATGGAAACCGTGAACAACGTTCTGTATGAATCGAAGCTCATCGGCTACCCGAAGCCGTTTAAAAACAAGGTGCGCACGTTCTGCCAGAACCCGGGCGGCTTTGTCAGTCAGGAAAATTACGATAACAACCTTGCCGTCGTGAACGGCCATTCCTATAAAGATAAAAAATCCGATAACACAAACCTCGCCATTTTATGCTCCCACAACTTCAACGAGCCGTTCAATCAGCCGATCGAATACGCGCAGAAGGTGGGCGAGCTGACGAACATGCTGGGCGCGGGACACATTTTGGTGCAGCGCTACGGCGATATTCTGGACGGCAAGCGCACGTGGCAGAAAGAGCTTTCGCGCTCCAACCTGCGCCCTCTCTGCCGGACGCGGTGGCGGGCGACATCACGGCGGCCATGCCGTACCGCGCCATGGTGAATATCATCAACTTCATTCAGGCGGTCGATCACGTCGTCCCGGGCTTCGCCGCCGTGGAGACGCTGCTCTATTCGCCGGAGCTGAAGTTTTACAGCAACCGCGTGAAGATGGACACGGACCTCAACACAAGCATTCACAACCTGCACTGCCTTGGCGACGCCAGCGGATGGACGCGCGGCCTGATGATGGCCTCTTGCATGGGCGTGCTCATGGGCAGAAAACTCGCAGAACAGGAAAACGCATAAGAGAACAAGATTGCACACATCGCAAGTTCACACATAAAGGAACGGGCCCCGCCGCGGCAATTCGGCGAAAGCCGTTTTCTTTTTGTTTATTTATAAAGCAGATCACAACGTAAATTCAATCATTTTTTTGACAGGGACGCGTGAAACGACAGCGGCGAGCTTTTCACCTTCCAAGTCTTTAGAAAAACCGCCGGCAAAAATGTACGGGACATGGAAAGAATACGTGGTATCTTCCTGCAAGGCGGTCGCGAGTTGTCCCTCGCCGGTCGGCGTGCATACAGACCACAAGGTCGAATCGAAAATCAGCGAATAGTATGGCCCTGCAATCATATATTGAATCAGCAGAAGATATCCGTCTGAATTACCTACATTGCGAAACTCATACTCGACATCGAGCACAGTCTCTATATCATCCTTTCCTCCGGGGATTTTCCGACGCGCCGTATTTTTCCAGAAATTCATTGTAGGTCAGCTGTTCCGCACCAAGTATTCTTACAGAATAGCCCTCCGTGTTTTCATCATCCATTTCCTGAAAGGCACCGTTCAGCTCTACCACTGGTTTTGCGCGTAGCGCTCTTCCGGGATCGTCAACACATTGGTATTCACATGGACGATGCGCACGACGATGAGCAGAAGCAAAACCAGACTGACTGCGCATAGTAAGATTTTCTTAGCCTTCACTTCGCTTCTCCCCCTTTATGCTGTGCCGAACGATCTCTCCCTGATCTAATCATAATTCTCGATATATCCTCCAGATATCCATCTCGCGAGGAACGATCAAGACCGCGCCG
>ENA-OQLB01000855-OQLB01000855.1-human-gut-metagenome-genome-assembly--contig:-NODE-855-length-15194-cov-1.910334_pt1 | contig 15194 bp, 22 predicted proteins | sample MGYA00242656_ERZ504813 | MGnify/ENA primary metagenome ERZ504813 (study PRJEB26092, sample SAMD00036388) | human gut metagenome | host: Homo sapiens | study: EMG produced TPA metagenomics assembly of... | reverse complement strand
CTTCGCCGCTTTCTTCAACGCTTCGAGTCCTTCTTCATCCATCCGCTCACAAGCCAGCTGAACTGCAAGCTCTTCCAGTGCCTTTCTGACTTCCAGCACATCATTCAGACTTTTCTCCGTGATCTCTGCGACTTCTGCTCCGCGTCTTGGGATCATCAGCACGAGACCTTCCAGCTCCAGCTTGCGGATCGCCTCCCGGATCGGTGTGCGGCTCACCCCCAGCTTATTGGCCAGCTTGATCTCCATCAAACGCTCTCCCGGCTTTAATTCTCCGCGCAGGATCGCCTGCCTGAGTGTCTTAAATACCACATCCCGAAGCGGAAGATATTCATCCATTGTCACTTCTAATTTCGGTTCCATCTTATGTCCTCCTTGCGCCATGCACATTTGTCACATATACCTGTTTTGCCAGTGCCTTCCTGCGGATCTGCTCCTGCGCTCTGCGCGCTGCCGCACGGCTTTCAAAAATCCCGAATACGGTAGGACCGCTCCCGCTCATCATCGCATTGAGCGCACCTGCTTTTTTCATCTCATCCTTGATCTTTTCAATGACCGGATACATCCCAATCGTAACATCCTCCAGCACATTGCCCATATGAGCGGCAATCTCGGAAAGAGACCCCGTCTCCAGCCCCCGGATGATCCCGTCTATGTCCGGATGATCCACGATCTCTTTTGCATCCAGTGCCTCATATACCACTTTGGTAGAAACACTGATCGGCGGTTTTGCGATCAGTACCGTACACGCCGGAAGTGCAGGAAGTGTAGTCAGCTCCTCTCCGATTCCCTCTGCCAGTACCGTTCCTCTCATAATACAATACGGAACATCTGCTCCCAGACGGACACCTCTCTCCATCAGAGATCTCTGACTTAAGCCCAAACGGAACATCTTGTTCATCCCAAACAAAACTGCCGCTGCATTGGAACTCCCCCCTGCCATACCTGCCGCTACGGGAATGTGCTTGTTCAAAACAATCCTGACGCCGCCCGGAAGCTTAAATTCTTCCATCAGCATGGCTGCCGCCTTATACGCGATATTATTTTCATCCGTCGGCAGAAAATGCAGATTCGTCTCCACTTCTATGCCCGGCAGATCCTTTCTCACGATCACAACATCATCATACAGATAAACGGACTGCATGATCATCCGCACATCATGATATCCATTTTCTCTTCTTCCCAGTACTGTCCAGTCCCAGACTTGATCTTGTCAAGTGCCTTTAATTCTATCTGTTTCATCCTGTGTCCTCCGTTTGTATCTTGTATACATTTGTGTTTATAGTATACCCATTTTGCCTTCAAAAATCAACGATATATCTCTACATTCCGATCTCTTTACAGATGATGAGCTTATCGCCCGGTTTGATTTTTCCATTTTCGAGATGGTTGATCTGACGGATACTCTCCTCGGTCGTCATATATTGTTTTGCCAGCGTCCACAGATCATCCCCGGATTTTACCATATACCCTACGATCCCCGGTTTTTCGTCCAGTTCCTCCCGGTCTGTTTCCTCCAGAGACACTTCTGTGATGACCTGCATCGGCACTTCTTTTCTTAAAAATACATCAAAATCCAGAACTGCCTTTACTTCTACTGAATCACTGCCAGTCATGGTCACTGAGATCTGTTCCACTCGGTTGGATAACTGATACCGCACGTCTTTTGGCATATCCGGACATTCCAGCAGATAAGAAAACGGAACCATTCCCTGCCAGTTTCCAAACGGAAGCGCATCATCCGCTTTCAGATACAAAAATGACACATGCAGGATTCCTTCAATCAGGATTCCCCCCTGTTTTTCCGCTCTTGTCTCCACATGCTCGATCTGCACACTTCCCGAGCTGTGACAGATCTGCAGAACATCGTCTTTCAGCTCCGGAAGCGACAGGTTTTCTACAATCTTGCATTTGGACTGATTCTGTAAAAGCAATTCTTCATAGACTGCCTCTCTTGTCTGATACGAAACTTTCTGTTCCAGAGAGTACAGATCTTCCAGAAGATTCAGCTCTTCCTCTTCATACAGATTGATCCGAAGACTTACGGTTCCCTCAATCCCGATGATGCGCATCTCTCCGTCCTCATCCATCCGTACATCTGCCAGTGTATCTTCCAGCGCGTGCTGCACATCATAATACATCCCTTCTGTCGCCCCGCTGCATTCGATTCGTCCCTCATAAGGAACACTCTGCTCCAGCCAGTCGGTCTTTCCTTCTTCTGAGAGATACATACAGAAAATCTGCAGTTCTCCCCGCAGAAGCAGTTCATCCTGTGCTGCCCGCACTTCCAGCTTGCGCCCTGTAATATCCGTCAGAAGCACCTGACCGATGCTCTCTTTTGTTCCGGGGATCGTAATTTCTTCTTTGATGCGGTATGTATCCTTTTTCGCAGTATGCAGCTTTAAGAGATTCACCGGTTTCTGCTTCTTGTAAATAGAAGCACTGCTCTCCAGATCCACCGCCGTCTCTTCTTCAATGAGATTTTCACATCCGACTTCCATCTCAATCATCGCGCGGATACTGATCTTTCTGGAGTGTACCAGGGTCGTACCGAACTCTACCCGGATATTCCGGACAAAATACTGGGTGCGCTCTTCTCCCTCCGTGTACACCATTTCTTCAAACGGAATCTTGCCATCCAGTACTGCCGGCATCGGCTCTCCCTGATCCGTCACATACAAAATCTGGAAATACAGCTTTCCGGAAATCCGCACATAATTTTCCACCAGCTTGACATCCTCGATCTTGACACGTTCCCTGTCCCTTGATGATACGCCGCACATCCTGCTTTGCATCCGGAACATTGTAATCTTCGTCCAGATAAAACTGGTCAAATGTTTTTTCCCTTCCTGATTATAACGGATTGTTTCTGTATCAGCTCCATAAACTCCTCCTACTCAAATAAAATTTCTTTTTCTGTCTTTTTTAATTTCACCACCACATACGGATAGGTTACGACATCCTTTGTTTTCTCTCCTTTTTCCGGTCCCAGAAGACTTGTCTGGATCCGCACCGTTTTTTCCCCCTCCAGGATGGCATCGACCTTGATCTGATATCCGGTCTTATTCTGCGGTCCGTAGCTTCTGGCAGCGTAAATATCCTGCTCCACGGCATATGTCAGCATAAAAGGATGGGCTTTCTCCTGTTCCATCCATTCCTTTAGTTCTTCCGGGATTTCTCTTTCACTCATCAGCTGAAATGCTGCACTTTTCTCCCCTGTGATCTCCGGCTTTTTGCGGATACAGCCGCAGGGCAGCCAGATCGCTGACAGAATCATCATCCACAAAACCACAATTTTGAATGTTTTATTTTTTCTTTTTCTGTTCACCCTCTGCTCCGGAGTCCCTCTTTCCATTTATCTTATTAACATTTCTGTCTTTTTATGACCGCGAAACTTGTATTTCACAGGATGCTTTAGTATAATCTGTACTAGACTAAAAAGATGTCAGGCATCTTTGCCCCCAACGTCTAAAAAACTAAGAGAGAAGGTTTATAACATGATTCGTTTTATTTGTGTTGTTGTTTTCCTTATTCTGTTTCTTATTCTGACAATTCCAGTATTTTTCATTGAATGGCTGATCGGAAAGTTCAACCGCAATGCAAGAGACTACAGTTGTCTTCGAATCGTACAGTGGGGATTCAAAGCAATCTTAAAAGTAACCGGTGTACACACGACCGTAATCGGATTCGAAAATATTCCGGACGAGCCCGTGCTGTTTATCGGAAATCACCGCAGTTTCTTTGATATTCTTCTGACGTACTCCCGCTGTCCGAGACTGACCGGATATGTGGCGAAAAAGGAGATGGAAAAAAATTCCGCTTTTATCTACCTGGATGCGCTTTGTATACTGTCTGTTTCTGGACCGTGAGAATCCAAAAGAGGGACTGAAAACCATCCTTCAGGCGATCGATTATGTGAAGCAGGGAATTTCCATCTGTATTTTCCCTGAGGGAACGAGAAACAAAGGCGAAGAGCTCAGTATGCTTCCTTTTAAAGAGGGCGCTTTTAAGATCGCCGCCAAAACAGGATGTGCGATCGTTCCGATTTCCATGAACAACACTGCCGCGATCTTTGAAAATCAGTTTCCAAGGATCAAAAAGGTCAATGTTGTCGTAGAATACGGAACACCGATCTATCCAAAAGATCTTGCACCGGAGGACAAAAAACACATCGGTGCTTATGTACAGAATATCATTCAGGAAACGATCAATAAAAATGCAGAATTAATCTGATTTAAAAAAGGAGATTTTTTATGAGAGCAGATAATTTAACATTGCTCACAGATTTATATGAGCTGACCATGATGCAGGGCTATTTTGAAAAACAGTCTGCAAACGAAACCGTGATCTTTGATGTATTTTTCCGGGAGAATCCGGTAAAAAACGGCTACTCCATCATGGCCGGTCTGGAACAGGTCATCGAATACATCAAAAATCTGAATTTTTCTTACGAAGATGTAGATTACCTGCGGGGACTCGGCATTTTCAGTGAGGACTTTCTCCACTATCTGAGTGGATTTCATTTCAGCGGAAATATTTACGCGATTCCGGAAGGAAGTGTGATCTTCCCGAAGGAGCCGATCTTAAAAGTCATCGCTCCGATCATGGAGGCACAGCTTGTGGAGACTGCGATCTTGAATATCATCAATCATCAGAGCCTGATCGCGACAAAAACAGCCCGTGTTGTCCATGCGGCACAGGGAGACGGTGTCATGGAATTTGGTCTCCGCCGTGCTCAGGGACCGGATGCCGGACTTTATGGAGCCAGAGCCGCTATGATCGGCGGATGTGTCGGCACATCTAATGTGCTTGCCGGCAAGATGTTTGATGTCCCGATCATGGGAACCCATGCCCACAGCTGGATCATGAGTTTTCCGGACGAGTACACCGCATTCAAAGCCTATGCCGAATTATATCCGGATGCATGTACCCTTTTGGTGGACACCTATGACACGTTAAAATCCGGAGTTCCAAATGCGATCCGTGTCTTCCGTGAAATGAAGGACGCCGGTATCCATCCAAAGAGCTACGGCATTCGTCTGGACAGCGGAGATCTCGCATACCTGTCCAAAAAAGCACGTGTCATGCTGGATGCCGCAGGATTTGAGGATGCCGTGATCGCAGCTTCCAACGATCTGGATGAGATGCTGATCAATGATCTGAAGATCCAAGGTGCAGCGATCACCTCATGGGGAGTCGGAACACATCTGATCACCTCCAAGGACTGCCCTTCCTTCGGCGGCGTTTACAAACTGGCTGCCATTGAAAAAGACGGCAAATTCCTTCCGAAGATCAAGATTTCAGAGAATACGGAAAAAATCACGAATCCGGGAAACAAAACCATTTATCGTGTATACGATAAAGAGACCGGAAAGCTTCGTGCGGATCTGATCTGTTTTGCGGACGAAACCTATGACACATCCGAAGAACTGCTTTTATTCGATCCAAACGAAACCTGGAAAAAGACTCGTCTTCCGGGCGGAAGCTACACGATGCGTGAGATGTTACAACCAATCTTCATCCACGGAGAATGTGTCTACACTTCTTCCTTCTGTCATGGAGATCGCAGCATATTGCAAACAGGAAAAAGAGACTCTCTGGGATGAGACAAAACGGCTCTTATATCCACACAAAGTTTATGTGGATTTGTCCCGGAAGCTCTATGACACAAAAGCAAAACTGTTAAATGAAGTAAATAAATAAGATAGGAGATCATCATGAAAATTATCGTATTAGCCGGTGGACTCAGTACAGAACGCGACGTTTCTCTCGCTTCTGCTGCCGGAATCTGTAAAACATTACTGGAGAAAGGACACGATGCATTTCTTCTGGACGTATTTCTCGGCCTTGAGAACGCACCCGAGAATCTGGAAGACGTCTTTACACTGCCCGGACACGGTCTGGAAATCGCAAAGAATATTTCCGAAACAGAGCCGGATCTTGCAGCTGTAAAAGCTTCCCGTCCGGACCAGTCTGACTGCTTCTTCGGTCCGAATGTCATCGAACTCTGCCGCCTGGCAGATATGACCTTCCTCGGACTTCACGGCGGAGAAGGAGAAAACGGAAAGCTGCAGGCTTCATTTGATCTGCTCGGAATCCGCTACACAGGACCTGACTCGCTTGGATGTGCTGTTGCCATGGATAAAGGACTCACCAAACAGATTTTTATGGAAGCCGGTGTGGACACACCTTCCGGAGTCTGCCTGTATAAAGAAGGCAGTGACTGCTCCCTGGAATCTTTTGGACTTTCCTTCCCGGTCGTTGTAAAGCCATGCTCCGGCGGCTCCAGCATCGGAGTATATATTGTAAATACAGAAGAGGAATACCGTCAGGCACTGAAAAATTCTTTCCGTTATGAAAACGAAGTGGTCGTCGAAACTTACATCAAAGGCCGCGAATTTGCATGCGGCGTGATTGATGGAAAAGCACTTCCTCCGATCGAAATCATTCCCAAAAACGGATGGTTTGACTATGCCAACAAATATCAGGCAAATGCGACTGAAGAAGTATGCCTGCCGATATCAGCGAAGAGATTGCAGAGCGCATGAAAGCTCTCACAGTCCGCGCTTTCCAGGCATTGAAGCTGAACGTATACAGCCGGGCTGACTTTATCCTGGACGCAGACGGCAATCTGTACTGCCTGGAAATGAATACCCTTCCGGGCATGACTTCTGCAAGCCTCCTTCCAAAAGAAGCACTTGCAGACGGAATTGAATACGGAGATCTGTGCGAGCTGATCATCCAGAAATCCATGGAAGCAAGATATCAGTAAGCAAATACAATAAAGGATGGAACGTTTATGAAAAACATGACATTGAAAGAAATCGCCGTTGCCTGTGGTGGAATTTATTACGGCGATGATGAAAGCTATTATAAAGAAGTTTCCAGCGTTGTGATCGACAGCCGGAAAGTAGAAAAAGACTGTCTGTTTATCGCCATTCGCGGTGCAAGAGTGGATGGACACATGTTCATCCCGCAGACGATCCGGGACGGCGCTCTGTGTGCGCTCTCCGAAAAGCGGATTGAAAATGCCTCTTATCCATACATTCTGGTCACCTCCTGTGAACAGGCATTGAAGGATATTGCCGAGCACTATCGGAAAAGCCTTAATCTGAAAGTCGTAGGTGTCACCGGAAGTGTGGGAAAGACCAGCACCAAAGAAATGATCGCATCTGTGCTTGGAGAAAAATATAACGTATTGAAAACAGCCGGGAACTTCAACAACGAGATCGGGCTCCCGCTTACGATCTTCAATATCCGCGAAGAACATGAGGTTGCCGTGCTGGAACTTGGTATCAGCAATTTCGGCGAGATGGAACGGCTTGCAAAGATTGCCCGTCCTGACATCTGCGTCATCACCAATATCGGAGTTGCCCATCTGGAGCATTTAAAGTCCAGAGACGGTATTTTGAAAGCAAAAACGGAGATTTTCCTCTATATGAACCCGAACGGTTCCATTATCTTAAACGGGGATGATGATAAACTCTCAACCGTTCACCCTGCAAACGGAATCCAGCCGGTCTTCTTTGGTCTGGATGACAGCCGGGATTTTTATGCGGATCAGGTAGAATCCTGCGGACTGCGCGGTACCAATGCCGTCTTCCACACACCAAATTCAACCTTCTCTGCACATATCTCGATTCCGGGAGAACATATGGTTCTCAATGCACTTGCCGGCATTGCCGCAGGGTATGCACTGGGAATGAACGACGAAGAGATCAAAGCCGGCATTGAAGCTTTGGTTCCTCTGGCAGGACGCAACAATCTGATCGAGACAGATTCCCTTACGATCATTGATGACTGCTACAATGCTAATCCGGCTTCCACAAAAGCATCTCTGGATGTTCTTGCAAAGGCAGACACTCGTCAGATTGCAGTCCTTGGCGATATGTTTGAACTGGGGCCGACAGAAAAACAGATGCACTATGAGGTCGGAAAATATGCTGCCGGCCTTGGAATCGATATACTTGTCTGCATCGGACAGCTCTCAGAACATATGGCAACCGGTGCAAGTGAACAGTGTTCCAAAACACAGGTATTTTATTTTGAAACAAAAGATGACTTTTTTCGAACAGGCAGACCGTATTTTAAATCCAAAGGATACAGTTCTTGTCAAAGCTTCCAACGGTATGAAGTTTTCCGAGATCGTCAGTGTACTAAAAGAGAGGTAACATATGGACTACCAGATGCTCGTTCTTGATCTGGACGGCACTTTGACCAATTCCAGAAAAGAACTTACAGAACCGACAAAACAGGCACTCATCGAGATTCAGGAGGAAGGAAAGAAAGTTGTACTTGCCAGCGGACGCCCGATCAACGGTATCGTTCCTCTGGCAGAAAAGCTGAATCTTTCCAAATACGGCGGATATATGCTCTCCTTCAACGGAGCCAGGATTACCCAGTGCTCTACCGGAGAGATCATCTATAATCGTACCCTGCCTGCCGACGTGATTGCGCCGATCTATGAAATTACATCCACCTATCCGGGACTGGATATTCTGACTTATGACGGGAACCAGATTCTGTCCGGTATTGCTTCCAACGAATATACCGAAAAAGAATCTTTTATCAATAAAATGGAAATCGTACAGGTACCGGATTTCGTATCCCGACTGACTTTCCCTGTCAACAAACTGTTGATTGCAGGAGAACCGTCTATCTTGGAAGAACTGATGCCGCACCTCCAGCAGAAGTTTCATAAGCTGCTGAATATTTACCGGTCTGAGCCGTTTTTCCTGGAGATCATGCCACAGAATATCGACAAAGCATACTCTCTGCAAAAACTGCTAAACAGCATCGGACTGACTGCAGATTCTATGATCTGCTGCGGAGATGGCTTCAATGACATTTCCATGATCGAATACGCCGGACTTGGCGTTGCCATGGAAAACGCACAGCCGATCGTCAAAGAAACGGCTGATTTTATCACGAAATCCAATGATGAAGATGGGATTTTACATGTGATCAATACGTTTTTACGGTAACCTGATTATAAAGACTATAAAAGAAGGGGAAGACTGCACGTTATAAATTGCAGGCTTCCCCTTTTATGAAGGTTCCTTTCAGTTCCACTATCGTTGGGTTTAATTATGTCATGTTCTTCATTTTATATCCATGCTAAGCTTGTTAAAGATTCGTAAGCATTTTGTAAAACCTCCTGTTTTGCAAAACATTGATTACACACTATCCTCATATTTTTAAAAAATATTATAACAAAACGAAATCAGAAACGGCACCAGTGCGGAACAGATCACTCCGTTAAACACAGACAGTACCACGGTCTCTTCGTTCGTATACCGTATCATCATCGGCAGTGTCGTATCTTCACTGGTTGCTCCCGCCGGCGCAATACAGGTATAATAATTCAGTTTTTTCGAAATCCACGGAATGCTGAAAAAGGAGAAAATCTCCCGCAGCAGATTACTTAAAAATGCGATACTTCCCGCCTGTGCTCCCGCCAGATTGCCAATGGTAACCCCGGAAAGGCTGTACCATCCAAGTCCACTGGCAATTGCTGTACTCTCACCAAGCGGCATCCCTGTCAGAAGTCCTCCCGCGATTCCTCCTAAAATAGAGCCAACTACGATTCCCAGGGGAATCACAAAAATTTTAATATGATATTCCTTGATCTTACTGACAATCCCCTGATTAAAACCAATGCTGATTCCTACCAGAAACATCAGCAGGTATAAGATCATATCTTTATTCGAAGTAATCCAGGATACGATCACGTTCTCGTCCAATCCTGTCATTCCGCAGGCAATGCCGCCAAGCAGCGCAATAATTGCCAGATATACCATGTCTATTTTCTCCCCTTTCCAGTCTTTTTATTTTCTAAAAACGTCTTGGTCAGAGGATAGACCAGAAGAACCGATCCCACAGACGGCAGCAAAAAGAAAATCACACTCTGAATTCCCAATGTAGAAAGTTCTTCCAGAAAGTTTTCCCGGCTTCCCAGCAGAACTCCCATGGAAAAAATCAGAAACAGTGTGCACACTACCTGCAAGATCTGATTCCACCTGTTTAAATTGCGTGGCAATAAAAATTTGCCGGCCAGCACTCCAATACACATAATCACAATAACATCCATCGTTTGTATCCCCGTTCTTTCTCTCCTTTTCAGGTGTATAAAAAACACCCCATTCGTACAAGGATATCACGAAAAATATGTTATCGTCAATGTCCTATAAGTCCAGAGTTTCCAGGACTTTTTTCAATTCCGCGGCAGACTGTCTCAGTTTCTCATGCTCTTTTTCATCCAATGGAATCTCAAGCACCTGCTCTGCTCCTTTCTGGGAAACCAGAGTCGGAACACTGATACAAAGATCTTCCAATCCATATTCGCCCTCCATCAGACTGGAAACTGGCAGAACAGAATTTTCATCACGGATAATACTTTCTGCAATTCTGCCTACTGCCATAGCTACTCCGTAATAGGTCGCACCCTTTCGCTCAATGATCTCATATGCACTGTCGCGAACTTCTTTATAAATCCGCTCCATTGCCGCATCATGCTCATAATGGCCGCGCAGCTCACAGAAATCATGGATATCAATTCCCGCAACATTCGCACTGCTCCAGACAGCCAGCTCACTGTCTCCATGCTCTCCGATGATAAACGCATGAACACTTCTGCTGTCCACATCCAGATGTTCACTCAACAGATAGCGGAATCTTGCAGAATCCAGAACTGTTCCGCTTCCAAACACACGCTCTTTTGGATAACCGGAAATCTTCAATGCCGCATATGTCAGAATATCCACCGGGTTTGCCACGATCAGAAGGTTTCCCTCAAAATTTCGTTTTGTAATCTCCGGAATAATTGATTTGAAGATCGCCACATTTTTTGTGTACTAAATCCAGTCTTGTCTCTCCCGGTTTCTGGTTTGCTCCCGCTGTAATGATGATCAACGCACAGTCACTGATATCATCATAATCGCCTGCGTAGATCTTCATGGAATGAACAAACGGTCTTCCATGACTGAGGTCCATAGCCTCGCCTTCCGCCTTCTCCTTGTTCGCATCGATCAGAACCAGCTCTGAAAACAATCCTTTCTGCACCAGCTGAACGCCGTAGATGCTCCTACAAATCCACATCCTATCACTGCTGCTTTTTGAATATTTATCATATCGATCTCCCTCACTTTTGTTTAAAATAATAACTATTACTGTTTTAAACCCTACCATAAAACTAGGAATTATGCAATTCTTTTTCCTGAATTTTCCTGATTGTGTTAAAAAAAGAACAACATTCCAGTTTTGTAACCTCTCTACTAGAATGTTGTTTTTTTCTGAAATTATTCTTTTTTAACCGATTACCTGATGATTCAGCCATTTTTTATTTTTCAGCCGAATCGCATAAATGATTCCACGTACAGACCAGTCTGCAAACATTCCGATCCATACCGCCATCGGTCCCATTCCGAATCCTCTTGCGAGAATCATTGCAAGAAGCACTCTGCAAAACCACATCGAAAGTACTGATACGGTCATTGTAAACTTCACATCTCCAGCCGCACGGAATCCATATGCCGGAATGAAAGAAAATACCTATGCAACAGGTTTGACAATCGTGATCCAGGTTACCATATGAATACAAAGTCTTGCACTCTCCGCTTCCATTCCCCCGATTTTGTAATTGGATAGACGAGAATATACATCACAAGACAGGAAATTACAATTACGACCTCTGAAACAATACTCAGCTTTTTCACATAATAAATCGCTTCATCCTTACGACCGGCGCCGAGGCTTTCTCCCACAACGGTCATCAGCCGACACCAACTCCGATCGCCAGGATTCCATTCAGATTTTCAATCAAATTTGCCATTCCCTGAGCCGCAATGGCAGCCGTTCCCATCAGAGAAACTGTAGACTGGATTGCCAGCTTTCCAAACTGGAACATACTGTTTTCAATTCCTGAAGGAATTCCGATATTCAAGATTCTTCTGATCTCTTTCCACTGCGGATGAATCGTAAAGTAATCGTACACGGGGATTTCCAGATCTGGTTTTCGAATTTGTACATAACTACAAACATGGCAAACAATCTTGCAAGCATTGTTGCGCAGGCAGAGCCTGCCACACCAAAATGAAGCCCCCATACAAACCAGATATTCAGTACGGCATTTACAATATTCGAACAAATCGAGATTTTCATCGGAAGACTGCTGTTCTCCTGTGCTCTCAGGATACAGGAACCGTCATCATACAATGCAATAAACGGATAAGAGATGGCGGAAAAGAAAAAGTACTGCTTTGCATTTGCCATCACGCTCTCCTCGACTTCTCCGAAGATCAGCCCCAGAATCTGTCCATTAAATAAAAGACAGATAACTGCGATCAACACTGACAAACAAAATGTGATAAAAATCAGCTGTCTCGCTGCCTCTTTTGCATGATCCTGCTTTTTGCATCCCAAATAATGTGAGCAGACTACCGTTCCCCGGATGCCAGTGCAAAAAATGCCTGTACGATCAGAATATTGATGGAATCCACCAACGTCACCGCTGAAATAGCTGCCGAACCAAGATTACTGACTACCAGAGTATCCACGGTTCCCATAAAGGAATTCAAAAGCTGATCGATTGCAAGCGGAATCAATAGAGCCGCCATTTTCTTGTTATCAAATAGATGCTTTTGTGCATCCACTTTTTTGCCCCCTCTTTATGTTCTGTCAAATCATTTTGATCAAATACGTTCTTAGGATACACCCATAGTTTCTATTATGCAAGAATAGAGAACAAATCTTGCAGATTTATCTTCTCACGTATTCTCTATCCTCTTTTATGAACATCAAAACAAATCCTGCCAGCAGCAGTATCGCCGCAATCCAGATCGTCCGATCACCAATCTGCCGGATGAATAATGCTCCCATGGCCGCTCCAACCGCAAAAACCAGAATTACAAAGTAATAATGCATACTTTTTTTTCTTCAGTTCCTGATTGCCCGTTACCTGATATTTACAGAGCATTTCTGTCGCACTTCGCATATTTCCGATACACATGGTCGTTGCACACGGAATCCCGTGGAATTTCCGGAAGGCATTTACCTGCATCGCACAACTGAATGACATCATCGCATTGGCCGGTACATTCATACTCTGCGGAAACAAGCCTACCAAAAACAGCAATATGATCTGAATGACCAGCACAATCTGTCTCCAGTGGATTTTTTCGCTTTCTTTGCACAGATTCTGAATGCGGACTGCCACATAAACACCACTGATAAACGCCAGCAACGGAATCAGATAATGAAGCGCAACGCCCCAGTTTCCCTCTGCAAGATTCTGTCCCAAAAGTACAATATTTCCTGTCTGGGCATTGGCAAATACTTTGCCTCTGCAATTATAAGAATAGGCATCCTGCAAACCACCGGCCAATGTAAGAAATATTGCCAGCGGCATGGATTCTGACATCTGTCCTTTTGCTTTCATTTCTAAACACCTCTTTTTTTGCAGATATCAAACAGACAACATCTGTCACAATATGGTGCTGTCCTTGCAGTACAGATTTCTCTTCCATGATATACAAGACGATGGCAAAAGCTGCTGCCCTCCTCCGGAGGAATGATCTTCCACAAAGCCATCTCTACCTTTTTCGGCTCTTTGATCCCATCTACAAGTCCCATTCGATTGACCAGACGGATACAGTGTGTATCTGTCACGATCGCCGGTTTTCCGAATACATCGCCCATGATCAGATTGGCACTTTTTCTTCCGACTCCCGGAAGTTTAATAATGCATCAAAATCATCCGGCACTTCTCCATGATACTCATCACGCAGAATCCTCATACAGGCGCTGATATCTCTCGCTTTGCTTTTCCCAAGCCCGCAAGGTCTTACGATTGCTTCAATCTCCTGTGGATCTGCTTCTGCCAGTGCATTTACATCTGGAAACTTTGCATACAGATCTTTTACAACAATATTGACTCTCTCATCTGTACATTGTGCTGCCAGACGCACTCCTACCAGAAGCTTCCACGCCTCACTGTGGTCATAATCGAGCGTACAATCCGCATCCGGATACGCCGTGCGAAGTCGTTCTATGATCTCCAGTGCAAGTTGCTTTTTTTGTCATATGTAATCAACTCCTCTTTTACTATGGTAAACTTTTATTTTTTTCACAATCCGTTTTTTATCATAGCACAAAACAGCCGACATACCAACAGGTACGCCGACTGTTTTTTAATATCTTCCATTTATACACGATTTCTGTACTTCCTGCTAAAAATAACCAATATCACAATATCCACTCCCATCGCCACTGCTGCCACACACCATGCCGCATTGACTCCGTTCCATTCGGTCAGCACTCCCAAAAGATTCATAATAATAAATCCGGCAACACTCTGAATCGTACTGAAGATCGAACTGTAAGCAGATCTTGTCTCACTTTCTATACAATCGCACATCCAGGTTGAAGTGGCAGATTGTTCCACACCAAATCCAAATTCAATCAATCCCGCTCCCATCACAAAACCCGGAAAGAGGGTAATACAAAAAGAAGTACAAACCCAAAAATACTCATAATATATCACTTTTTTCCTATGCTACAACATTCGTATCTCTGAAATACTGCGGTGTCATACCTGTATACTTTTTAAACGTCCGGTAATAGTGTGACAAATCATAAAAACTCAATCTCCGTGCGATTTCTCCTACCGGTACGCCCGACTGGAGCATCATCTTCGATTCTTCAATTTTTCTCTGATTGACATATTCATTAATGGATATCCCTACTTCCTCCTTAAATCTGCGACGAAGAGCACTTTCTGACAAATAGAACTGCTTTGCAAGCTCTGTAACTTTAATCGTGTCATAAATTTTCAAGTTAATATGTTGCAGGATACATCGGATCAGTGATGTTCTTGCCTGATTGGAAACACCATGAAGCTCTTTTGTAAAATGTATGATTGCAGTGTCTCTCGTTCCCATTTCTGCAAGACCACTTTTTAATAATTCCAGGTCTCCCTGACTGACAAGATTCATGATCTTATTTTCATAATAAAATGTATACTGCTCTACCCGGAATGTCTCATATGCTGTATCTTCTGCTGATTTCCACACCAACTCCAGTTGATTTTCAGTCACTTGTTTATGTAGCTCTTCAGAATAAATCTCTTCCAAATTCATATCAAACAAAAATCCAAGAAGAATCAGATAATCCCGAATAATCTCCCAGTGGATATACCGGAA
>ENA-OQLB01000854-OQLB01000854.1-human-gut-metagenome-genome-assembly--contig:-NODE-854-length-15195-cov-9.479028_pt1 | contig 15195 bp, 10 predicted proteins | sample MGYA00242656_ERZ504813 | MGnify/ENA primary metagenome ERZ504813 (study PRJEB26092, sample SAMD00036388) | human gut metagenome | host: Homo sapiens | study: EMG produced TPA metagenomics assembly of... | reverse complement strand
CTGGATCAGGCGGCCAATCTGGTTTGTCTCAGATCTCCCTATAGCAGCGAATATTATGACAGTCTGGAGACGGCGGAAAATGCAGCAAAAATTTTATCAGGAAACCTGTGGAGGCAGCCAAGCGGTGGTGGATTGTATCGGGCATACCCATATAGACGTGGCATGCTTTGGACTTTGGCGCAAACGCGGGAAAAGGCTCAAAGGAGCTTTGCGACAGTACTCGCCCTCATGGAGGAATATCCGGAATATAAATTTATGTCCTCTCAGCCTCAGCTGTATCAGTATGTCAAAGAAGCAGCGCCGGCTGTGTATGAAAAAATCAAACAGCGTGTCCGGGAGGGCCGCTGGGAAGTAGAGGGGGCCATGTGGCTGGAGGCGGACTGCAACCTACCCAGCGGAGAAAGCCTGGTTCGGCAGATTTTATATGGCAAGCAATTTATCAAAGAAGAGTTTGGGGTTGACAGCAAGATCCTTTGGTTGCCGGATGTTTTTGGATACAGTGCGGCCCTGCCGCAGATTCTAAGGAAAAGCGGAATTGAATATTTTGTGACCTCAAAAATCAGCTGGAATGATACCAACAAGCTGCCCTATGATTCTTTTCTGTGGAAGGGAATCGATGGAAGTGAAATTTTCACAAATTTCCTGACAGCCCAGGATTATCCTCCGGATGGCGTTCCGGTGAACTATTCCTGCTATAATGGGGATATTACACCTCGATGGTTAAGGGAGCTACAACCGGTACCAGCAAAAGGAATACAGCGACCGTGTCATGGATACCTTTGGCTATGGCGACGGAGGCGGCGGACCAACCAGAAAGATGCTGGAGCAGCAGCGAAGGCTTTCCAAAGGACTGCCGGGCTACCCGAAGACGGAAATCCATACGGCTCTGGAACATTTGGAAATGGTGAAAAAGAGCTTTTACCAAAACGGAGAGGCGCTTCGCAGGATTCCGAGATGGACAGGGGAGCTTTATTTAGAGTACCATCGGGGAACCTATACCTCAATGGCCCAAAACAAGCGGTACAACCGAAAGATGGAATTTCTGCTTCAAAAGGCGGAGGGACTGGCGGCGGCAGCTTCTCTATTGTCTGATACCGCGTATCCGTCCCAGCAGCTGCGCTCCTTATGGCTTACGACTCTAAAAAATCAATTCCATGATATTATTCCAGGTTCCTCTATTTTCGAGGTCTATGAGGATAGCCGGCGGGAATACGCCGTAATTCTGAATTCGTGTGAAGATCTGGCGGAGGAGTATCTGGAACGGCTGGCGGAGCGCGTGGATGCAACCGACGGATATTTGGTTTACAATTCTCTAGGCTTCGCCAGAACAGGGACGGTTCTATCGAGGGAAAAACCTTGGAGACTGGGAGGATTCCGGCTTTTGGCTGGAAAGTGCTGAGGTTAGAAAAAGCAGAGGACGGCGTAAAAGTCGCGGGAAACACCATTGAAAATAAATGGTACCGCATAGAGATAAATGCGTACGGTGGGATTGCCTCGCTGGTTGATAAACGGTTTCAGCGTGAGGTGTTCCAGGAGGGAAAGATAGGCAACGAGCTTTTGCTGTTTGAGGATTTTCCTCAAGATTATGACGCCTGGGACATCCCGGCTTACTATCAAGAAAAGCCGCTGCAGTGGCAGGAAAAAGCGGAGCTTTCGCCTGTTTATGACGGGGACCGGGCCGGACTGAGGATTTCGAGGAACTATCAGTCCTCGACAATCATCCAGACGGTATATCTTTACCGCACGCTTCCCAGGATCGACTTTGACACCGAAATTCAATGGTCTGAGGAGCACCAACTGCTTAAGGCGGCGTTTCCTCTCAAAATACATAACAGTCATGCGACGTATGAAATCCAATTCGGAAATCTGGAAAGACCTACTTATCGCAATACCAGCTGGGATGCCGCGCGGTTTGAGGTTTGCGGCCATAAATGGGCGGATCTCTCTGAGGGCAACTACGGCGTAAGCATTTTAAATGACTGTAAATACGGATGGAGCGCTGTTGACAGCACGCTTTGCTTGACGCTGTTAAAGTGCGCGACCTACCCTAACCCACAGGCGGATAAGGGCTCCCATGCCTTTACCTATTCCTTGCTTCCCCACGGCGGGGATTATCGCCAAGGAGAAACAGTGCGGGAGGCTTATTCTCTTAATCAGCCTCTTATGTGGAGGAGGATAAAGACTGGGGAAAAGAAGCTGCCTTCGGAATTCAGCTTGGTATCCTGTTCGAATCCCAATATTATAATCGAAACTTTTAAACAGTCGGAGGATGGCAAAGGATATATCATACGTTTGTACGATGCACATAACTGCAATACCAATGCGGTGTTAAGCTTTGGGGTGGACTTAAAAAGAGTATTCCTTTGCGATCTCTTAGAGAATCCAGGTTCGGAACTACATTTGGAGGGCCGCAAAGTAAAGGTGCCTGTGTCAAATTTCGAAATTGTTACCCTAAAAGTTGAAAAGTAAAAATAAAAAGTCCGCCTTGCGTTCTGCTGCCTCTGCAGATCGGGATAAAGGCGGATTTTTTGTTGGCGGCTTAGAAAAAGGCATCCGCCACACCCAATTAAAAAAGTATTATCTATGAGAATAGCTGAAAATTTCATATTCAGCTATTCTTTGGATCGGGGAAATAGAAATCGACTAAGCTGCTTGGCTGAAGATAGAAAATTAGAGACTGAATGAAAGTCAAAATTTATGTCTCAGAAGTGAGATGCTTCAAATTCGGCCTGCCGTTCTATTCTGGAATTTTTCTGTTGAAACCGTTTTTGATGATATAGTGTTAAAAAATAGAGTGAGGCAGCAAAATAGGAGCCTATTTTGCTGCCTCAGTTTTGATAATGGAAGTGGTTATATGAGTATCCAGAACCTGCAGAGCCGGCTATTAGCGTTATCCCGCCAACGTTCCAAAGGGAAAGCGTATATGTAATAAAATAATATGAAACATTGAGTTACCGCGGAAGCAGTATAAGAAGAGCTCTCGTAGCGGTAAAGTATTGCAGAATATTAAGGTTACCTGCTTAAACGCTTACAGGGAACCTAATACGGTTAAATATATTTAGACGGCAGCTTCTTACGATTTATATTTTTTAAACTGAGGAATCTCTATGACTTTTCCCCCCTCCATAGCCGATATGTGGGCACAGATGCCAGTGCCTGTCCAATAAGCTCCGAGGATATCATCCACAGTCGGTTTTCTGTTCTCTATTATCGAACGAACAAACTCATGTACGAGATGGGGATGGGACCCCCCATGCCCTCCCCCTTGCGTAAAGGAAAGATGGGTGTTTTTAGCGTTATAAACGGTGTTTTTCGTAAACATTGCGATTTCCTTCGGGAGCCTATCTGCATAATCCGGAATAGAAACTCGCTGCTCCAGGATTTCACTACCGCGGCTATAACGTTCCGTGTCACCATCAAAATCATAGGTGCTGCTTCTCTCTAAAGCGCCGGTACGGGAATAAAGGACGGGCATTTCCGACTCTAACTGTTGCCACTCAAAACTACTTTTTTCGCCGTAAACCCGGAAGCATTCCGAATAGCTTCTTGCGACGCCATATAAAAACCGTTCCATTTCTATTGTGAGATCGCTGTTCTCCAAGGAAACAAAGGCGGATTCAAAGGCAAAGGGGCAATGGTATTGCTGCTGCAGTTCCTCTCGAATTCTCCCTGAGCCGCGGCCATATACCTGAGCCGGATAGCAGCCCGTTAACATCAGACAAGGGGCCAGGGCGTGTGTAGGATGCATCAGCGGTGGGAAGCCTTTCCAATAAGTAGGCCAGCCCTCCATGTCCTGGTAATGAGCGCAGCTTAAATATTGCAGCTTGCCTAATTTGCCTTGCGCGAAGAGCTCCTGCAAATAGAAAAATTCCCTCTGGAACACCGTTGTTTCCATAAACATATAATTCCGTTGCGCTTTCTGCCTGGCTTCAATCACTGCGTAGAGATCTTCTAACGACATACCCATAGGTATGGTACAGCCGCAATGTTTTCCCGATTCTAAGGCTAGAATAGAGAAAGAAGCATGGGTATCAGGGGGTGTTACAAGATGGATGGCGTCGATTTTGGGGTTTTCCAAAACAGACGAGTATGCCGTGGTGCACCTTTCTGCTGGGATTCCATAGCGTTCCTGTGCGAATTTGAGCAAGGATTCGTTTTTTTCGACGATCCAGACCTCTTTTACATCTGGATGCTCCAAATATATGGGTAAAAATTCCAAGCCAAAGCTTAGTCCAACAAGTGCTACGCTGATTTGATTTTGTTCCATATTGAAAGACTCCTTTTCAATTTTAATATTAGATGGTATCATGGCGTACCCAAACTGCCATTTCTCCAGGAGAACGGTTACACCAAGCGAAGTATGGGATAAAACGCAATGTTTTCGGCTGGAAGCTCTCTTTTGCTGAAGTATAAAGCTGTGTGCCGTCGGGAAGTAAATATTCCCCCGAGCAGGAAATGCAGGGAAGGCCTTTTAAATTTTCCTCACCGGAGGAGATTGTAAAGCTTGGTTTCCCGCAAATGCGGTTTCGGTGCAGCTGCGGACCGTTGTCGGTCTGCTCCATACAGTAAACAATAGGGCCGCGGCAAATAGCAGATTTCCCAATGTTCTCTCTTACTAGGGAATTTGCGCGTACTACCCTGACCGGCATTGAAAGTGTCAATTCAACCTCATCGCCGTCACGCCAACAACGATGTAAGTATAGAAAACCATCCTTCAGTGTTCCGGCACATATCTTTCCGTTAATCAAAACATGATAGTCGGCACACCATGCGGGAATCCTCACGGCGTAAGAAAATTCCATCGGGCGTGGCAGTGACAAGGAAATATGAATTTTTTCATCGAAAGGATACGCACTATCCATGTGTAGTTTAATGGGCAGCCCCTGAAATGTGAACTCGCTGGTGCTGGTTACATATAAATTTGTGTACAGAGTTTCTGCGCGGATAAAATGCAGGTACCCTCCAATAGACGCAAACAGCCTGGCAAGGTTGGGAGGACAGCAGGCGCAGGCAAACCATTTTTGGCGGATAGGCTTTACATGCTTTTTCCGTTGATCCTTTTGACAGGCCTCTGGCACGACCTCCAAAGGGTTTACATAAAAGAATGACTTGCCGTCAAGAGCCATTCCACTCAATACGCCGTTATATAGTGCTTGTTCCAAAACATCGCCATAAGCACCGGAAGGAGAAATCTTCATCATTCGCTGGGCAAAAAAACACACCGCTACCGCTGCGCAGGTTTCGGCGTAAGCGGTGTCGTTAGGCAGGTCATAGGCAAAGGTAAACGCTTCTCCATATACAGAAGATCCTGCACCGCCGGTAATATACAATTTGGTTTGGATTAGATCCTCCCACAAACGGCGGCAGGTTTCCAGCAGTGCCGCATCCTGGGTTCGGGCGGCTACATCTGCGATGCCGCAGCATAAATACAAAGCCCTTACCGCATGGCCCTCTAGCTCGGTCTGTTCCAGAATAGGTTTTCCGGCCTGATAAAACTGAAATTGAAAAGGGCTGTCTGCCCAATCCCAGCCGAATTGGTCTGCTTCCTTTCGGAATATTGAGGGGGAGGCTCCGCGCTGGCAAATAAAATATTGGGCGAGCTGCTGGTATTTTATATTTCCGGTTGCTTCGAAAAGACGTATTAACGCTAGCTCCACCTCGGGATGGCCGGGATATCCAGGGATTTTTCCAGGTGATGTCCCAAATACGTCCGCGATATGATCCGCTAATTTTTGTGCTGCTTTTAAAAGCTTATCCTTTCCGGTAGCATGGTAATAAGCCACAGCGGCTTCCATTAAATGTCCGGCGCAGTATAACTCGTGGCCGTCTAATAGATGGGTCCACCTTTGTGCGCCTGTAAGGATAAAATAGGTGTTCAAATACCCGTCCGGTTGCTGGGCTCCGCAAATCAGCTCGATAGCCTGATCGGCTTTTGCTTCGAGGTCCGAGTCAGGATGCCAGGCAAGGGTATAGGCTGCGGCCTCAATCCACTTGTAAATATCGCTGTCCTGAAACGGCTGTCCATGAAACTGGATATGGCCTTTTTTTCTGCGGCAGCGCGAAAATTATCTAAGCAGTGGCTTGGCTCCGCGCCTGCGATCTGGTCGTTCAGCGTTCCCATTGATAGGGAAGGACTTCTGTTCTTATCAGCTCCTGTATGTGCCCGACAAAATTACCTGTTACTGACACCTGATTCCAGGGAATAAAATCTGATAGACAATGCATGATAACTCCTCCTAAAAATTTATCATTTTCTTTCTTAAGGAGAATACTTGATTTTCTGCTGTTTCACAACCTTTATTTCTTGATAAAAGTGCAGAAAACAAAGGAGGTTACTTGTGGTTGAGATGAACTTGACAAAAACTGTTTCGATATTGGCTTGGAGTGACCCCCTTATACTGTTTAAATAGCTTCATAAAATGTTTTCATCCTCAAATCCAGAGGATAGAGCAATTTGCTTAATCGGAAGAACGGTATTCAAAAGCAGTTCTTCGGAATAAGAGACCTTTTGGCGGTTGATGTAGTGGAGAAGGGTGTCTCCGGTTACCCGCTTAAACAAAGTAGAGAGGTAATTCGGATGGTAATTAAACTCCATCGCGATTCGCGATACTGTCTGAGGCTCATGGATATGCAGCCTGATCCACTCAGAAATTTCAAAAACCTGCCGTTGAGGAGAGCCGCAATGAAAATTTGAAGCGTTTTGATACGCCCAGCTGAGCTCAAGCAGCAAAAGGCTTACCGCATAGTCACCGTTGGGGGACCTTTTCTGGCTGGAAATATCCAATAACTGATGCAGCAAAAGATCAAGGCGGGGACTGGAGGGGAAAATTCCCCATTTGGGAAAACAGTATCCGCTTTTGCCTGGATAATAGTCATTTGTTATCTTTACCTGGTTGCGGCTGGTGTTGAAATGAATCCAGTAATAAGACAGAGGCCCTTGAGAAACCTGATATCCAAAGTGTTCCTGCCCAGGCTGCAAAAGAAGATAGGTATGAGGTTTTATTTCATGCTGGATATTTTCACTGGTGAGATATAGGGTTCCTTCCCGTCCCAAAAGCAAAACATAATAATCTAGCTTTCGATTTATATGTTGAAAACCACCGCTGGAAATCAGCATACCGCTTTCTATATGGGTTAATGGTACAGCGCTTTCACAAGTGAAATAAGCCATTTTTACACCTTCTTGGAAATTATTATCCGATAATTATCTGATAAATTTATACCATGCATTTTAAAAACTGTCAACAAATTAAATAAAAAACAAAAGTTATGAATTTTTTATTTGTAAATAGCGGTGTATTTTTTATAGAAAAAGTGTATATATTAATGCTTATTTGGTTGTTTAGCTGGAAGTTTGTTGACAAAATTATATTTGGCCGATATAATCAAACTAGAATTTACGGATAATTTTCCGGAGAATTATCCAGAAATTCAAATTATTTTCTGAAAAAGCTTGACACCACAATCGCTAATTGCTACTATGATGATAGTTTAGCCGAAAATTATCGATATAAGAGGTATTACTATTATGAGTAGAGTTAGAGATGTCGCACAAGTGGCTGGAGTATCTGTAGCAACGGTATATAAAGTATTTAACGAAGACTATACACTAGCGAGGATGTTCGGAATCGGGTAATAGCAGCAGCGAAAACGTTGTCGTATACCCATAAAGCTTCTTCGGAAAAGACGCAAAAAACAGCGGCCAAGAACACAGTGGGAATTGTAGTGGGAAGCATTTTGAATCCTTTCTTTAACCGCATGATCGAGGCAATTTCCAAAGAATTTGAACGCTATCATTATCGGGTTTTAATTCTTTACTGTAATGATGACGTTCATCAATTCAACAGCAACCTGGAACTCCTGATGCAGCTCAATGTGAAAGCTGTTATTTTTGAGCCGATGACAGATACCCGATACGATATTGTTTATCGTTTGAAAGAGAACGGTATTGTCATGCTGCAGCTCTTTTCTTCTGTTTATCCTGAATTGGACACGCTCCAATTTGACGATGAATTGGGTACTTACACAGCGGTAAAGCATTTTCTGAAAAGCGGGCATAGCCGGATTGCTATGTTTTATAAGTATTGGGCGATACGCCCCGAAAGAGAGCCCGGTTATCTTCGCGCTTTTCAGGAATTTAACATTGACGTGAATCCAGAGTTTCTATGCAAGCTTAGTTTTGAAGGAAGCATAAAAAATATTATTAAAGAAAGAATAGAAAAATTAAAGCCTACCGCTATTTTGGCGGTTAATGAACCAATCAGCATTAATGTGGTTCAGGCGCTGGGTGAATTGAACCTGAAGATCCCTGAAGATATCAGCCTGATCATTTATGATGACCTTTCTTGGGCAACGGCTTATAATATTTCCACGATCGCGCATGCTTTCGATTCGGTTGGGTCACAGGTGTGCCAGGTGATTATGCGTCGTATTAAGCTTGCGGGAACAGGACAGGAGATAGAACCTATTCGTTTGGTCATCGATCCGGAACTGATTTCCCGTGGTTCAGTTTCATTTCACACCCCCATTTCTACTGAGTGATTGGCACAACAGAACTGAGAGGAGTTTTTGAAAAATGAAGCTAAACGTAAAACGAATTTTAGCGGGTTTATTAGCAGGGGCATTGGCTTTATCTGTCACTGGCTGTGCTTCAAGCGGAGAATCTTCTTCGGATGCATCGAATACTGTCAGCGCCGGTAGCTCCACAAGCGGTACAGATGAAAAAACTACCATTGTTTTTGCTGAGCATGTGGCGGATGTTCAAAACCAAGCTCCTCAGGTGTGGGGTGTAATCCAATCTTATATGAAGGATCACCCGAATGTGGTCATCGATGTTCAGGGTACCGCGGCAGACGAGCATGAAACAAAAATGAAGCTTGCCGCCCAGTCTGACTCCCTGCCGGACCTTTTTTACGTAAAAGTGGGAAACGGCCTTGAAATGGTAAAAGCCGGCCAACTTGCAGACTTGACTGATGATATTTTGGGCGACGAGGAGTTTGCTGCTGGATTTTTAGACAATATGCTGGATGTTTTAAAGGTGGATGGTAAAATCTACGGCCTGCCCTGCGAACTGCAATGCAATGGCGTCTGGTATAATAAAAGGCTCTTTGACCAGTTTGGGTTGGAAATTCCTGAAACCTATGAAGATCTGATGCACTGCTGTCAAGTTTTCAATGAGAATGGAATTATCCCGATGGCCCGGGGTACCACAGATGCCTGGAGCTGCTGGGCGCTTTTGAATGATTTCTGCCGGTTTGGATATTATGATCATATTGACAACATTCTCGCCGGTACCGAGAACTGGAACAATCCGGATTATTTAAAATTTTATCAAAAGCTGGAGGAAATGACGGAAGCTAATATGTGGCCTGAAAATGTGTCGTCTATTGGCTATTGGGAGGCCACCGAGTTATTTTTAGGTGAGAAAGCCGCCATGTTTGACAGCGGAGTATGGGATACCAAAAAATTTGAACAGAGTGATTTTGCCGAGGATATTTATTTCGGATGGGGTCCTACCTATACTGACGGCGTAGGTAACCAGGAAATTTCTATGAAGCCTGCTTCCCATCCTTATGTGGTGTCCGGCAAACTTCAGAAGGAGGATCCTGAGAAGTACGCGGCTGTGATTGATTTCCTGAAGTACTATTATGGTACGGAGGGAACCCGTATTATCGTAGAGGAAAATCAAAGTGTTCCTGTTACCAAATATACCGGAACGGTAGACTCTGCGGAATATCCTGTGTTTTCACGTGTTATGGAAAAGGTCGGTGATGATCTTCCCAGCCCGGCTACCGCTCCCAATATGTATTTGCCTGGTGAGTTTGAGGCGACCTTTTTTGAAAGCATTTCCGGTGTGCTCAATGGAATTTACTCTCCGGAGGAGGCTCTTACATTCCTGGATGATCAAATGAAGGCGATGGGATTAGTATAATCGAACTTTACCGAAAATCGCGGTGGCAAAGCTGCCACCGCCGATTTCTTTTGCGAATTTAGGAGGTTCTTATGCATTGGCTCAGTAAACGCAGAATTATGGTTTTGATGATTCTTCCGACCTTGGCGCTTTATCTGCTTTTTATTATTATTCCCGTCTTTGTTACTATATTTTATAGCTTTACAAAATTCTCCGGGATCGGTTCGCCGGAATTTCTTGGTTTTACAAACTATACGAACTTATTTCAGGACAAATTCTTTTTTATCGCTTTAAAAAACTCTGTGATAATCCTACTGTGCACGGTTGTCGTTTTGATCCCTGGGTCTTTTGGACTAGCACTTTTATTGGAAAAACCTTTCCGTGGAAACAATTTGATCAAGGCAATGGATTTTTCTCCAAACGTCATCGCTCCTATCCTAGTCGGCTTGATGTGGGTCTTTATTTTGGATCCTCATATGGGTCTGGTCAATGCCTTTCTACAGCAAATCGGGCTGGAAAGCTGGCAGCAGGAGTGGATAGGAGGCCAAACCCTGACTCCTTACTGTGTAGCTTTGGTTTATATCTGGCAGGTGCTTGGGTTTTATGCCACGATTTTCTTGGCTGGTTTAAAAACAATCTCTCCGGATATTTATGAAGCCAGCCAGATTGACGGGGCTAACCGCAGGCAGCAGGTGCTTTTTATTTCACTGCCTATGTTAAAAGAAACCATAACAATTATCTGCGTGCTAGTGATAACAGGCGGCTTTAAAATTTTTGAAACCGTCCAGCAGCTCACCAACGGCGGTCCAAATCATTTCTCAGAAGTTTTGGTCACCTATATGTATTATACTACCTTTACCTCAAATCGGTACGGGTACGGTATGAGCATTGCTACCGTTACTTTCCTGTTTTCTATGATCTGTTCCGTTGTGTATTTGCGCAACACTAGCACCAAAATTAAACGGAAAGGAAGTAATTGACATGAATGAGCTGGCAAGAAAGCCTAAGCGCTGGCCTAAGATCGTCAGCAGGACGTTTCTGATCTTGGTTACCATCCTGTTAGTATTTCCTTTTTTCTGGATGGTGTTGCTTTCCTTCAAATCGGATACACAGATTTTAAATAATCCGTTTTCCCTTGTCTTAGACGCCGGATTCAGCAATTATGTTAGGGCTATGCAGGTGCTGGACCTAAAAATTCTTTTTGGAAACACCATATTTTTAGCTGCCACCACCCAGGCTGTGGGTCTGATTATCACTTTTATGAGTTCTTACTGCTTGAGCCGTATGGTATTCCGCCATCAGCGGATTCGGGATGGATTATACCTGTTTTTCCTTTTAGGATTGACGATTCCATCCTATATTCTGCTGTTTCCAATATACCGTATGGTGGTCGCTATGCATCTTCAAAATACTTATCTTTCTTTGATCCTGCCGTTAATCGCGACCTCGATTGCTTTTAATACCCTGCTATTTGTAGGGTTTCTGCGAGATTTTCCCTCTGAAGTGGAGGAAGCCGCCATCATTGATGGGTGCGGACTGTTTTCTCTGTGTGCTAGGATTGTGATCCCTGTTATCAAGCCCGTTTTCGCCACACTTCTTGTGTTCAATGTGGTCTATGTATGGAATGAATATCCTTTATCCGTTACATTAATCAGCGATATCAATAAAATGACGGTTTCTTTGGGGGCTTCCATGTTCCGGGGAACCTATAGCATGGACTACAGCGGTATGATTGCTGCGGCAGTACTGATCATTTTGCCTCAATTGGTCTTTTACGCATTTTTCCAGAGGTTTATTATTGAGGGTATGACTGCCGGTGCGGTGAAAGGATAAGCTTATTTATCATATCATTTGAAGGAGATTTTCGTATGGGAAATAAACACTATTATTCTGTAAATGAATTATATTGCAGCAACAAACAAAAAACTTACTCTGGCGACGCTAGTGCGGCGGCTTTTCTTTTGGGAGGAATCGGTACCGGCAACGTATCTGTTGGTGCCAGAGGCGAGCTGCGTAGCTGGCAGATTTTTAATGAACCCGGCCAGTTTAATTTCCTTCCATACACCTTCTTTGCTCTTCGAGCGGAGGTAGAAGGCGGTGAGGCGGTTTCCAAAATACTGGAATCAAAATTAAATCCACCATTTACCCATCCGGAGGGTACGCTCCGTTGTGAGCTGGGTGGTTTACCCAGGTTTGAAAAATCCACGATGAGTGCGGAATATCCTTTTGTCCGAGTGAAGCTGGAAGACAAACAAGTTCCTGTTCAGGTGGAAATGGAAGCGTTTACGCCGTTCATTCCCTTAAACGCCGATGATTCCGGTATTCCGGGAGCCTATCTGAATTACCGTGTGAAAAACCCAACCAATCAGCCGGTAACCGTGTCCATTGCGGGCTCCCTGGCGAACGCTGTTGGATTTGAAAAATATGATATTTGGAATCATATGAAGCTGAACGGGAACCCTGTGAATGAATATCAAGAGAGGAATGGCTTAAAAGGACTGTTTTTCCGGGGAGAAAATGTGCCTGAAAAACATATCGCGAACGGTACCATGTGTTTAGCGACTTCCGAAGACGATGTTACTGCAAAGCCCCTTTGGTTTCAGGGCGAATGGACTGATGGAGCACAGGATTTCTGGGATGATTTTATATCCGATGGAAGCCTTGATATTGATTCAGGAAAAGTGCAGGAGGGTTGTGCGATCGCTAAAATATATGATTTCAGTTATCTTCATTTTTCCGACAGCATTGGTTCCATTTGTATCAAAAAGGTTCTAAAGCCTGGAGAAGAGAGGGTTTTTCCGTTTTTGCTGACTTGGAATTTCCCTAACCGGGTGCGGGATTGGGGAGATACGGATAAACATGTAAAGGCCGTTCAAGAATACCATTATGAGATTGTAGCAACTACTATTCGACGCTATTTCAAGATGCGTGGACGGTTGCCGACTATATGAACCAGAAAAAAGAAATACTGGAGGGAGATTCGAGAAAATTCTCACAAGCGTTTTTCAGCAGCACTCTTCCCGGGTATGTACTGGAAGCAGTTGCGGATAATATCACAATTCTGCGCAGTCCCACTTGTTTCAGAACGGAAAACGGTGACTTTTTTGGCTGGGAAGGTGTGGAGAATACTGTTGGGTGCGGTGCGGGAACTTGTACCCATGTGTGGAATTACGCACAAACTGTAGCGTTCCTCTTTCCGGAGCTGGAACAATCTATGAGGCGGATAGAATTCTTGCAGGAAATCCAGGCCGACGGCTATATGCCGTTTCGTACATATCGTCCGTTTGGTCTTCCGGCCTGGGAGATGCTTCCTTCTGCTGACGGACAGCTGGGAGCGGTTGTTCGCCTTTATCGCGAGTGGCGTCTCAGCGGGGATAACCGTCTAATCGAGGACTGCTGGGATGGTGTGGTGCGCAGCATGGAATACGCTATCCGCACTTGGGATACCGATGGGGATTTTGTCCCGGATTCTGCGCAGCATGTGACCTATGATACCGAACTATATGGTATGACCAGTATGGTAAGCACCCTGTTTTTTGCCGCGCTCATCGCCGCCGCTGAAATGGCTGAATATATGGGCGACCAGGAGCGTGCCCGACGGTATCGTGACGGTGCGGAAAAGGGTGCGAAGCTGATGGATGAAAAATGTTGGAACGGTGAATATTACATTCAGTTAATTGATGATGTAGATAAGTATCGCTACCAGTATGGAAAAGGCTGTTTGTCCGATCAGCTGTTAGGACAATTCTTGGCCCAGGAAGCGGGATTAGGCTATGTTCTTCCGAAAAATCATGTGAAAAAAGCGGCAGAATCTATTTTCCGCTACAATTTTATTGAACGGGCGTCTGATTTCGGCCATGTTCAACGGGCCTATATTTTTAATGATGAAATGGGCCTTACCCCTTGTACCTGGCCTCTTGGAGAGCGGCTCGATTTCCTTTTATTTATTTTGGAGAGGTCTGGACCGGTATCGAATATGAAGTGGCGGCTTTGTTGATTCGCGAGGATCTTTTGGAAGAAGGCCTTACAATTGTAAAGGCGGTCAGGGATCGGCAAGACGGATATCGCCGCAATCCCTGGAGTGAAAATGAATCCGGGTATTATTACACCAGAGCAATGGCGAGCTATTCCATTCTAAATGCTCTTAGTGGTTTTTCCTGTGACCAGCGTAAAAATCAAATGAGCTTTCAACCCAAGCTGAACCAAGACAACTTCCGTTGTTTTTGGTGTAATGGGAAATCATGGGGAATTTTCTCCCAAAAGAAAGAGAAAGGAGAAATTCGTCAGGAATTACAGGTCTTATACGGTGAAAAGGATGTAAGCGTTATCAATTAACTCTAATTTTAAAGTAATTCATAATACCCGTTTGAAATAGTTTTTTGCTTGCGCGGTCACCCCTGCTGCATTTTGCTGCGGCAGGGGTGATTTTTTACCCAAATTTAGATAACCGGAAGTTAAAATCGGAAAGTGAGTTGACATCGAGCTCACGATGCCAAGAGGATTCACAAAAATCAGGCAGGAGCCTGATGCCTTTTGCTTGGGTGTTCAGTGCTGCCTTTGGTCCAACTTTTGAGCAATTTGTGTCAGACGGATAAGCTATTGCTGATTGGCTGCATATTCAGAATCTGTCACAGCTTATTCGGAGCCTGATCTGCCGGAAGCAGTTCTGCCTGCGCCGGGATTAGGATGTGCTCCAATAACAATTTTTTTAACATAGTATCAGACAACCCACAATAGTTTTCTGCACCTATATGCTTTTCAAGCACCTTATTTGCTAACGGCTTTTGCTGATTATAATTCGATATTCGACAGGAGAGAGAGCTTCTGTTTTTTTAAAAAGAAATATATAAAAGCTTAGTTTTGTGCTCCTTTCTTAGAATAATTGAGTTTTCAGAGGAGGGATATCACTTTATAATAAAAACTACAAGGAAAGAAAGAAGCTTTTGTAAAAAAAGCAAAGGCTTCAAATTTTTAAGGAGGAATACATATGAAAGCAAAAAAAGCGTTAGGCGTTCTGCTGGCGGGTTTACTGGCGGCTGGCGCGCTGGCGGGGTGCAGCAGCGGCACCTCCAACAGCTCGGCTCCTGAAAGCGGCTCTGACAGCCAGGGCTCTTCCACAGCGGAATCCCAGGCCCCGGCGGAGGCTTCAGAGGTAGACATTTGGTACTATTGGGAGACCGAAAAGCACCAGGAAACCCTGGACAGGGTCATTGGAGAATACAACGACTCCCAGGATGCGGTGTCGGTATCGGCAAAATATATCCCCTTTGCCGACTTTAAAAAGC
>ENA-OQLB01000852-OQLB01000852.1-human-gut-metagenome-genome-assembly--contig:-NODE-852-length-15256-cov-2.077335_pt1 | contig 15256 bp, 26 predicted proteins | sample MGYA00242656_ERZ504813 | MGnify/ENA primary metagenome ERZ504813 (study PRJEB26092, sample SAMD00036388) | human gut metagenome | host: Homo sapiens | study: EMG produced TPA metagenomics assembly of... | reverse complement strand
AAAAATAAATTGTGTAAAAGTGATAAAAAATATAAAGTTATACTTATTAAAATGACTTGATTTACAAAGAAAAAAGTTTTTTATTAAAAAAACTAAGGTGAAATAGCAATAATTATAAAATCCAAGCCAACTTCCGAATAGAAAAATATAGGCAAATGAGCTATCATAAAGTTATCAAATCGACAGGGAGGATATAAGATGAAAAAGAAAGTGGTTAGAAAACTGATGGCACTCGCACTTGTTTCCGCCATGGCAACTTCTATGCTGGCCGGATGCGGATCAGGTGATGATTCAGGCAAGGATTCAGGAAAAGATGCTGACAAAGGCTCAGAAGAGACAGTCCTGAAAGTTGCTGCGTTCGAAGGTGGTAACGGAACTCAGATCTGGGAAGATATCGCGAAAGCATTTGAAGAGTCTCATGATGGAGTAAAAGTAGAACTTGAGATGTCTCCTGAACTGGACAAAGACCTGACAAAAGCAATTCAGAATGGAGATGTACCGGACGTTGTATATTACAACCTGGGACAGCCAAGTGGATTCACAGAGACAATGCTGAAGGAAGAAGCGATTGCGGATATCTCTGATGTATTCGATGACGAACTGAAAGACAAGATGCTGGATGGTATCCTGGATGGTACAGATGCACAGCCATACGGAGACGGAAAGATCTATCTGGCACCGATTTTCTACACACCGACAGGATTCTGGTACAATGCGACATTGGTAGGTGAAGGAAACAGTACGAGATCCCGACAACATGGATGAGTTCTTCGCACTTGGCGAGCAGGCTAAGAAAGACGGACATGCACTCTTTACATTCCCTACAACAGGATACTTTGATGCTACAATCTATGCAATGCTCGCACAGGCAGGCGGACTTGATTTCTACAATGATGCATTAAAATATGATGCAAATACATGGACATCTGATGAAGGAAAGAAAGTTCTTGATACAGTTGCAAAACTTGTAGGAAAAGACTATACACAGGAAGATACAGTTTCCAATGCAAACGCTGACGGTGGATTCAAGATCAATCAGCAGAACGTAATCGATGGAAAAGCATTATTTATGCCAAACGGAAACTGGGTAATCGGTGAGATGGCAGCTTCTACTCCGGCAGATTACGAATGGGGTATGATGGGTGTTCCGAAATGGAGCGAAGATGAATCACAGTCTGTATACACATTTACAGAGCAGATGTGGGTACCTGCTGATGCACCGAACATGGATCTTGCAAAAGAATTTGTGAAATTCATGTATCTGACGAAGTAGTTGATATCTGTCTGAACAACAAGACAACAGACAAAGAGTCCGGAAAAGAATCTGATACACCAGTAGTAGTTCCTGTAAAAGGAGCAGCAGACAAGCTTCCAGACGGTGTTACAAAAGACTGTTATGCAGCAGCAACAGCAGATGACGTTGTAGCTGTTACAGGTAAATGGGCAACAACAGCTCCGATCGAAGGACTGGATATGGCAAAAGCTGTTTACGGACCGGTCGAGTCTATCAACACAGGCGATATGACAGTTGATGAATGGCAGAAACAGTTAGTAGAGACTTGGGAAAAATGCGCAGACGCATTAGAGAAATAAGAGAGTGATATTCGGCTGACATGAAACGGTGAGTTATGATAACTCACCGTTTTTAAAAGACAGCAGTATGGAGGAGGAAATCTATGAACAGGGAGAAAGCGCAGAGAAGATTTATATTCATTTGTCTGGCGCCTGCTGTAATTCTGGCAACGATCTTTATATTTATTCCGACGATCAATGTCTTCCGTATGTCCTTGTACCGCATGGGTGGAATTACAAATAAGAAGAGTTTTGTGGGATTCAGCAACTTTGTAAAACTGATGGATGATAAGAACTTTCTGGAAGCGATGCAGAACTCGATTCTTATTATTGTGATGGTAATGATCTGTACGATCGTTCTTGCAGTTTTATTTGCGGCGTTACTTTCAAGGGGGAACTTTAGAGGCAAGAATTTCTTCAGAATTATTTTCTACATACCAAACATTTTGAGTATTGTTGTTATTGCAGGTATTTTCGGTGCAATCTACAATCCGAGTACAGGACTGCTCAATACATTTTTGGATGCGATTCATCTGAGTGGATTAAAGCATCAGTGGATGGGAGATCCGAGTATTGTTATTTATTCTGTGATCTTTGCACTGGTATGGCAGGCAATCGGATATTATATGGTCATGTATATGTCCAGTATGGCAGCAATTCCGGAAGATCTCTATGAAGCCGCATCACTGGATGGAGCAACAGAGATTCAGATTTTCTTCCAGGTGACTTTGCCGTTGATCTGGAGCAATATCCGTACTACATTGACATTCTATATCATCAGTACGATCAACTTAAGTTTCCTGTTTTGTTCAGATCATGACAGACGGAGGCCCGAACGGAAAGACAGAAGTTTTCCTGAACTATATGTACAAGCAGGCATATGGAGCAGGTGTATACGGATACGGTATGGCGATCGGAGTTGTTGTATTCCTCTTCTCGTTCATACTGGCAGCAGTTGTAAACAAGATTACAGACAGAGAAGTCTTAGAATTCTAGAAAGGAGCGAAGTAGAGATATGCATGAGAAAAAACACAGAATTCCTACACATGTACTTTACAAGATTTTTATCTATGTAGCTCTGATCGCTCTGGCTATTTCGATCATTGTACCGGTTGCATGGGTATTTATGGCGAGTTTGAAGAAGAATGCAGAATTCATTGGAGCGGATGTAAATCCATGGGCACTTCCAAAACAGTTTTACTATCAGAACTTTGTAGTAGCATTTCAGGATGCAAGAATGGGAGATTTCTTCCTGAACTCTTTCATTGTGACAGCGCTGGCTCTTGCACTTCTTCTGATCCTGGCTCTTCCGGCATCTTATGTGCTGGCACGCTTTAAGTTCAGAGGAAAGAAGTTCTTCAATGGTGCGTTCATGGCAGGATTGTTTATCAATGTCAATTACATTGTAGTACCGATCTTTTTGATGCTGAGTTCCTGGAACAAGGCTCTGCATGTAGATTTCTTCCTGGATAACCGGTTTATCCTGGCACTGATCTACGCATCCTGTAACCTGCCGTTTACGATTTATCTGCTGAGCGGATATTTCCAGACACTTCCGAAAGGATTTGAAGAAGCAGCTTATATGGATGGATGCGGATACTTTAAGACGATGGTTAAGATCATGATTCCGATGGCAAAACCAAGTATTCTGACAGTGATTATGTTCAACTTCCTGACATTCTGGAATGAATATATTATCGCATATACATTGATGGATGAAAACGGAACACTGGCAATGGGACTGAAGAATCTGATGGCAGTCGAGAGAACAGCAACCAACTACGGTATCATGTATGCAGGTCTTGTGATCGTTATGATTCCGGTACTGGTTCTGTATATCTGTGTACAGAAGAGACTGACAGAAGGTATGACACTTGGTGGACTCAAAGGATAGGAGGAGACAAAAATGCAAGAAAAGATTCGAACTTTGATCATGGCTGTTGTTTTTGTTGTCTGCCTCGCCCTGATCATGATAGGACAGAAAAATATCGGCGTGCCGGGACTGATTATGGAACTGGCAGGACTGGTAGGCTTGCTGACACTCTTGTTTATTTACAACAATAAATATAAATAGCAGGTTTGAAAAAGTGAAACAGGCATGGAAGATCTGGCAAAAGCCAGTCTTTCGTGCCTGTTTTGTATAGCAGAAAGTACATGTGGATGCTTGACAATTATCTTTGGATATTGGACAATAGAAGAGAATTGGAAAAGAAAGAGATACGAGGAGAGAGATCATGAGAATTGGAATTGGAAATGACCATTCAGCATTGGAATTAAAAGCAGAAATCATCGAATTTCTGAAAGAAAAAGGACATGAAGTCGTAGATTTCGGAACGGATTCATCTGAAAGCTGTGACTATCCGAAGTATGGGGAAGCAGTAGGCCGTGCAGTTGTTGCAAAAGAAGTGGACTGTGGAATCTTGATTTGCGGTACAGGACTGGGAATATCTCTTGCAGCAAACAAGGTCAAAGGAGTGCGTGCAGCAGTTTGCAGCGAGCCGTTTACAGCGAAGATGTCCAGAGCACACAATAACTGTAATGTGCTTGCATTTGGCGCAAGAGTGGTAGGTGCAGAGCTCGCGAAAATGATCGTAGATGTATGGCTGAACACGGAGTTTGAAGGCGGACGCCACCAGAGACGTGTGGATATGATCATGGAGATCGAAGAGAGATAACGTGTAACATATCAAATAAAATGTGAAAAGGATGACGACTACATGGACTGATGCAGATGTCATCCTTTTTTGCTACAGAGTTAACGTACCTGTGCAAGAATGTCTTCCAGTACGTCCTCCACAGAATCTGTCACATAGGTAGAATAGTAAGAAATTCCAGGAGCTGCGTTGGACATGGCATAGCTGGTGCCGACAAGCTGCAGCATTTCAATGTCATTGTACTGATCTCCGAATGCAACACATTCTTCCGGTTTTACATGGAATAAATCCATCAAGTTCTGAAGGGCGGTTCCTTTGTTGCTTCCTGGAGCGATAAAATCGATCCAGATATTTCCAGAAGTGACCACTTTGATCTCAGAGCCAAACAGATCCTGAAGGTGTTTCAAATATTTATCGACAATATGAGTGCTGTCAGACATGTTGCAGATGGCGATTTTTAGGATCGGTCCGTCTACTTTCGTGATATCATCCACGATCTGAGTTGTATTGTGCATTACATTGACGATGTGGTTGACAAATTCCGGAACATTGTTTTCGATAAAGCAGGTATCTTCTCTGGAAACTACGATTTCGAAATGATTCTGTTTTTTGATTTCCTTTAAAATCCTGGCTGCCAGATCATCGTTGATCGTAGCACGGGAAATGACTTTTCCCTGATGCATGCAGATTGAGCCATTCTCTGCGATAAATGAAATACGGTTTTTCAAGGGATCAAAGACACGCTTTTGATTGTCGTATTGTCTTCCGCTGGCAGACACAAAATGGATCCTGCATCGCACAGCTTAGAGATCAGATCGATTGCCCGCGGAGTGAGAGCCTGGGCATCGTTTTGTAAAAGAGTTCCATCCAGATCACTTGCAATTAATTTTATCATCATTTCCTCCAATTATTTAGAAATTCTTATTGTTTGTAGTCGAATATATGACCATACATTATACATTGTACAGGAAAAACAGAAATTTGTATAGAGCGTTACTGTTCACACCGGATGTTAAATATAGGTTCTGAACCGTCATGCTTGCATGTAAGGCAAAGAATCTATATTTAGCATCTGGTGGGAACAGTAACTATAGAACAACTCACAGTAACGAAAACAGAAAACAGTTGTATTTTAAAATCAAAAAGAATATAATAAGAGCGTCAGTGCGGTGACGTACTGAAAGGCAGTGACACAAAAGGTCAAAAGAAAGAATAAGAGGGAGACATATGGGTAAATATTTTGGGACTGATGGATTCAGAGGAGAGGCAAATGTTGTTTTAACAGTAGAACATGCTTTCAAAGTAGGTCGTTATCTGGGATGGTATTTTGGCAGAGAGAAGAAAGCCAGAATCGTGATCGGAAAAGATACAAGACGAAGCAGTTATATGTTTGAATATGCACTGGCATCAGGACTGACAGCTTCCGGAGCAGATGCATACCTCTTACATGTAACAACAACACCGAGTGTGTCCTATGTGGTAAGAACAGAAGATTTTGACTGCGGAATTATGATTTCTGCGAGCCACAATCCGTTTTATGACAATGGAATCAAGGTGATCAACGGACAGGGGCATAAGATTGAAGCAGAAGTAGAGGAGCAGATTGAAGCGTATATTGACGGAAAAACAGAAGAGCTTCCACTTGCGGTTGGGGAACACATTGGAAGAACAGTTGATTATGCGGCAGGAAGAAATCGTTACATCGGACATCTGATCTCACTGGCAACACGTTCCTTTAAAGATATGAAGATTGGTCTGGACTGTGCCAATGGAAGCTCATCCAGCATTGCAAAAAGTGTGTATGATGCACTCGGAGCAAAGACATATGTGATCAGCAATGAGCCGGATGGTGTAAATATCAATACAAATTGCGGATCGACACATATTGAAAAGCTGCAGGCATTTGTAAAAGAGAACAATCTGGACGTAGGATTTGCCTATGACGGAGATGCAGATCGCTGTATTGCCGTGGATGAGAATGGAAATGTCGTAGACGGAGATCTGATCTTATACGTATGCGGAAAATACCTGATGGAACAGGGACGACTTGCAGGAAATACGATAGTTACAACTGTAATGTCCAATCTGGGGCTTTACAAGGCTTGTGATAAGTCGGCATGAAATATGAGCAGACAGCAGTCGGTGATAAATATGTGTATGAAAACATGATGAAAAACGGATTTGTTCTTGGCGGAGAGCAGTCCGGACATATTATTTTCAGCAAACACGCAAGAACCGGAGACGGAATCCTGACTTCACTGATGCTGATGGAAGTTATTATGGAGAAGAAACAGTCACTTGGAAAGCTGTGCTCTGAAGTGAAGATTTATCCGCAGCTTCTTCAGAATGTCCGTGTGACAGACAAAAAGACAGCGTTGGAAAATGAAGCCGTACAGAATGCGATCAAAGCAGCGGCAGAAGCACTTGGAAGTGACGGAAGAATTCTGGTAAGAGAAAGCGGAACAGAGCCTGTGATCCGCGTTATGGTGGAAGCGGCAACAGATGAGATATGCACAGAGTATGTCAATCAGGTTGTCAATGTAATGAAAGAACAGGGATGTGTTCAGGAATAAAAATAAAAAAGCAGAATCTTGTACCAAATATGGTGCAAGATTCTGCTTTTTATTGGATTTCAATCTCGTGTTCGGGTATTGTCTCATCTTCTTCACAAGTTCCGCAAATCTCATAGCTTCCGTAAACTTTTCCCAGGATTTTACCGATACATTGCAGCTGCTCCTGTTCATTGACTACGATATCAGGATCAATCACATTGAGAGAACGAAGCCTGCGGATGCTGCCTTCCTGAGAGAGAATCCGGATATAGTAGATACCATTGAACCAGAAAAGCCCGATTTCATTGTGTGAGGCATTGATACGCTGAACTGCCATAATGTCATTTTTTTGAAATACCGGCTGATAGCGGTCAATCAGAACCCGAAAGCAGAAATCGCTGTCTTTGGGAATATGCTCTCTGCGGACTCGAATAGTTTGATTGGTGTCCTGAAAAAGAAAACCGGAGTGTGCTTTACGAATGCCGGGGCGGTAAAACGGAAGATTGATATATTCGCTTTGGTTCATGCGTTTATATTCTTCATCAATGATTAATCGAACGAGACTTTTTCTGCTTTCAGAAAGTTCGCGATATTTGAGAATGGACTCTTTTTCTTCTGGCCTTAGGACATTTCTATAAAGACGCTGAATTGTCCTGGGTGAAAGATAATCCCGGTATAGATAATTGGCATCAACTTCCAAGGCATTCATGAGTGCAACCAGAATATCCGGTTTTGGGTAGCTAATACCATTCTCATAATTTGCAATTGCCGATGGGGTTACCTGAATCTTGTTAGCAAGTTCTCCACGGGAAAGATTCAGTTCTGTGCGACGATGACGTATTTGATTTCCGATTTTCATACAGACATCCTCCTATTTCGATTTATAGCAACAAGTATAGTGCAAGAATCATATAAAGTCAACAAAATGTTACAAGAAATTTGTTGACTTTTACAGGGATATGGCGTAGACTGGAGATACATTGTGGTGGTGCGGGCAAGAAACGAGAGGGTTAGAAAAATGAGAGACAAGACAATCGATGTACTTCTTCAAATGGGGGTACCAGCCAGCATAAAAGGATTTAACGTATATCTGTGATGCGATAGAATTATTTGATACGGATCCTTATTATCCTGACGGAAAAATCTGCTCTTTATATTTTGAGATTGCCCGCCTGCACGAAACGACGGCCTCCAGAGTAGAAAGAGCAATACGGCATGCATTTGAAGTGGCTTTGACCAAAGGAGAACGTGATATAGTAGAACTGTATCTGGATTGTGAACATACACAAAATTCCAATCTGCTCAAAACACTGTATTTCAGAATGCAGCAGGAGGAGCATAAGAGGGAAAAGGATTCCATATGCAGCTCCAGTACCTGTGAGATGAAGGCCCAGATTTATCAGGAAGTGATGGACTTGTTCTCGGTAGAGTTCGAACATTTTTTGGAGAAAATGCTGAGTATGTCAGAAAGGCATTATTGATTGCACCTTTGTATCAGAATCTGCATATTCTATTACAGAACGGACAGGAAAGGAAATCAATAGAATATGCCATATTCAATCATGCTGGATGCCGGACACGGAGGAAGAGATCCGGGAGCAGTTTATAAAGAGCGGAAAGAAAAGGATGATACCCTTCGTCTGACGCTGGCGGTGGGAGAGATTTTGGAGGCTCATGGCCTGGATGTGCAGTACACCCGTACGACAGATGTGTATGAATCTCCTTATCAGAAGGCAATGGAAGCAAACAATGCAGGAGTAGACTTTTTTGTTTCTATTCATAGAAATTCGTTTCCTTCAGACAATGCAGTATCAGGGTAGAGAGTCTTGTATATGACAAATCAGGGATTAAGCTTAAGATGGCAGAAAACATCAACGAACAGCTGGAAGATATCGGATTTGTGAATCTTGGGGTAAAGGCAAGACCGAACCTGGTTGTCTTAAAGAGAACGAAAATGCCGGCAGTGCTGGTGGAGGTTGGATTCATCAATTCAGATGTAGACAACAAATTGTTTGACGAAAATTTTGAAGAAATCGCACAGGCGATCGCTTATGGAATTCTGGATACACTGGAGTCGAATCATGAGGTAGAATCTCCGGGATATGAAGTACAGGTTGGTGCATACCGAAACGAAAGATATGCACAGAACCTGCTGGAAGAACTGTTAGAACAGGATTTTCCTGCTTATATTGTGGAAGGAGATCGCCTCTACCGTGTAAGAGTGGGGAATTATATTACACTGGAAGATGCGGCAAGGATGGAGCAGATGCTCAAAAGAGCCGGATATCCGACTGTGATCGTCAGCACCTGAAAACAGCAGGCCTAAAACAGCTGATCGATGAGTTCGGCAGTTACATGGTGGTACATCTTATCACCGACTTTCATATTAGGACCTTGTCCGCATTGTTTAAAACATTTTTGAGTACGCAGAAGGTAAGTGCCGTCAGAAGTTACCTCTCCCTGTCGGATCTGAAGCTTTTGCTCCAGTTTTCTTAAAAGCAGGGCAGATTGTTTGCTGCTGCAGGTGCTTCCCGTACACAAAATAATTTCTTTTTGATAAGTCTGGCTGGAAAGACTCGGATAAAGCCGGATGAGAGTATCGATCAGGGCAGGCTTTACCTGCATGATCGATGCAATCTGTTCTTTGGCATCATTGGGGATACAGCCAAAGATATCCTGAGTCTCCCGTAAAAATTCCACCAGGATCGCCTGGTCGGAAGGTGTGTTTAAACTTGCGTAATAAGCAGCTGCTTCCTGAAATTCAGGGCAGAAATCAGATAAATCTTTCATCGTATACATCCTTTCTGTTGTGATGGAAATTACATTGGGGAAAAAGGACGACTGTTTTGGAATGATTGTTCAAAACCAGTCGTCCTTTGTAGTATTAAAATCAGTTGTCGTTTTCCTCGAGTCCGGAATCTGCTTTTGGAGGCAGATACACATGAACAGTTTCGATACGGTTTTTGTCCAGTTTTTCGACTACAAGGCGAATCTGATCTTCAGTCGTGATATGATCTCCAACTTCCGGAAGTCTGTCCAGATGCTCAATGATAAATCCTCCGAGAGAGTCATAATCTTCAGATTCCAGTTCTGTTCCGAGATTGTCATTGAGGTCATCCAGATTCATAGAACCTTCTACAATATATTCCTGATCATTGACTTTCTGGATCAGCTCTTCTTCTGCTTCATCGTATTCATCGCGGATCTCACCTACAATCTCCTCCAGAACATCTTCCAGAGTAATGATACCCGCAGTCTCTCCATACTCGTCCAGTACAATGGCAATATTGAACTTGGCATCGCGCATTTCAACCAGAAGCTCAGAAATATTCTTATATTCATAGGTGAAGTAAGCTTCTCTCAAAATGTTGCGTACCTGAAAGTTTGCTTTATCTTCAAACAGAAGCAGATCTTTCATATTGATGGTACCGATGACGTTGTCGGTCGTATCTTCGTATACCGGAAGTCTCGTAAACTTATATTCTTTGAAAATCTCAATGAGTTCGCGGTAGCTGCTGTTCACATCGGCAAATGCAACGTGGACACGCGGAACCATGACTTCTTTTGCTTTTACGTCTCCGAGATCAAACACGTTGTAGATCATCTCTTTTTCTTCAGATTCGATGACGCCGTCTCATGGCTGACATCCACGATCGTTCGAAGTTCGTCTTCTGTCATCGCATTATTTCTGGCATTTGGATCTACACGAAGCAGAAACATAAAGCCTCTGGAAAATAAATCGATCAAAAAGATGATCGGAGTCATAATAAACATGAAAAAGCGTATAATCGGAATATAAGCAAGAGAAATCTTCTCTGCATGTATCGTGCAAATTCTTCGGGTGATCTCACCGAATACCAGAATCGCAACCGTCAGGATCGCAGTTGCAATACTTACCATATAACCGCCGAATGAATAAGCCAGTGTTGCTGATAAGGAAGATGCGGAAATATTGACGATATTATTACCGATCAGAATGGCACTCAGCATTTTGGAAGTATGCTTTTCGGTTGTATCCAGCACCAAAGCTGCACGCCGGTTGCCGTCATCTGCAAGAGAACGCAGTCGGATTTTGTTGACTGTCATCAGTGCAGTTCTGCAGATGAAAAGAATGCCGATAGTAATAATAAGATAACAAGAATTATAAATTGGAAAGTATCACTCGAGTCCAATTGTGTTGTTCACTCCTTTTGTTAAAATGTTCCCTCTATTGATATACAGGTATTTATTACTATACATCATTTTGCCGGATTTTGCAAGCAATGGGGAGGGAGGAATGTGCGAATGTACGCTTTACTTTGCGGGAAGGTTGTTGTATGATGGTGAAAGAAAAAACAAGAACAGAAATGGAGATGAGCACAGGTGTATAAACAATTATGTAAGATTTCAGGGGAAGGAGAATGTATTGAGAGATGAGCCGATGAAGAAGCATACGACATTTCGTATCGGAGGTCCGGCGGATTATTTTGTGACAGTGCAGTCAAAGGATGAGATAAGAGAGATTCTGCTTCTTTGTAAGAGAGAACAGATTCCATATTATATATTAGGAAATGGAAGCAATCTTCTGGTAGGAGATAAAGGATATCGGGGAGTTGTGATCCAGATCTGCAAACGGATGAATGAGATCCGGACAGAGGAAAATAAGATCTATGCGCAGGCGGGAGCCTGTTGTCAAAGATTGCAGCACAGGCACTTTCAAACAGTCTGACCGGATTTGAGTTTGCATCCGGGATACCGGGAACTCTTGGCGGAGCAGTGATGATGAACGCCGGGGCGTATGGCGGAGAGATGAAGCATGTACTGGAAAGTGCGGATGTACTGACTCCGGAAGGAGAATTTTTGACCTTATCTCTGGAAGAACTGGAACTGGGTTACAGAACAAGTGTTGTGGCGACAAAAGGGTATACAGTTCTGGGCGCAACGATCGCACTCGAAAAAGGCAATCCTGAGGAAATCAAAGCGTATATGGATGACTGAAGGAGCGCAGAATCACAAAGCAGCCACTGGAGTATGCCAGTGCGGGAAGTACATTTAAGAGACCGGAAGGCTATTTTGCGGGCAAGCTTATTCAGGACAGCGGACTGAAAGGCTATTCGGTTGGGGATGCCCAGATTTCCGAGAAGCATTCAGGATTTGTGATCAACCGCGGTAATGCGTCTGCAAAGGATGTTCTGTCGTTGATCGAGCACGTACAGGAGACCGTGAAAGAGAAGTTTGGAGTACATCTGGAGACAGAAGTGAAACGGATAGGAGAATTTTAAATTATGAGGTTTGTCATTGTTACAGGAATGTCGGGGGCTGGAAAATCTACAGCGCTGAAGATGTTGGAGGATATGGGATACTTTTGTGTGGACAATCTTCCGGTGCCGCTTTTGCCTAAATTTGCAGAGATGATCGCCATCCGGATTCCAAGCTGAATCAGGCGGCAGTGGGAATCGATATCAGAGGCGGACAGGCATTTCGGGGGTTAGAGGGATACTTAAAAGAACTGGATGAAAGCGGGATCCATTATGAAATCTTGTTTCTGGATGCCGGAAATGATGTCCTTTTGAAGCGTTATAAAGAAACAAGAAGACAGCATCCTCTGGGAGGCGCGGGACATATTGACAGAGGAATTGCCAAAGAGCGGGAGGAAATCGCATTTTTAAAGATTCGCGCGACGTTTTATTCTGGATACGAGCAAAATGCTGACAAGAGAGCTTCGCGTGGAACTGGAAAAGATTTTTGTAAAGGGCAAGGATTTTAAAAATCTGTATATCACGGTAATGTCCTTTGGATTTAAGTATGGTATTCCACAGGATGCGGATCTTGTATTTGATGTCCGGTTTCTTCCGAATCCCTATTATATAGAAGAATTACGCGCAAAGACCGGCAATGAGGCAGAGGTCAGAGATTATGTGATGAAGAGTGATAAGGCGCAGGAATTTTTCAGACAATTGAGCCAGATGATGGATTTTCTGATTCCGAATTATATTCTGGAAGGGAAGAACCAGCTTGTTGTTGCAGTCGGGTGTACAGGCGGAAAACACCGTTCTGTTACACTTGCCAACGCATTGTATCAGTACCTGGAAGTACGGGAGAATTACGGGGTTCGCATTGAACACAGAGATATTGAGAAGGATGCCATCAGAAAGGGAAAATAGCAGGTATACACGATGTCATTTTCAGGAAAAGTAAAAGAAGAGCTTTCGCAGCAGTGGAGCAGCGCAAGACACTGTCAGATGCAGAAATTGCAGCCTTGATCGGGATGTGCGGGGCAGTGACGATCAACAGTTTTAATCAGTACGGAGTAAAAATCAATACGGAAAATCTGGCTGTTGCAAGAAAAGTCTTTACATTGATTCGAAAAACATTTAATATAGAAGCTGATATCTCTATCCGAAGGAATATAGAGAAACAAAGTGCGGTCTATTCTGTGATGATAGTCCGGCATGAAGATGCACTGCGTGTCCTTCAGGCAGCAAAGCTTTTGGAGGAGCACAGAGGTGGATTCGAAGAGTTTCATATTGTCAGTCCCCTTATTGTACAGCAGCCATGCTGTCGTCGTGCGTTTTTGCGGGGAGCCTTCCTTGGGGCTGGTTCCATGAGTGATCCGAATAAATCCTATCATTTTGAGATTGTGTGCGATTCGGATGTGATGGCAAAGCAGATTCAGAGACTGATGTGTGATTTTTCCATGGATGCGAAGATCGTACGAAGGAAAAAAGTCATACGTAGTGTATTTAAAAGAGGGCGATCAGATAGCAGATATTTTAAATATTATGGAGGCGCATGTTTCTCTGATGGAACTGGAGAATATCAGAATCTTAAAGGATATGCGCAATACAGTGAACCGTAAGGTGAATTGTGAAACTGCCAATATTAACAAGACCGTCTCTGCAGCTGTAAAGCAGTTGGAAGATATTACGTATCTCAGGGATAACATGGGGCTTGAAAAACTGGCAGAGGGACTAAGAGAAGTGGCATATGCACGTCTTTCACATCCGGATGCAACATTAAAAGAGTTAGGGGAACTCTTATCGCCGCCTGTCGGCAAATCCGGGGTAAATCACAGATTAAGAAAATTAAGTGATCTGGCAGAAAAGGAAAGGCAAAACAAGGAGGATTATTATGATTGAAACACCGGTTATTGTAGGGCATGAAGATGGAATTGAAGGCAGACCGATTGCTTTGTTGGTACAGGAGGCAAGCCAGTACGCCAGCAAAGTCTACATTCAGGTGGACAACAAAAAGATCAATGCAAAAAGTATTATGGGAATGATGAGTCTTGCTCTTCAGGAAGGTGATGAAGTGACAGTTGTTGCGGAAGGCGAAGATGAAGAAAAGGCTGCAGAAGGAATTAAGACTTTTTTTGAAAAAGACAAAATAGATGATGTAGTAAAGGGGGCTGTGCGTAGGCACAGCCTTTCAAGAATAGAAAGACGGGAGAGAGCAATATGAAAAAGATGCTGTTCATATACAATCCGAATGCGGGAACAGGGGTATTAAAACCAAAGTTATCAGATGTATTGGATATTTTTGTAAAAGCCGGATATGAGGTGACCGTATATCGACGCAGTGTTATCATGATGCCATGGCAAAGGCAGAATCTTATACCGAAAGCTATGATGTGGTTGTGTGCAGCGGAGGAGACGGGACTCTGGATGAGGTTGTGACTGCAATGGCGAGACGTAAAGACCCGGTCCCGATCGGATATATTCCCACGGGAACGACCAATGATTTTGCAAACAGCCTGCACATTTCGAAGGATCTGCTGGAAGCCGCAGATACGGCGGCAAACGGGGTTCCTTTCCCGTGTGACGTAGGAGTGTTCAATGACGATTATTTTGTATATATAGCCGCATTTGGTCTGTTTACAGATGTTTCTTATGAGACAAAACAGAGTGTGAAAAATGTTTTGGGTCATCTGGCCTATGTGCTGGAGGGAACAAAACGTCTGTTTAATATTCCGTCTTATCATATTAAGATTACACATGACGGAGAGACAATAGAGGATGATTTTGTATTCGGAATGGTGACAAATTCACGTTCTGTCGGAGGATTCAAGGGGATTGTCGGAAAAGAGGTCATCTTTGATGACGGAGAATTTGAAGTGACACTGATCAAGACTCCGAAAAATCCAATCGAGCTGAATGAGATCGTGGCCTCTCTTTTAATCAAGCAGATTGATTCTGCTCATATGTATTCCTTTAAAGCCAAAGAAGTGAAGTTCGAATCGATTGAGGAGATTCCCTGGACGCTGGATGGAGAGTTTGGCGGAGAACATGACTGTGTCGATATCCGTAACTGGAAGCAGGGGATGCGGATTATGGTAAAATCCCAGATGATCCAGCAGTTGTCTGTGAAAGGAAGAATCGAGAATACACAGATTCTGGAAGAAGTAGGGCTGGAAACGGAAGAAAATTTCAGAAAAAATTAAGAAAAAAAAGTAAAAAAAATTCAAAAAAGGGGTTGCAATTCCTAATTGGAAGACCTTAA
>ENA-OQLB01000851-OQLB01000851.1-human-gut-metagenome-genome-assembly--contig:-NODE-851-length-15274-cov-5.331881_pt1 | contig 15274 bp, 15 predicted proteins | sample MGYA00242656_ERZ504813 | MGnify/ENA primary metagenome ERZ504813 (study PRJEB26092, sample SAMD00036388) | human gut metagenome | host: Homo sapiens | study: EMG produced TPA metagenomics assembly of... | reverse complement strand
CAATGCCGATAACAAAATGATAACATTAGCTCGTATAGGCAGGATAATATGGATATATCAAATAATCAAAAGAACGAGAAACATTACAGAGAATAATTCCTAAACAAAAAGCGTTAGTCTTTGTAGAATTCGAATAATATTCGCAGAATCTATATAACAAGAAAGAGAAGCATCATATGAGACATACATTTACATTAGCTAATGGAGTGGAAATCCCAGCAGTGGGGTTTGGCACCTATAAAGCCGCAGACAACACCGATGAAGCGATTATAAGTGAAGCAATCCGACATGGGTATCGCCATCTTGATACGGCAGCCTTTTATTTCAATGAAGAAGCAGTAGGAAAAGCTGTACGCGAGAGTGGAATTCCACGAGAAGAAATTTTCCTGACATCAAAGGTATGGAAAGATCATCTTGGATATGATTCAACTTTGCAGGAGTTCGAAAGCACTTGTAAAAGATTAGGTACAGATTACTTGGATCTCTATCTGATTCATTGGCCAAGACCTTCTGATCTGAATGTAGAGTGGAGAGATTTGGATGTGGAGACATGGAAGGCATTGGAGGATCTCTATAAGTCGAAAAAGGTACGGGCAATCGGTGTCAGCAATTTTCTGCCACATCATTTGAACAATCTGTTAGAGCGGACAAGCATTACTCCTATGGTGAATCAGTTAGAATTCCATCCAGGATATATGCAGAAGGCTGCAGTTGATTTCTGTAAGCAGATGGGGATTCAGGTAGAGGCATGGAGTCCAATCGGTCGAGCCAGAGTTCTTAAGGAGCCACTTCTTATGGAACTTGCAGAAAAATATCAGGTATCTGTCGCACAGATCTGTATCAGATTTGCTCTGCAGTGCGGTGTGTTACCGTTGCCAAAATCCTCTTCCAGTGAGAGAATGCATCAGAATCTGGATGTTTTCGGATTTGAAATAGAGGAAAATGATATGTATCAGTTGATGACTTTACCGCAGATCGGATGGTCGGGAGAACATCCGGATCGGGAGCGGGTAAGATTTTAATACAAAGAAAATAAAGCCATTGAAAATGACACCCCGAAATGAGGTGTCATTTTCTTATAAGAGCTTTTTATAGAAGAGAAGTAGTCTTTTATACAACTTCTATCATAATCTAAATGTTTGATTGCTGTTCACACGGGAGTAAACAGTAACAATGTCTGCTCATAATTTATTTCTTATTTTTAATCTGGCCATATTTATAGAGAGCGACCATAGCATTTACGGCTTGTTCAGCAGTCGGATAAGCTGGGATTCCATGATCTCTCAACTTCATGATAGCTTCCTGACATTCTTCACCACCCTGGCATTCCATAATGAACGGTTTTCCAAGATGCTTATATGTCTCGTAAATATCGATAACCAGATCTGTTACAGCCGGAACATCTGTTACTGCTGTCGGACAGATGGATCCAAGTATTCCATGCACATTCGGGTCACGCATTACCTGTGTGAATGCACCTTTATACTGAACAGGTGAAGCTGTTCCGGAAATATCAACAGGATTAAGCGGAGAACCAAACATTGGCATATATGCACGGATTCTTCCAGCTAGATTAGGAGAAATCTCTGCCAGTTCATGCATTGGCATTCCCCGACGTTCAAAGTGATCACAGCTGAGAAGACCTGAACCACCACCGTTGGTAATCATAACGATATTGTCACCCTTTGGTGCCGGCTGCATTCCTAATGCCATTGATATATCGAGGAATTCCTGCCATGTGGTCGCACGGATAGCTCCAGCCTTTTCAAAAATATCATCATAAAATGCATCATTTGTTCCTTTGTTTTCAGAAGCAGTATGTGCAAATGCAGCTTTTTCACCAATCTTTGAACCACCGACTTTTATTGTTACGATTGGTTTATCAACACTGCGGCAAGCTTCAATAAATGCATCAGGACTATCCAGTCCTTCAATATAAATTGCAAGACATTTACTGTTTTCATCTCTTCCGGCGTAGGATATAAACTCACAGAAATCAACGTCAGCTTTATTTCCAAGTCCTACGAAGAAGCTCATTCCAAAATGATCTTTCTGTGAGGTTCCAAGTGCCGCAAGCAAGTTGGCACCTGACTGAGAAATCATTGCTACAGGACCTTTGATTGGAAGATAAGGGATAAATCCGCAGTTGAAATTAAGGTATGGACTTCCCATTCCTACAAGGTTTGGTCCGATCAGAGGCAGCTCATGATCACGACAATATTGAGTGAGTTCATCCTGCAGTGTTCCACGTCCGATTTCTTTAAATGCACTTGTGGCAATAACAACAATCTTAACTTTCTTTTCAACACAATCTTCCAAAACAGATTTAACAATGTGTGCAGGTACAGCAAGAAAAGCAAGATCGATTTCATCAGGAATATCCTTTACAGTCTTATAAGCTGTAAATCCGGCAACTTTATCTGCTCTTGGATTTACAGGATAAATCTTTCCTTTATATCCCCATGTTAAAAGGCCATCAACAACTTTATAGCCGACTTTTGTAGAATAACGGCTGGCTCCGACTACGGCAATCGTTTTTGGATTTAATGCATATTGAAGTTTATCAACAACATATTCTCTTGGATGTTTTACGATCATATTACTGCACCTCCTCTGAGTCAGTTGAGAAACGACATTTTACGGAACCGGATTCCAGTCTGTTCTGTAAAAAGTCATCCGTCATAACGCATTCTTCCCAATATCCGTTATCATCATCAAGACGGGCTACCCAACGTCTGAACTGTCTCTTTGAATTTGCTACCTTTACTTCTTCAATCTCAGCGTATCCTTCCAACATTCTTCTGATTGCTTCGACGTCATTTACCTCAGTATAAACAGTCAGCATACAATCATAGAAAGAGTCACCAAATTGTAGAATATCTACGAATTCCGGCATAAGTGAGAATTCATCTACGATTTCTGCCTTCCTGTAACTCGGAACATTCTGGAACATACGAACCAGATACATATGCATTGATATTCCAAGTGCTCTGTAATTAATATAAATCATTGGCAGCATAAATTTTCGTTCATCAACACACATTACAATGTCTTTTTTCATTTGTTTGCCATCCAGGCCAGATAACTTCTCCAACATATCAAAATCAAACATATCTGCGATTGATTTTGTACTGTTAAGAGCTTCGATAATAGCAAAATCTTTTTTATCTATTTTGTTCTGAACTTTAAGGAATTTCTTCTTCTGTTCTTCCCCAAAAATAAATTTTCTGTATCTGTCTTCCGGAACATCCCATTGATTTACAAGTGATTCTCTGACATCTGCCTGATCGGACAAAGATGTACATATTCAACCTCCGGTCTGTCTTTCCATGGCTGGATAACATCTGCAAGAAGATTGTCCAGAACTCTCATGTGATTTCCGTTAAAGAAATCGAAATCGCCCTCTGCGAGATATCCTGTACAAATATCATCTTTATTCTGATACCACTTGGCAAATTCAGCTTTTACCTTTGGATCTGTACCGTCTTTTAATTTGACAACCCAATAATAAAGTCCCCAACCGTAAACACCAACATTTGGATTCATAACGAACATGATAAGATGTTCATCATACATTCGTTTTAATCGATCCTTGATATCATCGGGTTTGATTCCGGTTTCCTTCTCGATATAATCGATATTCCAGACTTCCGGATAGACTTGATAAAATGACTTCGCAACATTGTATGCTGCAACTTCTGTAGCATCGAGAGAATATGTTCCCGGTTCAGAGTAACCATATCCTCTAGGTGGAAAACAATTTTTTTTCATCCACGCCTGTTGCTGATCCGTTCCTATTGTGTATAATGTTTCTCCCATAGAATACCTACCTCCTTCTATTTTTATATACACGCTTCTTATATACCCAACATAACATAAACAAATCCAGAAACCAATTCCCTCCAGATATGTTTGAACAAAGAAGAGACAATTGTTCAAAACGCCTCGTTTTTATGAAAAACAACTTTATTTTTATGTGAAAATATACTATAATTATTTGTATATAGCGAGGTTTTTGGAAATACATGAATGAAGAAAAAGCAATTTTATCTAAAGACAATTTTATACATAATTCGATTAAAGATGCATTTCTACAGCTTCTTCTGAAAAAGGACTATATGCAAATAACCATAACAGATCTTTGTAAATATGCAGGTGTCAGCGAGGGACATTTTATACTCATTTTGGTAACATTGGACAAGTTGTTGAAGAAGTTTTTTCAGATGCTCTATATGATATTAAAAATATGGCTTTGTTATCTGAGAATGGATCAAGTTCAAATACAATTGTTAGGAAGGGGCTCTGTTGGCTTTTACGGGAAAATCCGAAATATCAGCCCCTCTTTTTTTCAGAAGCATTGTTCCTGCCGGCAGTAAAACATACAGTTGTTGCACTTAAACAGGATTTTCTTGATGTTATGCTGGATAAGACAGGTTTAGATGAATCCACATTAACTGATTTACTAACCGTTCAAATAATGGGATGTCTGGAAATGTGCAGAAAACATTTAGGAAAATCTGATGAAGAATGGTGCAGATTCCATACTTGTTTTGATCTTTTCCTTAAAGCAGGTTATGAAGGGATTATTCAAAATAACAATGCTTAATTTTTTCTGCGATTAACGATATAAATACCGGCGCATACCAAAACTAATGCAACCAGGCTGCCAACATTAAATGCCTGTTTTACCTCTCCGAGTATCAGTGCCGATAAGATCACGCTGCAAAGTGGATTTACGAATCCGAAAATCGCAACTTTGGAAACATCATTCCATGCAAGCAGTATAGACCAGAGCGTATATGCCACTGCTGAAACCATCGCAAGGTAAAATATAATTGCCAGACCTCCGGCCGTTACATTTCCCAGGTGTCCGTCCATTCCAATTCCAATTAAAGTCAGAACAATTCCGCCCATCGTGAACTGGGTTCCGCTTAACACTACCGGTGATACTTTTTTGGAAAAAAGATTGATCAACACAGTAGACATTCCATAAGATAATTGTGCAATCAGAATAAATCCTTCTCCGATCAGTTTAAATCCCATATCCAGGGAATTTCCCATCAGATTGATTACTACAACTCCTGCAAATCCCAATACACATCCTGCAATTTTTGGGCTCGTCATCCGTTCATTTCGAAATACCAGACAAGACAACAAGATTGCAATAAAATTTCCAAGCCCGGTGATGATTCCACCTTTTACTCCGGAAGTGTGTGCAACTCCTATGTAAAAAAAGAAGTATTGACCCACTGTTTGGGCAAGACACACAGGAATGGCATATTTGAGGAGTGTCCTATCAGGAAGCATCACTTTCTTTTCCCTGATTGATGCAAAAATTAATACCAGAATCCCAGCTAAAGTAAAGCGGATTCCGGCAAATACAATCTGGCTTGCAGTGTCTGAAGAATCTACCAGCAGAAGGTGATACCCTGTCTTAATTACCGGGATTGCACTTCCCCACAGGATACAGCATACACAAGCAAGAAGTGCTACAATACCAGTTTGAGTTAATTTGTTTGTTTTTGTGCCATTTTCTTGTTTCTCTTTTCGTATAAATTTCGTTATTTCGATTTTTTCAGGTTTTATTTTTCAATATCTGATATTTATTCGTTGCATAACGTTCATCAATAACATTATCATAAGACGGATACAATGCCAAGCTGAATTGATAAAGCGTCTTGACATCAATATTATTTTAAGTATATGATGAAAAATATCTTGTTGCATAAAAGTATAGTTGGCTGATTTTAAGAAATTAGGAGAACGATAATGGATTTGAGTAAGTTATCTATGAAGAAAATTCGAGAACTGATTATTTTTACAGTGCTGCTTGTAGTTGCATTGTGGAAATTTGAAGTAGTGATCGATGTACTGAAAACAATATGGGGAATTCTGTTTCCATTTGTACTTGGTGGCGCAATTGCTTTTGTAATCAATGTGCCAATGAGTTTTTAGAAAAGAAAATTTTCGGCAAGACAAAAGATGGAAGTAAGGTGGGAAAAAAGTTAGCAAGACCGATCAGTCTTCTTCTCACAATTATATTGGCGGTTGGTGTGATCGCACTAGTAATGTTTGGTGTGATTCCACAGCTTACTCGGACAATGGGAAGTTTGATGATAAGTATTGCGAATTTTGTTCCACAGATGCAAAACTGGATTCGAGATTTTTCACACAATAATCAAGAAATTATGAAGCTTGTAAATCAGGTTCAGTTTAATCAAGATCAGGCCATTAAATGGGGGATCAGTATTCTTGGCAGTGGAGCAGGAAATATGATGAATACGACAATGTCGGCAGTGGGCTCTATTGTCAGTGGATTTGCTACATTTTTCATTGCGTTTTCTTTTGCGTGCTACATTCTTTTTCAGAAAGAAAAATTGCATGTACAGATAAGAAAAGTATTTTTCGCATTTATTTCGAAACAAAAAGCAGAGGTATTTCTGAAAATTTGTTCTCTGACCTATCAGACATTTGCAAATTTTCTTACGGGGCAGTGTGTAGAAGCTGTGATTCTCGGAAGTATGTTTGTCGTTACACTCAGTATTTTAAAAATGCCATATGCACTTTTGATCGGAACTTTAATTGCATTTACTGCATTGATTCCGATCTTTGGAGCTTTTATCGGATGTGCAGTGGGTTGCTTTTTGATTTTTATGGTAAGTCCTAAGCAAGCAATTTTATTTATTATTGTATTTTTGATTCTTCAGCAGATTGAAGGCAATCTGATTTATCCGCATGTGGTTGGTGGATCAGTTGGACTTCCGTCAATCTGGGTGCTTGCTGCTGTTACGATTGGTGGCAATCTCATGGGAATCGTAGGAATGCTTATTTTCATTCCATTAGTTTCGGTTCTGTACACTATTTTCAGGGAATTTGTATATCTTCGTCTGAAGGAAAAGCATATAAAACAAGTGACAAAGACAGTGGTGGAAGAATATACGGCAGAGGAAATTGCTGCAATGGAAAAAAATATAAAAAAGAATAGAGAATAAGAGGAAAACAAAAAGCGGAAAATCTCATTAGATTCAGAGGTTTTCGCTTTTGAGTGCTTTGCTTTACAAGAGAAACGAAGGAGAGCCGCTATTTGAAGTTTTCTTCATGATCGTTTTCTTTTGCTTTTTTCAGTTTTTTGATGCTTTTTTTAACTATAACTACGATAACAGCTATGATTGCTACGCATACGATAAGGATCGGTAATGCACCAAGAATTCCAATGATGAGATTCCTGAAACCGTGACCTACTTTATACAGGTTGTCTCCGAATCGTTCTTTGATTTCTTCAAAGAAGCCTTTCTCACCTGCGTCTGTCATACGTTCGACTTCAAATATCTCCACATGCACTGTGCTGTAATCAATCTGATTGTCCAGAAGTCTAAGTTGACTTTCGTAGCTTTCTATTTCATATCGGATATCGGATAATTTACTTTCAATGGCTAAGAGGTCTTCCATATTTTCTGCTGTAGAAAGCAGCTCCATCAAACGTGCCTGTTCCGTTTCTAAAGCTTTTTTATGACTTTCGACATCTACATACTGAAGTGTCACATCTTCCACGGATTCATTTTCCTGTGTTACATTTCCAAGTTCACCAACGATATCCACAAACTCATTTAACTTGTCTGCCGGAATTCGTATGGTGTAGCTTGCATATCGGGTTGTTGTATAAGAATAACTATTGCCGCTGATAGAAGAATTCTCGACATAGCCACCTAGTTCAGTAGTTTTTGTTTTTAGGCTATTGAGTACAGAATCAAATTCTTTTGTCTGCAAGGAAAGAGAAACCGTTCGGATCAGTTTTCGTCCGTTTTCTACCTGAGCTTCTAGTCCATTTCCGGAAGTGACTCCTGCATCGGCTGTTTCTGCAGGTTCTTCGCAGTATTCGTTTTTTGAATAATCTGTACCGTAGACTGATTCCATGGTTGCACTGTCCTCGGATGCTGACATTGATTTGCTGCCACATCCGACAGTCAATAGTGCCATCATAATTGCTGTGAAAAATGCGATTCCTTTCTTAAATTTCATACAAACACCTCCATTCTATCAGTAGGTCTTGAGTGAAGGTTAAAAGGGGAGTAGATTTACTTTACATTGGACAGCTTCTTTTTTCTCCTTTGTCCATGTCTCCGCGTAAATAGTGCCCATTAAATTCCATATTAATGTCACGGATCTCTTTTTTACCTTCGATATACTCATCGTACATTTCTGAAAGTCTTGCCATGCAACCGTCGCAGTTTGCAGAAATGTTGCCTAAAGATTCTTTTACAATCTGTTTTCTTTCTTCCACAGTTGTGTCTTTTATTAAAATGCTTTTGAATTCCATGATAGTTACCTCTGTTTTTCGTTTAGATTTAATAGCTATTTCTATTAAGAGTATAACATAAAATATGATTAACTGCATAGTTTCTGGAGAATATAAAATGCCTGGGAAAAAGCTCTTTAAAAATGGGTTTAATTATAAGCTATAATGAGGTACAATAGAGAGAGTTATCATATCAGATTTGAGATTGTTTTCCGTCATCATAAGTGGTAAACAACAAATTGGTATTACTGGAGAGGCGTAGGTATGGCGAAAGTACATGGGGAATCGAAGCTGACTTTTTTAGAGTCGACGAGTATTATCATAGGACACGGCGTGGGATCGGGAATTCTTTCGGTTCCATTCCTTGCATCCAGAAATAACTGGCATGATATTATCTGGATTGCGGCAGTGGCATATTGTATGAATCTGCTATTGCATTTTATGATTGCGGAACTGTCTTTGAATAACAATGGCGCGCAGTTTATCAAATGCTTTGAAAATGAGCTGTTTGTGGGAAAGCTGAAGATGGCATGTACATGGCTGGCGTTTGGGCTGCTTGGCTTTTCGGTTGTAGTGAATGTGAGTGGATTTATCACAGGTGCGGCAGCAGTATTTTCTGCATGGTTTCACCTTCCGTCAGTGGTCGGAATGCTGCTCTTTTATGTATTGGCAGCAAGTGTGGTCTATATCGGAATGAAATTGGTTGGAATTTGTGAGAAAATTGCAGTGATTTCCATGTTTGGAGTCATAGGGATCCTTTTTGTAGCAACGATGCTTTCAGAGACAACAGAGCTTTCGACAAAGTTCTATTCGAATAACAATATGCTGGCACTTTATAGCATGATCGCATTTTCCTTATCTGCTGTTATGTCTGTGCCACAGGTTGTGAAAGGTTTAGAAGGAGACGAAAAAGGTATTCGTAAAGCGATTGCAGCCGGTACAGGACTAAATATGGGACTGATCCTTTTGATCACATTTATGACGCTTCTGGGATGTTCTAATGTGACAGAGAATGGAGCACTGGTGGATCTTTCCGGCCATCTTGGCGGATGGGTCAGCATTATCGGATATGTATTTTCCTTGCTGGCTCTTGCAACATCTTTCTGGGCGAATACACTGAATCTTCGAGATATTGTGAATGAACAGACGAAATGGGGCGAAAAGATCAGCTGGCTTGCGGCTACAGTACCATGCCTTGCGATCGCGCTTGTAGGAGTGCAGAGCTTTGTCGGATTCACAAGAATGGCAAGTGTGGTTCAGGTTCTGACCGGAGTAGGAGTTATTGTTGCGTACAATCGTTCCAGAAAACGTGCAGGTACGAGTGTGATCTGTGGAAGACTTGGAAGCCTGCCGTTCCAGATATTAGCAGTAGCATCGTCGTTGGTAGCATCTGTAGGAGCGGTGCTTACGGTGACAGTGTGAACTTACAAACATGTTATTACAAAAGTTGATGGAGAAGGAGATAAGAAAATGCAAGAACAGATGAAAGTGAACAGTAGTATTTTAGAAAGATTTGAATTCAGGGATATTAGACAGGAAGAGGCAGATCAGGCAGTCTTGATTGAGAAAATTTGTTTCCCGCCAAATGAAGCATGTTCTGAGAAACACATGAAGGAGCGAATTGGTGTGACTCCAGAATTGTTTTTAGTTGCAGTAGATAAAACAACCGGGAAGTTAGCAGGATTTTTGAATGGAATTGCAACGGACGAGGAAAAATTCCGAGATGAATTTTTTACAGATGCGTCTTTGAATAATCCAAAAGGAAAGAAAGTTATGATCCTTGGCTTAGATGTATTACCGGAGTATCGAGGACAAGGTCTGGCACGAGAGATTGTAAGATGTTATCTGCAAAGAGAAGAAGAAAAGGGAAGAAAAGAAATTGTTCTTACCTGCCTGGATGAAAAAGTAGAGATGTATAAAAGATTTGGGTTTGTAGATCTGGGAATGTCAGATTCTGTCTGGGGTGGAGAAGAATGGCATGAAATGACATATTATCTGAGATAGAAGTAAATAACGAATGATAGTGAAAGCTGTAAAGTCTAATGGAAAATGAAAAATGTGAGATAGATAAGACGAGGAGAAAATATCATGGAATATTGGGATATTTATGATGCGGAGAAACGGCCGACCGGAAGAACAATGAAGCGAAATGACTGGTGCTTAAAGGATGGGGAATATCATCTGACAGTGCTTGGAGTTGTGGCAAGACCGGATGGAACATATCTGATCACGAAACGTGTAATGACAAAAGCGTGGGCACCGGGTTGGTGGGAAGTATCCGGCGGTGCAGCGCAGGCAGGAGAGTCTTCTGAGGAAGCGGTATGCCGTGAAGTGAGAGAAGAGACAGGATTAGATATTTCTAATGCAGAAGGCGGATATGTATTTACTTATAAGCGAGAAAATCCGGGCGAGGGTGATAATTATTTTGTTGATGTATATCGCTTTGTGCTTGATATTGATGAGAATGATCTGAAACTTCAGACAGAAGAAACAGATGGATATATGTTCGCAACTAAGGAGGAGATTGAAAACTTTGCCAAGGAGGGAATCTTCCTTCATTATGACAGCATTAAGAGAGTGTTTGAACAGTTACAATAATTTATAGAATGAGGAAAAGTTATGCATTCAGAAAAGAAGAAAAACAGATTTGAAATTGATATGTGCAATGGCTCGATCATGAATAAGCTGATTTCTTTTTCAATTCCGCTGATGATATCTGGAATTCTGCAGCTTGCATTTAACGCAGTGGATATTGTTGTGGTAGGAAGATTCAGTGGAAGTGAGTCACTGGCAGCAGTCGGATCAACCACAGCACTGATCAATGTATTTACGAACCTATTTATAGGAATATCTCTTGGAGCAAATGTGCTTGCAGCCAGGTTCTATGCGGCAGGGCGCGAGAAAGAGATGTCGGAGACGGTGCACACAGCGATTACATTTGCGATTATAAGCGGAGTTGTGATGGCATTAGTTGGATTGTTCTTTTCCAGAGGAGCACTTGAGTTGATGGGAACACCGGATAATGTGATCAATCTTTCGACACTATATATGAAGATTTATTTCCTGGGAATGCCGTTTTTTATGTTATATAATTACGGAGCGGCAATCTTAAGAGCGGTTGGAGATACGAAACGACCACTTTTGTTTTTGATCGTAGCAGGTGTGATTAACGCATGTTTAAATCTTTTACTTGTAATTGCTTTTCATTTAGGAGTAGCGGGCGTTGCAATTGCAACGGTAACAGCACAGTTTGTATCGTGTGTATTGGTATTGCGTTGCCTGTATAAATCAGACAGCAGTTATCAGCTTCGCTTCTCGAAGCTAATGATAAAAAAGTATATTTAGGACAGATCTTTCAGGTTGGAATTCCGGCAGGAATTCAGAGTACTGTGATCAATTTTTCAAATGTACTTCTGCAGTCATCGGTCAATTCTTTCGGATCCGTGGCGATGGCAGGATATACGGCAGCGAATAACATTTTTGGATTTTTATATGCATCGATCAATGCAGTGACACAGGCATGTATGAGTTTTACAAGCCAGAATTACGGAGTCGGAAAATGGAAACGAATGGACAGAGTCTTAGTTGACTGCCTGATTCTTTCCACAACGATTGCATTAATTCTTGGTGGAGGTGCGTATCTCTTTGGACCGGAGCTTTTGAAGATTTATACTGATGATCCTCAGGTTATCAGCTGTGGTATGGAGATTCTTCTATATACAACAGTTACTTATTTTCTGTGCGGATGGATGGATCTGTTCCCGGGATCTCTTCGTGGAATGGGAAAATCAATTGTGCCGATGATACTTTCCGTAATCGGAACAGTCGGAACGAGAATCGTCTGGATCTTTGGAATATTTCCAAGATTCAGATCATTGAAGATTTTGTTTATTTCCTATCCGGTATCCTGGATCATTACGATCATCCTGCAGGTGATTTGTTTTATTTTTGTCAGAAGAATCGTTTATGCGCCACTGAAAAAACGAGAGGCTGCTGTATAATGAAAAAAGAAATGCTTTATTTTCCAAAATATAAGAGGGAATAAAGCATTTCTTTTTTTATTACAGCATTTTGTAAATGATAATTATTGACAAATCCAACATCCTGGAATAAGCTAGTTTTGTATAACTAATTGATAAAAAATCGCAATAAACTAAAGAGGATGATAAAAAAATGACATTAAAAGAATTAGCGATTGGAAAGAGTGCTGTAATTCGAACAGTTGGAGCTTCCGGTGCGTTACGACAGCATTTTTTGGATATGGGTATGATTCCGGGTGCGGAAGTTACGGTGGTAAAGTTTGCACCGATGGGAGACCCGATGGAATTGCAGGTACATGGATATGAACTGACACTTCGTCTTGCAGAGGCAGAACAGATTGAAGTTGAGGAAATCAGTGAGAGAACAAACAGCCATTTCCGTGGAGAACGTTTGAAACCGGTAGATCATCCGGGACTTGGAGAAGAAGGAAAGTATCATTCTGAAGAAGATGCTAATCCGTTACCGGATGGAACAGTGCTTACTTATGCCCTGGTAGGAAATCAGAACTGTGGAAAGACAACGTTGTTTAATCAGCTCACAGGAGCAAATCAGCATGTAGGAAACTTCCCCGGAGTAACAGTAGACCGTAAGGATGGAACAATCAAAGGTTATCCGAATACGAATGTGACAGACCTTCCGGGAATTTATTCAATGTCTCCATACAGCAGTGAGGAGATTGTTTCAAGAAATTTTGTGTTGAATGAACATCCGAAAGCAATCATTAATATTGTGGATGCAACGAATATTGAGCGAAATCTCTATCTGACAATGCAACTTCTTGAAATGGATATCCCGATGGTAGTAGCTTTGAATATGATGGACGAGGTGATTGGAAATCATGGATCTATCGATGTGAATACAATGGAAGCACTGCTTGGAGTTCCGGTTATTCCGATTTCGGCAGCGAAGAACGAAGGTGTGGATGAAGTAATACGTCATGCACTTCATGTGGCAAAATACCAGGAGCGTCCGCTGCGTCAGGATTTCTGTGATAAAAGTGATCATGACGGTGCGGTCCACAGATGTATCCATGCAGTGATTCATCTGATTGAAGACCATGCAGAAGAAGCAAAGCTGCCGGTACGTTTTGCCGCAACGAAGGCAATCGAGGGGGATCCGCTGATCTTAGAACAGTTAAAGCTTGATCAGAATGAGTTGGATATGCTTGAGCATATTGTACAGCAGATGGAGACGGAACGTAAGGTTGACCGAAGTGCGGCAATCGCAGATATGCGATTCGATTTTATTGAACGTCTCTGTGAGCAGACGGTTGTAAAACCGGAAGAGAGTAAAGAGCGTGTCAGAAGTGAGAAGATAGACAAAATCTTGACAGGAAAATATACAGCGATCCCATGCTTTATCGGAATCATGGTGCTTGTATTTTATCTGACATTTAATGTAATCGGTGCATTTCTGCAAGGAATTCTGGAAATGGGAATTGATCAGTTGTCAAGAATGGCTGAGGCAGGACTGATCGCACTCAATGTAAATGATGCAATCCGAAGTCTTGTGATCGACGGAATCTTTACAGGAGTAGGAAGCGTGCTTAGTTTTCTTCCGATTATTGTTACTTTGTTCTTCTTCCTCTCTATGATGGAGGACAGTGGATATATTGCGCGTGTGGCATTTGTAATGGATAAACTGCTTCGTAAGATCGGTCTTTCCGGTCGAAGCATTGTGCCGATGTTGATCGGATTCGGATGTACAGTTCCGGCAGTTATGGCAACAAGAACATTGACCAGTGAGAGGGACCGTAAGATGACGATCCTTCTGACACCGTTTATGAGCTGTACAGCAAAACTTCCGATTTATGCATTCTTTGTAAGTACATTTTTCCCGGGTAAGGGCGGACTGATCATGTCAGGTCTGTACGTGCTTGGAATTGTAGTTGGAATTTTAATCGCATTCCTTTATCGAGGAACTCTGTTTAAAGGAGAACCGGTACCATTTGTTATGGAACTTCCGAATTATCGTCTGCCGGGTGCGAAGAATGTGGCACAGCTTCTTTGGGAGAAAGCGAAAGATTTCTTACAGAAAGCATTTACAGTTATTCTGATGGCAACGATTGTTGTATGGTTCTTGCAGAGTTTTGACTTGCATCTGAACCTTGTGGAGAATTCAGCAGATAGTATTCTTGCTATGATTGCAGGTGCACTTGTTCCAATCCTTCGTCCGCTTGGACTGGGAGACTGGAGAATTTGTACAGCACTGATCAGTGGATTTATGGCGAAAGAAAGTGTAGTATCTACACTTGAGGTATTGTTCGGAGGTGGAATTGCATCCGTACTAACTCCTCTGTCAGCCGGTGTCCTGCTTGTATTCAGTCTGCTCTACACACCATGTGTTGCAGCAGTTGCATCAGTAAAGCGTGAGCTTGGTACAAAATGGGCTGTCGGAATGGTATTCTGGCAGTGTCTGATCGCATGGGTTGTGGCAATCATCACGAGAGGAATCGGAATGCTGCTTTTCTAATGGGGAAAGCTGTTACTGTGACAGTAACGAAATGTCTCGGAATAAATGATAAAATTTATTGACAAAACAGAATTCATTCGTTATAGTAAGAAACGATGCGTCAGTGAGGCAGTTGTTCATGAGACGAACCGAGCCGAAAGATAAATTAAATATATTCCGTGAGGGAGTAGTTCGCATGAAAATGTGATTTGTCAACATACCGGTGAGAATGAGTTTTAAAAGATCACCTGGCAAATCTTAAAGAATGAGACTCATGTATGTTTTAAATAAGAGGACGAGTTTGTTATGTTAAGCAAGCAGTTCTCTTATTATAGAACATACGTGGGTCTCTTTGTTTTTATATATTAGGAAAGTCCTTTCCTAATATATAAAAAACGCTCCGCTAGGGATGCGCACTGCAATTGTAGCGGAACAGATAACAGAAAGCTACGTACGTTCTGAGCATCGATCGATTGTACAGCTTAC
>ENA-OQLB01000850-OQLB01000850.1-human-gut-metagenome-genome-assembly--contig:-NODE-850-length-15276-cov-1.881444_pt1 | contig 15276 bp, 21 predicted proteins | sample MGYA00242656_ERZ504813 | MGnify/ENA primary metagenome ERZ504813 (study PRJEB26092, sample SAMD00036388) | human gut metagenome | host: Homo sapiens | study: EMG produced TPA metagenomics assembly of... | reverse complement strand
AATTATTTCTTTTTTTTGTTTTAGCCCGTTGCAATTTTTTGACTCGATTTTAATAGAACTTCTGTTCGAAAAGCTTTTATTGCTGATAGACGAGCTTGTTCTTTTACTCGTTTAGTTAGAGTACCTGTGATAAAAGCTGTTAAAAACATGATTACAAAAGTTATTGGATAACCTTTATCATATGCTGTAAATGAGTGCATCGGAATAGTAAAAAAGAAATTAAAAGATAGCACACTTACTAAAGACGACAAAAGAGTATAAATTAGATTTTCCGTTAATAATGAAGTTGCTAAAACACCTAGAATATGCACCATAATAATATTAGCTTCACCAAATCCTAAATCTCTAAACCAAATTCCTAATAATGTAACAATAAGAATAATTACAATTGAAAGGATGGTATCTTTAATTGATAAAGAAAAAAATTGTCGCGGTTTTAAAGACGTATGCTTATAATTGTTTCTAATTTTATCTGGGATGATATAAATATCGATCGTTGGTGTTAAAGCGATTAATTGATCTGCAAAACTATTGTGCGAAAAACGTCGTTTAGTATTAGTTCTTCCTAATACGATTTTTGATACTCCAGCAAACCTTGCATATTCACTAATTTGTTCAGGAACATTATCACCATACAAATTTACTATATTAGCCCCTAATTGAGAAGCCAATTTAGTATTGGCTCTTAATGCCTGTTTAACTTTAGTCGGCATTTTTTCAAAATTAGGCGTCTCTACAAAAACTGCTGTAAATTCACCAAAGAAAGCATTAGCCATTCGAGCGGCTGTTCTAATAACTTTTTGATTTGAAGGAGCTGGTGATAAACAAATTAGAATATGTTCATTGGTATAATGATGTTCGCCGTTTTTAGGTTTAATTTGCTCAAATTTTTTATTAACACGATCAGCTGTACGACGGAGTGCAATCTCTCTTAAAGCAATCAAGTTATCAAGCATAAAAAAGTTTCCTAATGCTCGTTGAACCTGATTTTTCTGATATATTTTCCCAGCCTCTAAACGCTTAATTAAATCTTCAGGCTCTATATCAACTAGTTCTACCTGATCGGCATTATCAAAAATATAATCGGGGATTCGCTCTTTGACCACAACTGCAGTAATTGAAGCAATAATATCGTTTAAACTCTCAATATGTTGAACATTTATCGTTGTATAACGTCGATGCCATGATCTAGTAATTCATTAATATCCTGATATCGTTTTAAATGCCGACACTGCTCATCATTTGTATGAGCCAGTTCATCAACCAATATTAAATCGGGATTTCGTTTTAATGCACCATCCAAATCAAACTCATTGAGCATGATTCCGTTATGAGTAACTTTTAAAGGAGGTAAGACCTCTAATCCGTCCAATAATTTTGATGTTTCCGGACGCTGATGCGGCTCAACATAGCCTGCTACTACATCGACACCGGCATGATAAGCAACATGAGCTGCTTCCAACATGGCATAAGTCTTTCCAACACCCGCTGCGTAGCCAAAAAATATTTTTAATTTACCGCGCTGTTTAGCAATCTCTTCTTGTTTAATCTGTTTTAACAATTCTTCGGGATCTGGTCTTTGTTCATCCATTACACTTCCTCCTTTACTGTTATTTTTTATTATAGCGCCTAGGATATTAAAAAAGTATTAAGATTGCTTTGTTAAAATAAGTGCCTATCATAATGACAGACACTTATTTTTATTTCAAAATGCCATCAAGAGCCAAATTGACTTTAAGGACATTTACTGTTGTTTCTCCAAAATAACCAAGAAATCCATGATCAGTATATTTATCAATAATCTTTCTAATTTCAGCTTCACTCTTTCCTGTTGTTCTTACTAAACGTGGAATCTGATATTCCGCAGCTGCTAGAGAAATATGTGGATCAAGTCCAGAACCAGATACAGTTACTAGATCAACAGGTATTTGTTTACCTTTCTGCTCCGGATTTGCAGCCTCAATCATTGCAACCCTTTCAGCAATAACCTTTTCATAATCTTCACTAGCAGGAGAACTGTTAGATGCTAGACCATACATTGTCTTTTCACCATCTTTATTTGTGAAAGTTTCACCATCAATTATCATGATTCTACCCCACATATGAGTATCATCGATAAATTGTTGACCTAATAATTCACTACCATATTTTTTTCCATCTACTTCAATAATGCTTCCATTTGCTTTGTCAGGAAAAACAATTTGAGCAAAACCAGTAATAGCAGCAGTATAAATAAACTCCACAAACAACTGTAAAGATCAGAAATATTTTTAAAGCGGGTAGAACGCTTGTTTTAAGATGTTTCATTAAACTTCTCCTCCTACGATACAATATGCAAAGCAACAATAATTACATCAATAATTTTAATACAAATAAAGGGAGCAATAATTCCACCTAATCCATATATTAATAAATTTCTTGATAATAACTTACCAGCTGACACTTCACGATATTTTACTCCTTTTAAAGCTAACGGAATCAACGCAATAATAATTAATGCATTATAGATGATTGCTGAGAAAATCGCACTATCCTTACTGTGTAATCCCATAATATTCAAAGCATCTAATCCCGGATATAAAGTAATGAATAGTACAGGTATAATTGCAAAGTATTTAGTACGTCGTTAGCAATTGAAAAAGTTGTTAAACTTCCTCTTGTCATTAATAATTGTTTCCCAATACGAACAATATCAATCAATTTAGTTGGTGAAGAATCTAAGTCAACCATATTTCCAGCTTCTTTAGCTGCCTGAGTACCTGTATTCATTGCTACTGCAACATCTGCTTGAGCCAAAGCTGGAGCATCATTAGTTCCATCACCAGTCATTGCAACGAGGTGACCTTTAGCTTGAAGTTCTCGAATCATTTCTAATTTGCCTTCTGGCGTAGCTTCAGCTAAAAAATCATCAACTCCAGCTTCAGCTGCAATTGCAGCTGCTGTTAAAGGATTATCACCGGTTATCATAACCGTTTTAATTCCCATTTTACGAAGATCAGCAAACTTTTCTTTAACCCCTTGTTTAATAATATCTTTAAGATGAATTACTCCTAAAACCTTTTTATTTTTAGTTACAACTAATGGTGTTCCTCCAAGATTAGCAATCTCAGTAACTACCTTTTCACACTCATCACTATATATATGTCCGTTTTCTGTTACATATTTTTTAATTGTATCAGCTGCACCTTTACGAATTTCATTACCTTGATAATTAACACCACTCATTCTCGTTTTTGCACTGAATGGTACAAATTCCATATGCATTTGATTAATACTTCGTCCCCGAAGATTAAATTGTTCTTTTGCAAGAACAACAATACTACGTCCTTCAGGAGTTTCGTCAGCTAATGAAGCCAATTGAGCAGCATCAGCCAACTCTTCGCTCGTTACCCCATCTACGGGAATAAATGCACTAGCTTGACGATTACCCAGTGTGATTGTTCCTGTTTTATCAAGTAATAAGGTATCAACATCACCGGCTGCTTCAATTGCCCGACCACTCATGGCGAGTACATTAGCTTGATTTAATCGAGACATTCCAGCTATCCCAATTGCTGATAACAGTGCTCCGATTGTTGTTGGTGCTAAACATACTAGTAAAGCTACTAATACTGTCACCGAAGAAGGATTATCCATCCCTGCTTGTTTAGCTCCAAAAGCTGAATACGCGTAAAGTGCCATAGTTACTAAAACAAAGATAATTGAAAGGGCTACAAGGAAAATTTGTAAGGCCATTTCGTTTGGTGTTTTTTTTCGGTTGGCACCTTCAACCATGGAAATCATCTTATCTAAGAAACTTTCTCCAGGTTCACTTGAAATTTGAACAACGATCCAATCTGATAAAACTGTAGTCCCACCGGTTACTGCACTTCGATCACCACCGCTTTCACGGATAACCGGTGCTGACTCTCCAGTTATTGCACTTTCATCAACTGAAGCTACACCATCAATAACTTCACCATCACCAGGAATTTGTTGTCCTGCTTTAACAAGTACGATATCACCTTTTGTTAGCGTTGCTGATGATACAATTTCAACTATATCTTTTTGATCAATGCTTGGAATCTTATAAGCTTCAACATCTTTCTTAGCTGCTCGCAATGAATCTGCCTGCGCTTTTCCGCGTCCTTCAGCAATCGCTTCTGCAAAATTAGCAAACAGCACTGTAAACCATAAAATTACTGCTATTCCTAGAGTAAATCCAGAATTTGCATCTTTAATCCCAAATAACGAAATAACAAACAAAGCCGTCGTTAAAATAGCTGAAATATATACTAATAACATTACGGGATTCTTTGCTTGCGTCTTAGGCGCTAATTTATAAAAAGAATCTTTAATAGCACGAATGACCATTTGTTTATCCATTAAAGCACTCTTTGTTTCTGTTTTCATATATTTATCCCCCGATTAAAACATTCCAAAAAATTCTGCAATTGGTCCTAGAGCTAAAGCCGGAAAGAAACTTAGTGCTCCAACTAATAACACTACGAATACTAATAAAAAGACAAATAGTGGTGAACAAGTTGATAATGTACCCGCAGTAACAGCCACTTTTTTCTTTTGTACCATGCTGCCAGCAATAGCCAAAATACCTAAAATTGGAATAAATCTAACAAATAACATAACCAATCCAAGTGTTACGTTAATAAATGGTGTATTTGCTGCAAAACCAGCAAAAGCTGAACCATTATTACCACCTGCTGAAGAATAAGCATATAACAATTCTGAAAAACCGTGTGCACCGCTGTTATTTAAACTATCCGCAACTTGAGGAACTAGGGAAGCAATCCCACTACCTACAAGAATAGCTACAGGTGTTGCTAAACAAACAACTACGGCCCATTTCATCTCATAAGGCTCAATCTTCTTACCTAAATATTCTGGGGTTCGTCCAACCATTAATCCAGCCATAAATACAGCTAAAATAACAAATCCTAACATTCCATATAAACCACAGCCAACACCACCAAAAATTACTTCACCTAACTGCATTAATAACATTGTTACCATTCCGCCTAATGGTGTATAACTATCATGCATTGAATTGACTGAACCATTTGATGCTGCTGTTGTAAAAGCGGCCCAAGTTGATGATCCAACAATTCCAAAACGCGATTCTTTACCTTCCATATTTCCGCCAGCTTGGTCATGGTTACTAATATCGACAATTCCATTTTGTTCTAATTGTGGAGTTGCCATCTGCTCACTAACAGCAATACTTCCAAGTGCTGCTACCAGCATAATTCCCATTGCGACAAAGATAGCAATACCTTGACGACTATCTTTAATTCCCTTGCCAAATGAAAAACAAAGAGCCGCAGGAATCAATAATATTGATACAACTTCTACTAAATTACTTAATCCAGTTGGATTTTCCAATGGATGGCTGAGTTAACGCCATAGAAACCACCACCATTAGTACCTAATTGCTTGATTGCAATCTGACTGGCCGCAGGTCCTAAAGGTACTGTCTGTTCTGTAATTTCAGTACCATCTTCTAAAACAATTGGTTCGGCCAATTTAACAGTTTGATACTCATCAATACTTTGAGTTACACCTTGACTCACTAAAATAATTGATAAGACAACTGATAGCGGCATTAAGACATAGATTACAGATCTTGTTAAATCAACCCAAAAATTTCCTAAGCCTTTAGCCTTAATTCTTGTAAAGCCTCTAATCAATGCATATAAAACTGCTAGTCCTGTTCCTGCAGAAACAAAGTTTTGAACCGTTAAACCTAACGATTGTGTTAAATAACTTAATCCACTTTCACCACTATAAGCTTGCCAGTTAGTGTTAGTAACAAAACTTATTGCTGTATTTAACGCAAGGTCCCATGTTGTTCCTTCAACCTTTGCAGGATTACCCGGCAAAACTCCTTGCAGCATTTGTAATAAAAAGACAAATACTAATCCAAATCCACTAAATATTAATACACTTACTAAATACTTCTTCCAAGACATCTCTTCATCTTTTTTACATGTAAAACTCGATAAATGAAATTTTCACATGGTTCTAAAATTCTTGATAAAAAAACTTTTTTTACCGTTCATGACTTTATTAATGTAAAAACCTAACGGTACTGCTAAAACAACAAGAACGATTAGATATCCTAGATATTTGACAAAAATATCCATTACTGTTTATCCCCCTTAATTAATATCACTGTAAGGTAACCTAATATTGCAACACCGATTACCCCAATCACTCCTACGATTACATTCATAAGTGTCCTCCTTTACACGATGAGTTTAGCATGAATAAAATTAATGTAGCGTTAAGTTAAATATTAAAGATATTAAGATAGTATTAATATCTATTAAAAAGGGAACTAATTAAGTTCTCTAATATTGCCGTGATAAAATTGAATCATTCCCATACTTCGAGGATGCTCAAATATTTGCTCTGGTGTTCCTGCTTCTTCAATAATTCCATTATGCATAAATATAACTTTATTCGAAACATCACGCGCAAACTGCATTTCATGAGTCACAATAATCATAGTCATACCTTTTAACGCTAAATGTTTAATGATTTTTAAGATATCTCCTACCATCTGAGGATCTAGTGCACTTGTTGGTTCATCAAATAAAAGTACCTGTGGTTCCATACATAAAGCTCTTGCAATTGCAACCCGCTGTTTTTGGCCCCCAGAAAGTTGTGTACTGCTCTTTTTCGCAAACTCAGCCATACCAACTTTTTGTAGATATAATAAAGCTTTTTCTTCAGCTTCTTCACGATTGCGATTTAGTACTTTCATTTGCCCTATAACACAATTTTCTAAAACTGTAAGATTATTAAATAAATTAAAGCTTTGAAAAATCATTCCAACATCACTACGATATTTATTAAGATTAAGTTCTTCTTTTAAAATATTTTTATTACAATACAATATCTCACCATGATCAGGAATCTCTAATAAATTAAGAACATCTTAAAAAAGTTGATTTACCACTACCACTTGCTCCAATGATACTAATTACATCGCCTCGATTAACCTCTAAATTAATATCTAGAAGTACCGGCAGGGCTTGATAATGTTTTTTTAAATGTTTAATAGTAATAATATTATCACTCATAAATAATTTCCTCACTTTATCTTAATATTGGATTATTTATTCTTTTTTCAATTATATTTAATAAAATTGTCGCAATTGAGGTTAAGCACAAATAAACCAGGCATGTTATTAAGAAGGTCGCTGAATATGACATTGTTGATCCAGCAATACTGCTAGATTGGAAAAATAATTCTACAACCCCAATCACATTTAGCATTGAACTATCTTTAATATTAATAATGAATTGATTCCCAATTGCGGGAAATGAATTTCTAATTGCTTGCGGTAATATAATATACTTCATAGTTTGAACCCTTGTCATTCCTAATGATAACGCTCCTTCACTTTGCCCACGATCAACAGATTGAATTCCTGAACGAACTATTTCTGCCATGTATGCTCCAGTATTAATAGAAATGATCATAATTCCGGCAGTAAGTGCATTCCATTGAAAAAAAGGTCGCAATCCATGATAAAAAAACATAGCTTGAACCAGCATTGGAGTTCCTCTAAAAAACCAAATATAAATTTCTGAAATTATTTTTAATGCTTTTTTTATTAGTACAATAATCTTTTTATCTTTAATATCTATCGTTGTTGCACGAATCGCTCCAAATAGCAGTCCAATTATTAAACCCGCTATTGTTCCAACTAATGCCAAAATAATTGTTATTTTCGTTCCATACCAAAATAAATCAAAGTTATCTAAAAAAATCGTAAATGATTTATCAAAATCAAACATGATTATTCTCCTTTAGGCTGACTACTACTATATTTACCCATCATTTCATTTCTTTTTTCTGATGAAATATTATCAATGCATTTTTGTACTTTTTTAAATAAAGTACTGTTTCGACTACCCTCTTTTAAACCTATTGAAACTGCGGTATCTACTTTAAACCCTTTATTTTGTTCAAATCTAACAATCGCTAGATCTTGATTTGTTTCTAAAATTCCTTGGGCCACAGGTAATTCCGCAGTAATTCCATTCGAACTTCACCACTTTGTAAAGCAACCAGCATTTCAGGATAAGATTGTTTAGGTGTAGCATGATCAACTCCATTAATTTGATCAATTACTGTATCATAACTTGTTGACATCTGTCCTACGATCGTTTTACCAGAAAATTGTTGAATATCAGTATAATTTTTACTAGCATCATCACCCCGCACGATCATAACCATTTCAGATTGATAATATGGTGTTGTAAAATCTATTCCTTTTTCACGCTCTTCATCAGCTGTCATTCCTGCAATAATGGCATCTATTTCGCCTGATTCAAGTGCAGGTTGCAAACCATTCCATGCTAATTTTTTATAACCAGTTTTTTATCTAAGACTTTCTGCTATTTCCTTTGCGATATAAACATCATAGCCATCAGCGTAACCACTGCCTTCTAATTCAACTGCGGTATCACTTTGTGTATTTGTCTGCCAGTTAAACGGTGGATAATTACATTCCATTCCAACTACAAATACATCACCTTCATCAATACTCTTATTCCCACTATTACTCTCACAGCCACTAATTAATAAAGCTATTAATAAAAAAGCTAATATTTTCTTCATTTTATCGTTTATTCCTTTCTTTTTAATATTAAATATTGAAATAAGTTAAACCATTATTTTATCCTCCTCTAGCTATTAAAAGTCTAGCATGCTAATAATTAATATAGGATTAAAGAGTTGTTTTAAAATATTAAAAAGACATAAATAAAGAACAAATTAAATTCTTTCTAATTAACATTTATTAATGAACATATGCTTTTTTAGTAGAATAATGTATTATTGATGATTTATTTAAATATGTAGCCAACTCCTTTATTTTCTCAGTGGCTTTTTACAACGACAAAAAAGAATTGGATTTCAAAACCAATTCTTTTTTATAATATTAATTTTATTATAGATTAATCCTCTGCTAAAACTTTATCCTTTTTCATTAAAATCGTTATTAGAACAATTGTACTAATTAAAGAAATTATTGTAATCGCAATGTTGCTGGCATCACCCGTATTTACAGAATGATTTTTGTTATTTGTATTTGTGTTAGAACTATTATTTGTTTCTTCAACCGTTGGTTCTTGTGATGGATTATCAGTTTTATCATCGCCTGATTGATCACTATTTTTTTTGCAAAGTCAGATCGTAAACTCCCACTGTCCCAGATACTTCATAAGCAACAACTAATTGTGGTTTCCCTGTAATACTATCATTACCTGCAATAAAATGAATTCCTTCAGGTGAATCATCACCACCAATATCTGTGCTAAAATCACGAGAATTAATATAATTAACAAATTCTGTTTTTTCTGGATTCGTAATGTCATAAACCATTATACCGCCAATTCTCTCTAATCCAATAAAAGCAAATGTTTTATCTTCGATTTGACCAATTGTCACAGCTTCTGCTTCAGGACCTTTTTTACCAGAACGATCATCTATTGTAGCATCATCATTAGAACAGTTAAAATTATTTGGCAAATATGCTGCAGTTTTGACTTCAAAATCATTTCCTGTTGTATAAATTTCTTGTAATGACTGCTCATCAGCTTTAAAAATTGTTGATGATCTTCCCCCAAATAAATAATCATTTTCATTATTAAGACCATCATAATCACTAGTATCGAAGAACGTGACCTTACCAGTTAAACCACTGTTATCAGCCGTTATTTTACCAGTTGGTGAAGTTTTTTCCTTTACCAAAATTTACCTCTATTTCATTTGAATAACCATTCCAGTCACGACTATCTCCTTCATTAGCAGTTATTAAATAATCGATTCCATCAACCGTGTAAACAGAAATAGCATCAGGCATCCGAATTCCTTTTAAAGAATCATATGTTTGTGCATTATATTTTTCATCTTTTTTTATCAATATCAATTGCAATTTTACTATAATCTTCAAATCCTACTGAATAAATATCTTCTATTTCAAGACTATTTAAATCTAATTTAGCAATCGCATTAGCTTCTTGTAATGTAATATATGCTTTAGAATCACTAACTGCAATATATTCTGGTTCTAAATCTGTTGATGGCAAAACACCTTTTTTCAAAACAATTCCTTTTTCTATTAATGCATCTCTTGACTATCAAAAGCTGTGAAGTCAACAGTTTTTGCTTTGTTTGTTTTGGTATTAATAACGCTTATACTACCTTTTGGATCAACCGCTCCAGTATACCCGTCCCGAGGTTCTCCTTCGTTAGCTGTTAAAATTTGTCCATCATCATTAGTAAAGACAACCATATCTGGTTGAACACCTACTTCGAACAATTGCTTTAAAGTTATTGTTCCATCTTGATTACAATCAAATAAAGCTACTCTACCATTAGCATTAGTCTCCTTACCTTGAATCGCAACAGCCAATGAGGTTCCATCATGACTAACTGCTACTGATGTCATATCACCATATGTAAAATCAGCACTTTGTACTAACGAACTAATATCAATGTCATTACCGTCCAATAAGTCTATTTTATCCTTATTTTCGATATTTTTTAGGGCAATTGCTGTTAAATTTCCAGATTGTCCATTAACAGCATAAGCCATCCTGTCACTGTGTTATAATCAACTATTTCAGTTACTCCCCCATCACTGTTAGTTGTTCCTGAATCATAACGAGCTGACTGTTCTAGCGCTAATAATGCTGAATTTGTTTCATAACCAGTTGTTTTTTCACCACCGTCACTATTTTTAGTAACAGTAAACGCATCGATTTCTTTACTATCAGGATTAGTTTGATCACCAGCAAGATTATAAACCTTTACCGATATTCGATTATTTTCAACATTAAATACTGCATAACTAGGACTATACTCTTGATTCCATTCTTGATTTCCAACTGGTAATGAATCTCCTTCTAGGTAAGCCGCAGAGCCACTTTTACCATTAGCTAAGATTGGATAATCAGCATTATTATTTTTATCTAATGTTTCAAACGGTGTATAATATTGCATATCTGAACAACAGTTCCCCGTAATATAAATTGTTCCTTGAGGATTATTAAGTGTATCTAATCTTTCACTATTTCTTTGCCCATCTTTTAAAACATAGCTACGTGAATAAACATGATCATGTCCGCCTAAGACAAAATCCACATTATACTCATCCATAAGTTTTTCAAATCCTGCATCAACATAGTTTTCAATATCACTATCTGCTGCATGTTTAGCAACTGTTTGAGTAGATTTATGATGAGTGACTATAATCCATTGATATTGATTTTGGTATTCACTAGTTGCACTCTTTAATGTTTGAGCAAAATTATTGACGATTGCTTCTGCCTCTGAATTATCTCTAGAGGCACTTGAAACATTAGGATTGTTTGCATTTTCTTCGTCATTTCCCCAGGATAAGCACTAGTATTTAAAGTGACAAATAAAACATTATTATATAAATAGTAATAGTTTCCTTGAGTTTCCATATCACGGCGTTCACTAAAATCATATTGACCATCACTATTTGGTGTCACCCCATTAGAAGCTGCATTATTTTTAATTTCATTTTCAGTAGCCTGAATATAATTTCCGTGACTTTGACTAGTTCCACTATTTTGTCCTCTAATGTTGTTTTAACTTCAGTTAATGATTCCATTTGATTTGGTAAATTAAAATGATCTGCGAACATATAGTGTCTATCATGATTTCCAACAGCTGGAGCATATGGAATTGATGCCATTTCTTCTGGTGCAAAAAAAGCCTCATACTCGCTTGATTTTCCCCAGTTTTGATCTTCAACTTGATCCCCTGCTGACACTACTAAGTCAACACCTTGTTTTTCTAAAGTTTCCATCATAGTTGCCCAACCGGTTTGATTTGTTTCATCACTTGGGTTCCAACCTTCAGAATTAATTTCCTTGTTTTCCTTTATTTGTGGATCGCTTGTAAAACCAAAAGTAAATTCATTGCTTGATGGAGTTGTATAATTATATTCCTTTGACCAAGTTGTTCCCCCATCATTTGAAATATAATAAGTATACTTAGTATCTGGTTTTAAATTACTGATTGTCGTTTTACATACTAATTTTCCAGTATCAGTATATTTATCACTTTTTATTTCGGTTGGCGAAGTCAATGGTTTGGCTGTTACATCATAAGTTTGATCACCAAACTGAATTTTTGCTACCGTCGTTCCTGCTGGTGCATACCAATTTAGATTGATTGATGTTGTTGTTGCCCCTGGCTGAAGTGTTAAACTATCCACACTAAATGAACCAGTATGGCTTTCACCTGCAACCTCACTATAAGTATCTTGGGCATAACCTTTAGTCAAAATGTTATTTTGACCAATCAACATTGTCGATAATGTTACTAAACACAGGACCCCTTTAATAATTCGATTATTTACTTTTTTCATATACTTTTCCCCTAATTACATATTTGTACGTAGTGTACTAAGTAAATTTATCATAGCCGTCAATTTCTAACTATTTCTATTTTGTAAATTTTAAAATAAGATTTTGTAAATAAAAACTATTTCCAGTTAGAAATAGTCTACCTTTGTTTTCATAGCATCATTGCTACAAAAATTTGAATTATTCCCATAATAGCAAGACTAAAACCAATTGTTCTATTAAGTATCATTATTAGAGTACTAATCATGATCAATATTTTCCTAATAATTATTGATACTTTGGTCTTTTACAGGGGTCCTTCTTTATTCAAATAAATTAATTGAATCAAGTTTTTTATTGTTTTTGATAATTTTTTTTCAATTTTTGATTTATAAACATCTTAATTATGCTTTCTCGTATAGCCAACCATAATAATTGATTGTTCCGACAATCATATTTAAAGCTAAATTCATAATCATCGAAATAAATTGACACCAGATATGTAGTTGGCAGGAATATTAGTAATATTGATAAATAGATACATAAACCAATCTTATACCAAATATTCAGCGTTGTTTTTACCCATATCCATATGACTATATATACATACAAATTAGTAAACAAAGCAATAACCAAAGCTTCATGTAAAAACCAGTCTAATGAATACACCTGAACTGAAACTACATAAAGCAGCGGAATTACCCCTATACTAGCTACAATAATAGCTTTAATAACAACATTTTCTTTAGCTTGAACTAAAACCGTTAAAATTATCCAAGCATAAATAATTGCTGCACTACTTATTATTGACCACGTGAAACTATGATTTAGGTAATAATTACATAAACATGGTACAAAGATTCCAATCATCATTACGATTGTGATAAAAAGATAACTGATCTTAATGATTCTCTCCTTGTTTTCAATTGCTTTTATCTTTGTATAATTGATTAGATTTTGAACTGTCTTTTTCTCACTTTTATCAACTACAGTACCACCAATCAATTCATCAATACTCATCTTTAAAGCCTCACTTAACGGTAATAATAATGAGATATCGGGACACCCGATTCCACGTTCCCATTTTGATACAGCTTTATCACTTACATTGATTAAATTTCCTAATTGTTTTTGAGTATACCCAAGATTTTTACGAGCTGATAAAATTCGTATCCCAATTTCTTTATTATCCATAAAATTACTTCCCTTCTACGTCCTAATCCTAACATAAAAGTTATAATTTTACTATCGACGGACTGTTTACCTCACTAGAATCCTTGATCTATAAAAAAAAGTTGTAGTCAACCTACAACTTATTGAAAATATTCCTTACATAGTCAATAGGATATTGTGTAATTCTACTTACTTCATCTATATCTTTTTTAGCCAATAATAGATTTGTAATTACTACATCCATTGCTTCACCAATTTCAATCATATGATTATCGGGATCAAAGATTCGTACTACCGGCTGTTGCCAATTATATTTTTTGATTGGGTGAACATATTTAATATTTGGATATGTCTCCAACTTTTTTATAAATTTATCAAAATCATCAACTTCAAAATATAATTCCATATTACAAGCTTTATCACAAACCCAATCACTAGGGACATCAACGAGCCAGGCAAAATCTTTTTGTAAAGCAAAACCACCATCAAAAAGTAATATTTAAACCATGATCTAAAATTATTTTTTGATCAAACAATTGCATATAGAACTGTTTAGAAACTTCGAGATTTTTGACTGCTAAGACAGTTGCTTCTAATTTCATTTGATTTTACCCCAACATCTGCATTGTTCTAAACGTTTTTCCCTGATCCCCTTGTTTTTCGTCATAAGCATACGATTTAGCCAATTTGCATGGAAAATCTTCACATTCACCACAATGATTTAATTCTTTTGTTTCTACGCACGATTTAACCGGACAAATTTCACCCCAAAAAGGATGTTCGATATTAATACATCCAGCACACCCAATCCTGCTTTTAAACTCACATTCACTACATATAATTCCACATCTCGATTCAATCATTTTCATCACCATCCTAAGCAAATTATAACTTAGAACTTATATATTTCATTGTAAAAATCCGCCAAGTTCGATAAATATTTCTTAGGAGTTGTTTTTGTAATCTGCTTAAACACTTTGTTAAAATGAGCCTGATCAAAATAGCCCCCTTGCAATGCTAAAGATAAAAAATCATCTTCTTCTATTTGCTTTAATAAATAATTAAATCTTACTACCTTAGCATATTCCTTACCACTCAAGCCTATGTAATTATGAAAATCACGTAATAATTGTCGTGAAGAAAGGTGACAATCACTAGCTACCTTTTCTAAACTAACATTTCCCGTGATCCTGATCAATAATTTCTTTAGCTCTAATCAAACGAGCTGGTAATAAATTAACTTTTCTTTTTCCCGTAAAATATTTATTAAAAGCTTTGATCAACTGTTCATAATCTTTACATGATTGATAAAGTAATGCTAACTCTTCATCAAGCTGCACATCTAAATATCTCAATTGCTGACGCTGATTTACAAGTTTTTTTTGATGTAAACCACTAATTTGATACAATCCTCCTGGTCTAAATTCTACAAAGAAACGAGCTGGGGCTTTTTGCAAATCATTTTCTAAAACCACGATTTCACTCATTGGACCCCAAAAATCTCTTCGAGAGCGTCCCTGAAAAATAAAACAGCCACTAGCATCAGGAATAATATGAAATAATTTTGATGAGGCGGGAACTTCACTAGGAAAAGTAATTGTATAATGAGCAATAATATCTTTTAATTCTTCAGTAAGGAGCAATATAAATATGATGATTTGTTTTATTAATATAACTTCCCTTATAATCGAAATTCTTCATTAAATTACC
>ENA-OQLB01000849-OQLB01000849.1-human-gut-metagenome-genome-assembly--contig:-NODE-849-length-15282-cov-2.690003_pt1 | contig 15282 bp, 18 predicted proteins | sample MGYA00242656_ERZ504813 | MGnify/ENA primary metagenome ERZ504813 (study PRJEB26092, sample SAMD00036388) | human gut metagenome | host: Homo sapiens | study: EMG produced TPA metagenomics assembly of... | reverse complement strand
AATCGCAGGAAGGTACGGCATCAAGGTGGTTATTGAACCGTTAAGCCGAAAAGAAACCAATATGGTCTGTACCGTGGCCGAGGGCGCATTGCTGCAGAGGGATGTGGCCAACGAGAATGTAGGCTGCTGGCCGACTACTTCCATATTTGCGCCAACACGATGACCTTAACAGCATTGCAGTCATCAAGGACTTTGGGCACATCCATATTGCGTCCGGCAATGGCCGGCGCTATCCGCTGCCCGGCGATGGCGAAAACTATGGCGAGCTTTTTGCAGCTCTGCACACGGCGGGTTACCACGGCCGCATGAGTATCGAGGGCAAAACAGAGAACATCGAGCAGGACGGTGCGGCCGCCCTTGCTTACCTAAAACAGTTGGAGGCGCAAAATAATGGCTGATAAAGTAAAACTCGGTATCATCGGCTACGGTCATATTGGCAGCCAGCATGGCCGCGCGATTCGGGACGGAAAGTGTCCGCAGGTCGATCTGACTGCGGTCTGTGACATTGACCCCGCCCGTCTTGAACTGGCAAAAAAGACGAATGGTGAGGACATTCAGACATTTACCGATGCATCCGAGCTGATTCATTCCGGCGCGTGCGAGGCTGTTATCATCGCGGTGCCGCACTACCTGCACCCCTCCATGGCAATCGAAGCGATGGAAACGGGCCTGCATGTCATCGTAGAAAAGCCCGCGGGCGTCTACACCAAGCAGGTCGAGAAAATGAACGCTGTTGCGGCCAAACACCCGGAGCTTGTCTACTGTATGGACTTCAATCAGCGCACGAACCCGCTGTACAAAAAGGTCAAGGATCTCATCGACAGCGGTGATTTAGGTGAGATGACCCGCGTTATTTGGATCGTTACGGATTGGTACCGCTCGCAGAGCTACTATGATCAGGGCGGCTGGCGTGCTACCTGGGATGGCGAAGGTGGCGGCGTGCTGCTGAACCAGAATCCCCACAATCTTGATTTGTGGCAGTGGATGTGCGGCATTCCTAAGCGCGTGAAATCTCAGGTATACTACGGAAAGCACCGCAATATCGAGGTCGAGGACGACCTTTATGCCCTTGTGGAATACGAAAACGGTGCGACAGGCTGCTACATTACGACAGTAGGGGATGCCCCCGGTACAAATCGTTTGGAAATTGACGGGACAAATGGTAAAATTGTAGTAGAAAATAACGAGCTTACCTTCTACCGTCTGCGCATTCCGGAACCGGAATTCAACGCCACCTACAAGGGTGGTCTTGGCAAGCCGGAAGTGTGGGAGTGCAAGATTCCCATCAAGGGCACCTACACCTCCCATCCCGGCATTATCAACAATTTCTGTGACTGCATCCTGAAAGGTGCAAAGCCCATTGCCCCCGGCGCCGAGGGCATCCGCGGCTTGCAGATCTCCAACGCTATTCATCTTTCCAGTTGGCTGAACGGCGAATGGGTCAACATCCCCGTGGACGGGGAACTGTTCCTTGAAAAACTGCAGGAGCATTGCAAGGAACCGGTCACAAAATAACAGTTGCCCGCAGCAGAAGCTAAGCCGAAGAAACGGAGTATACAAACGTGGCTGAAAAGAAAAAGTGGGCCCCTACAAAAATGTTTTGGCAGTGGTGCCTTTCCTATCTGCTGATTTCTGTTATTGCCCTGACGCTGCTTTTGGCATCCGGGTACAGATATCTTGATGTGCTGCGGGACAATTTGGAATACACGAACGGCATCCAGCTGGATATGACGCGGGTCTGGCTGGATCAGAAGGTTAAGCTGCTGCGCAACATCACGGCAAAGGAGAGCAGCACAGCGGCAATTGAGGCCGTACGTCAGGCGGATGACTATGAGGATATTCCACGGTATGATTACTACATGCTTACGAGGAAAATCTCTACAGATGTCATCAACTACGGTATAGGGGATGCATACTTTCTCTATTTTCCGTCCACGGATGCGATAGTATCCAACACGAAATACGGGCAAAGCCGTCGATTTTATGACCTTGTGCTGGAGGCTTATGACATCAGCTATGAGGATTGGATGGAAATATTGAAGCAGAACTTAGTGACAACGCGGGTATTTCAACCTGTTGTACAGGGCAAGGATAGCAAAAACTATCTGGTTCTGATGCGTCCGCTGAACATCACAAGCCGAGAGCCTGATAAGGCAGTGGCGGTTATGATCGTTGATTTGGAGGATCTGTTCAAGGCCTCTGATTGGCTGAATAACGATACACTGTGTATCAATGACCGTAACAACGGTGTGCTGGTTGCTAACCATGAACTCCCTGAGGCAACGGAAAATGCTGTCACAGAGCTGATTAAAAGCAGCGGAAGCCGTAAGTTTGACGAAGCGGCTCATATAACGAGCAAGGAAGAATACATTTCAATCATTTCTTCCACTTACGAAAACTGGGATATTGCAGTCATTCTGAAGGAACAGGCTTTTGCATCGAAAATCATTGATATACAGAAGCTTTTGGCTGTTGTTGTCATCCTCTATCTGCTGTTGACGGTAGCAGTTATTGCCAATAGCGCAGCCAAGCGTTATTTGAAGCTGCGCAATATTGTGCAGGTGCTGCACCGCGGCAATGCAGCTGACCCGGAGGAAAATCTGACCGATGCTTTCGCCTATATTGACAGCCGCGTACAGAAGCTTGTGCAGGATAATGTCGAAAGCTCCGATCTCATTGAACAGCAGCGCACCGCGATGCTGTGTGAGCAGTTTCACGCGATGATAACGAACGCAGATGCGGCAAACGAGACCGATACAGACCGGCTGGAAAATCTCGGCTTCCCGATCCACAGGGCAAAACAGTATTATCTCTTGGCCTACCGGCTGCAGAAGCAGGATCTTGCAAATGAGAAGGATCCTGACAAAATATACGAGATGCAGTGGTTCATACTCCAGAATGTAACCAGAGAGAATCTTGCGAGCCGCAGTCTTGAGAACCTTTGCTTCCGTGAGGGCGGCACGCAGCTTTACATTATCTGGACCGAGAAGGAAGAACCGGAGATGCTTGAAAGCATTTTGTGGAGCTATGAATACTGCCGCAGCTTTTTGGCCCAGCATTTTGAGTTTCGCTACGACATTGCCGTCAGCGGTGGGCACACCGGTATTGATGGGGTGTATAAAGCTTACCGTGAGGTGTGCCGTGTATACCAATACCAGCAGCGCACGCAGGATACCGGAACGATATTCTACAGCGACCTGAAGGTACAGCCCGGCGACACGACAGTACGCTATCCGGTTGAAACGGAGAATAAACTGCATCTGGCTGTGCGCAGCGGCGATGAAGGCGAGGCCTGTACACAGATTCAAGCGTTGATGCGCCAAAATCAGGAAAACTACTTGAGCCCCGCAGGCATGCAGTTCCTGGTGGGTAAGATTATGTCGACCATCGTGCGTGCAGGCGAACAGAGAAGCGATGAAACCGAGCTGGCCGAAAATCAAAATCGCGTCATGGAGGCAGCCCGCCGTGGTAACGCCGAGGCAATGGAGCAGGCGCTTTGCCGGTTGGCGGGCACCGTCTGCCATGCGGTACGCGCCTCTGAACAGGAGGCGGCAGCGGATGAAAAAGGCCGCCTGTATCTGGAGATGCGGGACTACATTGAAGCCAACTATTCGGATGCTACGCTGAATGTAAATGCACTCTCGGAGCATTTCGACCGTCCTGCTCCGTTCGTCTCCCGCTACTTCAAAGAGATGAACGGTACGAACCTGACCCAGTATATTCACAAAGTGCGCTTAGAGCATGTGAAAGAAAAGCTGCTGCAGGACGAAAAATTAGAGACGATCGCCGTCACCTGCGGGTTTGGCAGTCTGCGCAGCTTCCTGCGTATCTTCAAACAATATGAGGGTGTAACTCCTACCAATATAGGGAGCTGCACGGCAAAAAGGAAGAAACAACCAATGAAAACATTTAAAACGGCAGTTATCGGCTGTGGTATGATTTCCAAAAATCATTTCAAAGCCCTGAAAAATGTCGAGAATGCCGACTGTGTTGTCGCCTGCGACATTCGCCCGGAGCGTGCCGCAGCCGCCGCAGAAGCCTACGACATCCCACACACGGAGACAGAGTATCACAAGGTGCTGGATAACCCGGAAATCGATGTTGTACACATCTGCCTGCCGCACTATCTGCACGCGCAGGTTGCCATAGAAGCAATGGAGCATGGTAAGCATGTGCTTTGCGAAAAGCCAATGGCGCTGGACCCCGCCGATGCCGAGAAGATGATCGAAGTCCGCGACCGCACGGGCAGGACGCTTGGCATCTGCTTTCAGAACCGTTACAACGATTCGTCCAGATATATGCGCAGCCTGATGGACTCCGGCAGGATGGGCAAGGTTCTGGGGGCGCGGGGGGCCGTGTTCTGGAACCGCAACCCTGAATACTACACCGAATCCGACTGGCGCGGCACTTTGGACAAAGAGGGCGGCAGCGCATTGGAAAATCAGGCTATCCACACCTTTGATCTGATGCAGTGGCTCACAGTACCGATCAAGACCGTGGAGGCAAGCTGCTCCACCAAGCGCCATAAGGCGTCATTGAGACAGAGGATACCTGCGACGTCTTTATGACCGGCCCCAACGGCGAGCGATTCGTCTTTTTCTGCACGAACTGCTATGTGAAAAATGCCCCCGTGGAGTTAGAAATCGTCTGCGAGAATGGCAGTATCCGCATGGTCGGCAATCTTGTCACTACTGAACTGGACGGTAAGACCGAGACGAAGGATTTCTCCTCCGGCACGGTGTTCGGCAAGGATTATTGGGGCAGCGGCCATGGGTTCCTTATTGAGGACTACTACACCAAGCTGGCGGCAGGGGAGAGGTTCCCCGTCAGTGGTGAGGAAGCTATCGTCAGTACCAGGCTTCTCCACGCGGTTTATTCTTCCGCTAAAAATCACGAGGTCATCCGCCTTGACACAAAGGAGAATCAAGCATGAGTATAAAGAGCAAGGCCGCGGCGGTCGAAGAGAAAAAGCCGATCACCTTAAGCTCAGAGCATGTGCCTCTGAGCTACCGCATCAAGAAAGATTTGCAGCGCAACGGTATGATCTATGCGATGCTTATTCCGGTGCTGATCTACTATGCCGTCTTTAAGTTCGGCCCGATGTTCGGTCTGTATATCTCTTTCATCGACTACAAGCCTGCCAGAGGTATTTTTGGCAGCAAATTTGTCGGCCTCAAATGGTTCAAGTCTTTCTTCTCGGACTATTACTTCGGGCGTCTGCTCATCAACACCGTGCGCATAGCGGTGGCGGATCTGCTGACCTTCCGCTGCCTGTCATTCTGGCGTTGCTTATCAACGAGTTAAAAAACAAAAAATTCTCCAAGACTGCGCAGACGCTTCTGTATGTGCCGCACTTCATCTCCACAGTTGTTATCTGCGGTATTGTTATCACGCTGACGAGCTCCACCGGTGCCATTACCGAGGTGCTGCACAACTTGTTCGGCATCAAGGAGCAGGCGCTGCTAAATAACCCTTCAAATTTCCTGCTGATCTACATTCTGACAGAGCTTTGGCAGACGCTGGGCTGGAACTCCATCATCTATTTGTCAGCTCTTTCCGGCATAGATCAGGAATTGTATGATGCGGCCAAGGTCGATGGCGCGAATCGCTGGCAGCAGTGCCTGCATGTTACGCTTCCCGGCATTGCGCCTACCATCGTCATTATGCTGATCTTGAAGATGGGCAAGATCTTCAATGTTGGTTATGAGCGCGTTATGCTGCTGTACAACCCCGCAATTTACAACACCGCCGATGTCATTAACACATACGTTTACCGTAAAGGCCTGATTGATGCACAGTTCAGCTACAGTACGGCGGTTGGTATGTTCAACTGCCTTGTCAGCTTCGCACTGGTTATGATCACAAACAAGATCAGCCAGAAGGTCAATGGCAGCGGTCTGTGGTAAGGAGGAAACGATCATGGCTAATACAAATACCAAAACCGCACCGCGCAGCACCAAGATCAAGGAATCCTTCGGCAGCCGGCTGTTTGATATCGTGGATATACTGATCGTCTGCTTGCTGCTGGCCTGTGTGCTGATCCCGCTGGTCCACATCGTGGCGGCATCCTTCAGCAACCCGTCGCTCTTCGTAGGGCATAAGGGCATTCTGCTCTGGCCGGAAGGGTTTTCTCTTGCATCGTATCAGGCAGTGCTCAAGAATGCCTTCCTCTGGACCGGCTACGCAAACACACTGTTTATTGTTCTCGTGGGTACGGTTCTCAATGTTCTTCTCTCGATGGTCGCGGCTACTGCCTGTCCCGCAAGCATGTGGCGGCAGGTCCCACCATTATGAAGCTGCTTGTCTTTACGATGTATTTCAGCGGCGGTATGATCCGCTGTACCTGGTTGTCAAGGGCGTTGGGCTTTACGGCTCCCGCTGGGCGCTGATCCTGCCCACCTTGGTCGATACCTACAACCTCATCATTATGCGCACCGCCTTTGCGGGTGTGCCTGACTCCCTGGAAGAATCCGCCAAGCTGGATGGCGCCAACGCGTGGACGATCCTGTGGCGTATCATGCGCCGTTGGTAAAGCCTACGGTTGCCGTCATTACGCTGTACTACGCGGTCAGCCATTGGAACTCCTGGTTCAACGCCATGCTGTTCCTGCGCGATAAGACTCAGTATCCCCTGCAGCTGATCCTGCGCCAGATCCTTATCCAGAATGACACGGCCGATATGACCGCCGGCGCAGATTACCTTATAAGCGAAACGATACAGTACGCGACGGTTGTGGTTGCCACACTGCCCATCCTCTGTATTTATCCGTTCGTTCAAAAGTACTTTGTCAAGGGTGTTATGATCGGCGCTATCAAGGGCTAATCTGCACAGTAAAAAGGAGAAACTACCATGCGCGTACCTTATGAGGAAATGTATAACGAATTTGTGCGGGTTCTGCTGAAGTACGGCTTTGATAAGGATAAAGCGGAGATCTCCGCCAAGCTCTACGCAGACGCCAGCCGTGACGGTGTATACACCCACGGCTGAACCGCTTCCCGAAATTCATCAAGAGTATCCATGACGGCATTGTGGACATCCACGCCGAGCCTGTGCTGAAGGAGAGCTTTGGCGCATTTGAACGCTACGACGGCTGTCACGGCCCTGGAAACCTGAACGCCTACGCCTGCACAAAGCGGCTATTGAGTTGGCCAAGCAGAACACCATCGGCTGTGTGGCGCTGGCCAATACCAACCACTGGATGCGCCCAGGCAACTACGGCCTGATGGCGGTTGAGCAGAATTGCATCGGTATTTTTTGGACGAACACCGTACCCAATATGCCGCCGTGGGGCGGGCGTGACGCACGTCTTGGCAACAACCCCATTACGCTGCTATACCCCACGGGGATACGCCTGTATTGGTGGATGTGGCCATGTCGATGTTCTCCTACGGTAAGCTGGAAGTCTATAAGCGCAGCGGCAGACCGCTGCCTGTGGACGGGGGACTTAACAAGGATCAGCAGCCAACGAAGAATGCTGCCGAGATCCTTGAAACACATGAGAGTTACCCCATTGGCTATTGGAAAGGCTCCGGTCTGAGTCTGGCGCTTGATCTTATCGCGGCTGCGCTGGCGGGCGGCCGCACGACCCGTCAGGTCGGTGAGCTGCCGCTGGAAACCGAACTGAGTCAGGTGTTTATCTGCATCGACTTGGACAGCCTGCCCGACAAGGAGAATATCGCTGCCAATGTTGAGGCAACATTGCGCGATATGGAGACCTCTACCCCTGTGGAAGAGGGCCGCCCGGTTCATTTCCCCGGTGCGCACATGGCTGAGGTCCGCAGCGACAATATGGAGAACGGTATCCCTGTCGAGGATGCGATCTGGCAGCAGGTGCTGGCACTGTAAAGGGAGGTGCGCGGTATGATCATACCGGGACTGGTATCGGCAACATTTAAAGCAGAAAGCTCCGATTTTGTGCTGGCGGCACTGAAAAAAGCCGATCTTCATGCGGTGGAATGGTCGGAAAACTGGCACATTCCGGCGGGGGATACCGCGCTGGCCCGTGACCTGCGGGAACGGACTCTTGCGCAGGGCGCCGAGATTGCGCCTACGGCTCCTACTATCGTTTGGGGCAAAACAGCGACCCTGCCAAAGATTTTTTGCCCACGCTGCAGAGCGCTGCGGCACTGGGCGCCCCGCTCATTCGCATCTGGGGCGGCGGTACAGCATCGGAAGAGCTGGAGGCAGACACACGCAGGGCGTTGGCGACCGAGGCAAGGATCGTCAGTGATATGGCGGCATCGGAGGGCATCAAGGTCGCCCTGGAATGGCACAAAAACACCGTCACCGATACGAATGAATCGGGTCTGTCCTTTTTGGACGAAGCCGCCGCAGAGAATCTCTACTGCCTGTGGCAGCCTACCGTGGCACTGGATATGGACGAGCGGTGCGAAGGGCTGAAGCTGCTGCAAGCCCGCAGCCGTCTGCTCAACCTGCACGTCTACTACTGGCTGGAAGGCAAGCGCCGCCCGTTTGCGGAAGGTCTTGACGAATGGCGGCGGTACTTACAGCAGGTCAACCGCAGCGAAAAACGCTACGGTCTGCTGGAATTTGTGCTGAACAACACCGAGGAGCAGTTTTTGGAGGATGCCGCTCAATGGAAGCGGCTTTTGCAGGAAACGGCGATGAACTGAATAGGAGAAAAGCGAAATGGCAGATTTATATGTAAAGAAATTTGATATGATCAATCCCTTCGTTGTGGCATCGAGTCCCGCAACGCAGGGGGCGCTGAATGTCTTGAAGAGCGCCAAAATGCGCCCCGGCGCCATTGTGCTGCGCAACTATGGTCACGGTTCGGGCGGCGGCAGCTTTATCGGTCCGGACGCCAAGGCAATGTTCGGCGGAGAAATGGCCATCCACAGCCATGCCGTGGGTCGTCAGATCCCGGACAGCGTCGATACGCTGGAAAAATATTGTGAGGAAGTCCGCAAAATCAAGAAGGAGATGGACTCCGACATCAAGCTGTGGGTGTCTGTCGGTCATTACAGCGACATCGTCAAGGGTGGTGACTGGGAGAAAAACTGGGCGCATCAGGCTGAGGAACTCGCTCTTGCGGGTGCGGATGCCATTGAATTGCATTTCAATACCCCGGGCGTGCCGTGGCAAAGGACCGTACCTTTGCTTACCATCAGCTGCTCCGCCATTCCATTGAATTGATGAAAAAGACAGTGCAATATGCCGATCATGGCCAAGCTTGCCATTGAGTCCACCGACGCTCTGACCTCGATGCGCATTGCCGAGGCCGCAGGCGCTGCCGCCGCAGGCCCCACCGCCCGCTGGAAGGGGTACTACATGGATCTTGACTGGCGCGGCACCGAGGCCCGACCCGGTGCAGGCTACGGCGGCACGCAGGCCACTCCGTTGGTGTGCTACTCCATCGCCGAGGCACGCACTGCAGGCGTGAAAATTCCTCTCTATGGCGGTGGTGGCGTCTTCAATTATGAAAACGCAGCCCGTATCCTGATGGCAGGCTCCGAGATGGTGCAGCTGGGTGCTTTGGCCTGTGCCGGCGGCACGATGGCATGTAAGAAGCTTATCAGCGACCTGAACCGCTGGATGGACGAGAACGGTTATGCCGACATGGATTCGCTTGTCGGTGACAGCCTGAAGCTGTTCCAGATGGATGCTGACTTCACGAAAAAACGGCAAAATAAGCTCGCCGATGCCTATCAGACCGCCGACGCGACCGAGGCAAGTGCATCGGCTGCGGCCGCTGCGAGGATGTCTGCTGGCATCAGGGCATCGAAATCAAAGACCGCAAGGCTTATAAAACAGATAAATGCATCGGCTGCGGCTACTGCTTCCAGGTCTGCCCAACACAGGCTCTGTATGTAGATAAAAAAGGCATCCTGCGCGCCGCCTTTGAAGAAGCGGGGATTGAGAGAGGGAATAAGTAATAACCCGCGGGGCGTCAGGGATGCCGCTCCCTACAATGTCATGCCGTAGGGGCGGATTCCATATCCGCCCGCGTAGCTTCACGGCGACTGCAACCTATCCTAAAAATAACTAACCCCGGCGCAGCATGTGCACGCTACGGCTGCACGGCTGCGCCGATTTTTTGTAGGAGATGTAGAATGACACTCTTTGATACTGCACTTGAGGCCGACCTGCAGACCCTGCAGCACGCGATTGAATATGAGGGTCAGAACTTCCGCGAGCGCGATGCGACTGTAATACACTGCTGCACTGCGCCGTGCGTTCGGGCAGCCTTGCAAAAGTGGCTTACCTGACAGACTTTCTCGCACTGGATCCGCTGGAGGCGAACCTCTCGGGTATCACGCCCTTGGACTTGGCTTTGCAAGGAGGCTTTGATGAAATCGCTGCGTACCTTGCGAATAAGGCAGGCGTTGATCCCGCGCGAATCTTCCACAACCCTGTGCGCCGCGGCTTTTATCCGGATCCATCGTGGATCCGCGTGGGCGAGGACTATTACATGGTCAACTCGTCGTTCAGCTTTTTTCCGTGTATTCCGATTTCTAAGTCCCGCGATTTAGTACACTGGACGACTGTTGGTACGCCATTACAAACCCGGACTGGGCCAGAGTGGCGCGGTCAGAAGGCGGGCGCGGCTATTGGGCGCCTGATATATCCTATGATGCAGTGTCCAAGCATTATTTTATCACGGCTACCTACCGCGGCAACGAGAACGACGCAGAGCCGCGCTGTCAGATGGTCGTCAGCGCCGAGCGACCCGAGGGTCCCTACGGTGAGCCTGCATGGATTCATGAGGACGGTATAGACCCGTCCATCTTCCACGATGACGATAGACGGCATTATATGCTGTTCAACCGCAGCGTCCGCATGGCGGAGCTGACGCCCGATTGCCGCGCTATGCGCGGCCCCGCACGGCTGATCTGGGGCGGTGACATCAAGAACAAGACCGAGTCCCCAGTTGATGAAGCATGACGGATATTACTATCTGTTGGCCGCCGAAGGGGGAACGGGGGCGGGGCACCGCATTTCGGCGGCACGCAGCAAAAATGTGTGGGGCCCTTATGAAAACTGTCCCTATAACCCGATTCTGCGTCAGGATGACGAGGGCGGCTATCTGCAAAACTGCGGCCATGGCAAGCTGCTGCAGACTGCAGACGGACGGTGGTTCCTCTGCTTTCTCTGTCTGCGCCGCGATCCGGATGGCACGGCTCCTATGGGACGGGAAACTTCGATTGCAGAAGTGACATGGACGCCTGATGGCTGGCCTGTGGCTGCCTATGGACGCCGCCCGCGCTCTGTGCTGAATATGCCGCTCCCCAAAGCAACGCTGCCTGCGGTTCCGGTAGGCGTAACCGATTGGAAGGGGTGCGAGTGGATTACCCAGCGCGCGTTGGACACCGCAAATTTTACCGTGGAAAATGATGCCTTGACGCTGTGCGGAAACGGTCTTGACCTGTGCGACAGGAAGATGCAAGGGCTGCTTCTTGTTCGCCAGCAGGAACGCGCGTTCACTGCGGAAACGACGTTGGAAATCCCCGCTGCGGGTACGGCTGGTCTGACCTGTTACTACGATGAGCACAGCTATTTGAAATTCGGCGTTGGGCCGGAGGACCTTTTGTTGGAGGAATACGCAGGATATGAGATGGTTTCAAGGCAAACAGCACCGTTGCCTGCGGGCACATCCAATGTTCGTCTGCGCGTTACGGCAACGGGTGGGCAACGACATTTTGCTATGCAGGATGGAACAGACTGGCGCACGCTTTGGAGCATCCCAGAACCACGCTACCTGACCAGTGAGGGATTACAGTGCGGAAAGCGGTTCACAGGGGCTATGGTGGGCCTGTATGTCCACGGCGCATCTGCAGTCCGCTTTGCCGATTGGGTCGCAGTGTGGCCCCATCCCGAAGAAAAGAGGTAATACAATGCCACAAGAAAAATTCCACTATAAATCGTTAGAAGAAGTCAAGCAGCGTGCCGCAGAGCTGGGTGTTGACCTGCCCTTTGCAGCCGACACCCACGCGCTGGTGCAGCCGCTGACCGTGCGTAATATTACCTTCCCGAACCGTCTGGGCATCGCGCCCATGGAGGGCGCGGACTCAACGCCCGAAGGCGCACCCACCGAGTATACGACCCGCCGCTATGTCAACGAGGCTATCGGCGGCAGCTCGGTCATCTGGTTCGAGGCAATCTCCATTGTGGAGGAGGGTCGATCCTCCCAGACGCAGCTGTTGCTGAACCACGACACGCTGGACGAGTTCAAGAAGATGACCACCGCCGTCAAGGAGGCGGGCCTCAAGGCCAACGGCTATGCGCCGTATTTGATCATGCAGGCCAACCACAGCGGCCGCTACTCCAACCCCGGCAACAAGCCTGCCCCGATGATCGCCTACCGCCACCCGATTCTGGAGCAGTACCGCGCCGCGGATGATTCCTGCATCGTGACGGACGATTACCTGAAAGGCTGGAAGAAAAGTTCGGCGAGGCGACGAAGCTTGCCAAGGAGGCCGGTTTCGATGCCGTCGACATCAAGAGCTGCCACGGCTACCTGCTGGCAGAGCTGGCATCCGCTACAACCGCCCCGGCGAGTACGGCGGCAGCTTTGAAAACCGCTTCCGCCTGCTGAAAAACGGCATCCGCGCCGCCAAGGTGTACGAGGACGACAGCTTTATGGTCACGGCGCGCGTCGGCATCTACGATGGCTACGCCTACCCGTGGGGCTTCGGTGTCAGTCCGGAGAGCGGCATGACGCCCGATTTGACTGAACCCATCCACCTGATGCGCGATTTGCACAACGAACTGGGTCTGAATATGGTCAACCTGACGATGGGCAACCCCTACGCCACCACCCATGTGACCCGCCCCTTCGATTTTGGCAAGTATGAACCGGACGAACACCCGTTTGTCGGCCTGTCCCGCATGATCCACGGCATTGGCGCAGTGAAAAAGGCCGTGCCGGAAATGACGGTCTGGGCGTCCGCGCCCAGCTACCTGCGCGCTTACGCTGACCTGTTCAGCGCAGGCGCGGTCGAGCAGGGTCTGTGCGATGGTATGCTGTTCGGCCGCATGGCCTTTGCTGACCCGGATTTTGCCAACGAGATCGTCAAAAATGGCCGCATCGACCCTAAGCGGGTCTGCCTGACCTGCGGCAAGTGCGGCGATTTGATCCGCGCTCACAAGCCCACGGGCTGTGTCATCCGCGACAGTAAGACGTTTATGCCGTTCTACAAGGAATTCTTGGAGATCAAAAGACCCAGCCTGCGAACTTCCGCGGCTGATGGAGAGGGTGTACTTATGAAAAAAACTGCCATCGTCACCGGTCCAGCCGCGGCATTGGCTTTGCCATTGCCAAGCAGCTGGGGCTGGATGGATACAATATTGTTATGGTCGCCACCGGCCCGCAGGAGAAAAACCAGCATGCGCTGGATGAGCTGAAAGCGATGGGCATTGACTGCGCCTATGTGCAGGCAAACATCGGCGCCACTGACGACCGCAAGAAGATCCTTGACGGCGCGCTGGCCGCCTTTGGCCGCGTGGATGTGCTGGTTAATAATGCAGGCGTTGCTCCCAAAGTCCGCGCCGATTTGCTGGATATGAGCGAGGAAAGCTTTGACTATGTTGTCGGCATCAACACCAAGGGCAATATGTTCCTGACGCAGCTGGTGGCCAAGCAGATGATTTCGCAGGAACCTGTCGATGGCCGCAAGGTGTCATCGTCAATGTGTCCAGCTGCAGCTCGGTGGTGTCCTCCACCAACCGCGGTGAATACTGTGTCTCCAAGGCGGGTATCTCGATGCTGACGACGCTCTACGCCGACCGTCTGGCTGCTGAGGGCATCCTTGTCAACGAGGTGCGCCCCGGCGTTATCGCCACCGATATGACCAGCAAGGTGCAGGGCAAGTATGATGCCTTGATTGAAAAGGGCACCTTCCCCATCGCCCGCTGGGGCACGCCGGAGGATGTGCCGGGGCCGTCAGCCTGCTGTGCAGCGACCGTCTGCGCTACACCACCGGCAACTACATTGATGTGGACGGCGGCTTCCATATCCAGCGCCTGTAAGGAAATTTGCGATGGAACACGAAATTTTTAAAGCCGGGGCGTACACGGCAAAGGTGTACCGCTGGAATACTGCCGTGGTCGGCAGCGGCGCAGCGGGCTTCAACGCCGCCGACCGCCTGTGGCAGCTGGGCCAGCGGGATGTTGTGCTGGTCACAGAAAACCGCGTTGGCGGCACCAGCCGCAACACCGGCAGCGACAAGCAGACCTACTATAAGCTGACCCTGTCCGGGGGCGACCCCGACAGCGTGCGCGAGATGGCCGACACACTGTTTGCGGGCCGCTGCGTGGATGGTGATATTGCCCTGTGCGAGGCCGCGCTCTCGACCCAGTGCTTCTTGAAGCTGGTCGAGCTGGGCGTGCCGTTCCCCCGCAACCGCTACGGCGAGTACATCGGCTACAAGACCGACCACGACCCGCGCCGCCGCGCCACCAGCGTGGGACCCTACACCAGCAAGCAGATGACCGAATGTCTGGAGGCAGCCGTGCAGGCCAAGGGCGTGCCGATGCTGGACAAGACACAAGTCATCAAAATTCTGACGGACGGCGGTACGGTTTGCGGCCTGCTTTGCCTGAACACGGTTGCGCAGGACGCCGCCGACCGCTTTACGCTGATTCGATGTAAAAACGTTATCTGGGCTACCGGCGGCCCAGCTGGTATGTACGCCGACAGCGTCTATCCATTCAGCCAGTATGGGGCCACCGGCCTTGCGCTGGAAGCAGGCGCCAAGGGCAAAAACCTGACCGAATGGCAGTACGGGCTTGCCTCCGTTGCGCCGCGGTGGAATGTGTCAGGAACGTATATGCAGGTGTTGCCGCGGGTCTACTCCGCAGCGGCGGACGGCAGCGGCGAGCGCGAGTTTTTGATGGACTTTTTCACCGACGCGCACGACATGCTGAGTAAGTTGTTTTTGAAGGGCTACCAGTGGCCCTTTGATGTGCGCAAGGTTGCCGACGGCAGCTCGATCATCGACATTCTGGTGTATCTGGAAACCTGCAAAGGACGCAAAGTCTATCTTGATTACCGCACAAACCCGGTGGACGGCGCGTTTTCCTACGATGCGCTGCTGCCCGAAGCGCGGGAGTATCTGGAGCGGGCGGGTGCCTGCTTCGGCACGCCGATTGAGCGGCTGGCGCAGATGAACCAGCCTGCCATCGATTTTTATCGTGATAAGGGTGTGGATTTGTACACCCAGCCGTTGGAGATCGCCCTCTGCGCCCAGCATAACAACGGCGGCATTGGTATCGACTGCTGGTGGCAGACGAGCGTCAAGGGACTGTTCGCGGTCGGCGAGG
>ENA-OQLB01000848-OQLB01000848.1-human-gut-metagenome-genome-assembly--contig:-NODE-848-length-15286-cov-3.645821_pt1 | contig 15286 bp, 14 predicted proteins | sample MGYA00242656_ERZ504813 | MGnify/ENA primary metagenome ERZ504813 (study PRJEB26092, sample SAMD00036388) | human gut metagenome | host: Homo sapiens | study: EMG produced TPA metagenomics assembly of... | reverse complement strand
ATTAATTATAGCTTAGATAATAAATTATTTAATATATTTGCTGCCGATATTACTATGTATAACATTTAATCTTGAAAACATGATTGTATCAAACTTGCAAAACAGTGGTAGGATAGAAAGTCTCCATCCTCAGTTTAAGCCTCTTTTTGACTATGTGAAGACACATGATTTGCTCCATGCCGAGTTGGGACGTATTGATATAGACGGAGACGATTTGTTTATAATGAACATCAATCCCGAATGTGTTCCACAGGATAAGCAAGTGCTTGAGGTTCACCGTATTTATATTGATGTGCACATCCTTTTGGAAGGAACGGAGAGAATTGGTTGGAAGGCTATTGAAGACGTAAAACAGGAAATCAAGCCTTACGATAAAGAAGGCGATTGCGCTTTGTATGCCGATCCCTCTACCACATGGGTGGATTTGCTTCCCGGTCAGTTTATGATTGTGTATCCGGAAGACCCTCATGCACCGGTTGTCGGAGCCGGAAATATTCGTAAACTCATTGCAAAAGTAAAAATCTGATTTTTTAAAATTACCCGGCATTATATTTTTGTGATTTTAATTATATTCGCGTATTTAATAAAATAATTTATTAAATATTTTGCATATAATAAAATAGTTAATATATTTGCGAAGTATCAATATCATTATTCTAATTATTATGAAAAACAAAAATGTATATCCTTGGATTGTAGTAGCGTTGCTTTGGGTGGTGGCTTTGCTTAATTATATGGATCGTCAGATGCTCTCTACTATGCAGGAAGCGATGAAGGTTGATATAGTGGAGCTGAATAAGGCGGAAGCATTTGGTGCGTTGATGGCTGTTTTCTTGTGGATTTACGGTTTTATGAGTCCTATTGCCGGTATGATTGCCGATCGTGTTAACCGTAATGGTTGGTTGTAGGCAGTCTTTTTGTTTGGTCGGGCGTGACGTATTTGATGGGATATGCTGATAATTTTCATGAGTTGTATTGGCTGCGTGCGGTGATGGGGGTGAGTGAAGCGCTTTATATTCCTTCCGCCTTGTCGCTGATTGCCGACTGGCATCAGGCAAGTCGCGTTCGTTGGCTATTGGAGTGCACATGACGGGGCTGTACGTGGGGCAGGCCATCGGCGGTTTTGGCGCCACTGTTGCTGCAATTTTTTCTTGGCATACCACTTTCCACTGGTTTGGTATCGTAGGAATGATATATTCTGTGGTTCTGATATTTTTGTTGAGGGAGAACCCCGATCGTATGATTGCGGAACAGCCGTCTTCTGCGGCGGGCAAAGAGAAGAGGCCGTCGCTGTTTGGCGGGTTGAGTATGTTGTTCTCTACTTGGGCATTCTGGATTATCCTCTTTTATTTTGCGGCGCCCAGTCTTCCGGGATGGGCCACAAAGAACTGGCTTCCCACTCTTTTCTCTGAAAGTCTGGGTATTCCGATGGCGGAAGCAGGGCCTATATCTACCATAACAATTGCCTTCTCTTCTTTCGTGGGCGTGATTCTTGGCGGAATCCTGTCCGACCGTTGGGTGCAGAAAAATATTCGCGGGCGTGTCTATACGGGAGCCATTGGGTTGGGGCTCACAGTTCCGGCATTGATGCTGCTGGGATTTGGAAGCAGCTTCGTGGCTGTCATTGGAGCAGGGTTGTTGTTCGGAATAGGTTTTGGGATATTCGATGCTAACAATATGCCTATCCTTTGTCAGTTTGTGTCGGCCAAACATCGTGGAACCGCTTACGGTATAATGAATATGACAGGGGTGTTTGCCGGTGCTGCCGTCACCCAACTATTGGTAAGTGGACCGATGGCGGCAGTCTTGGTGAAGGGTTTGCGATGCTGAGCATTATCGTACTCATCGCTTTGGCTCTTCAACTCTACTTTCTCCGTCCTAAAACGGACAATATGGAATGAACTTAAAATAAACTTATAACAATCTAATAAAGAGAATTATGGAAAAAATTATCGGATTAATTGATGCCCCTTTCACCCCGTTCTATGAAAATGGCGAAGTGAATTACGAGCGATCGAGGCGTATGCAAAGATGTTACAGAAGAATGGCCTTCAGGGCGTGTTCATCAACGGTTCTTCCGGAGAGGGTTATATGCTCACTGAAGAAGAGCGCATGAAGTTGGCCGAACGCTGGGTGTCGGTGGCTCCCGAGGGCTTTAAGGTGATTGTGCATGTGGGCAGTTGCTGTGTAAAAGCAAGCCGCATGCTTGCCGAACATGCTCAAAAGATAGGGGCATGGGGCATTGGCGCTATGGCTCCTCCTTTCCCGAAGATCGGCCGCATCGAAGAGTTGGTGAAGTATATCGAGGAAATTGCTGCCGGTGCACCTTCTCTGCCTTTCTATTATTATCATATTCCGGCATTCAATGGTGCTTTCCTTTCTATGGTGGGTTTGCTGGAAGCTGTTGACGGCCGGGTGCCTAACTTCGCCGGAATCAAATACACTTTCGAGAGCCTGTACGAGTACAACCAGTGCCGTTTGTACAAGGACGGCAAGTATGACATGCTTCATGGGCAAGACGAAACAATTCTTCCTTGTCTTGCTATGGGAGGTGCACAGGGCGGTATCGGCGGCACTACCAACTATAACGGTAAAGAACTTGTGGGTATTATCGAGGCTTGGAAAGCCGGTGATCTTGCATTGGCACGCGAACGTCAGAATTTCTCTCAGGAGGTCATTAACGTAATCTGTCATTTCCGCGGCAACATTGTGGGGGGCAAACGTATAATGAAGCTCATCGGGCTTGACTTGGGCAAGAACCGCACTCCTTTCCAGAATATGACTGACGAGGAAGAACAGCGTATGAAAGCCGAACTTGAAGCGATTGATTTTTTTAGCCGTTGCAATAAATTCTAAATTCAGTAAAAGATGAATGTGACAGATTATTTACAAACTTGGGCAGCATCCTATAAAGAGGACTTTGTGAATAATATCATGCCGTTCTGGATGCGATACGGTCTCGATCATAAAAATGGAGGGTCTATACCTGCCTTGATCGTGACGGTCGTCTGATGGACACCACTAAATCCGTATGGTTTCAAGGGCGTTTCGGTTTTATAGCTGCTTATGCTTATAATCAGATAGAGCAGAATCCCGATTGGCTGGCGGCTTCCAGAAGTTGTATAGACTTTATGGAGAAGCATTGTTTTGACAAAGACGGCCGTATGTTTTTCGAGGTGACCGAAGAAGGATTGTCGCTTCGCAAACGTCGTTACGTGTTCTCTGAGTGTTTTGCAGCTATTGCGATGTCGGAATATGCTCTTGCCTCAGGTGATAGGACTTATGCGGAAAAGGCATTGGAGCTTTTTAAGAGAATATTGAGAAATCTTGCCACCCCCGGTTTGTTGGAACCCAAATACCTGCCTACATTGCAGGCCCGCGGGCATTCCATAACCATGATTCTCATCAATACAGCTTCCCGTATTCGGGCAGCCATTTCCGATCCGATACTCGACACTCAAATCAATGAATCCATTGCTGCTATCCGTCGCTATTTTATGCATCCCGAATTTAAGGCATTGCTCGAAATGGTAGGGCCTGACGGAGAACTCATTGACACTTGCAACGGTCGTGTCATCAATCCGGGACATTGCATAGAAACAGCGTGGTTTATTCTCGAAGAAGCCAAACACCGACATTGGGATAAGGATCTGGTTCAGATGGGAATCCGGATTCTCGAATGGTCTTGGGAATGGGGATGGGATAAGGAATATGGCGGTATCATCAACTTCCGCGATTGCCGTAATTTCCCCGTACAAGACTATTCTCAAGATATGAAGTTCTGGTGGCCGCAGACGGAGGCCATTATTGCTACTCTTTACGCTTATCAAGCTACTTGTGACGAAAAATACCTTGATATGCACCGACAGATTAGTGACTGGACTTATGCTCATTTCCCCGACAAAGAATATGGCGAATGGTATGGCTATCTTCATCGTGACGGTACGGTGGCACAGCCGGCTAAGGGCAATATATTCAAGGGGCCTTTCCACATTCCGCGCATGATGATACGTAGTTATACCTTATGTAAGGAAATACTTTAGTTAATCTTAATTACCTATTTATAATTCAAATTTTAATTCTATGAAGCAGTATCTATTGACACTATTTTGTTTGTGTGTATCTATGATAGCACTGGCACAGCAAAAGACGATTACCGGAACGGTGATCGACACTCGCCATGAGCCTGTAATTGGAGCTTCCGTTTTAGAGAAAGGAACTTCCAATGGTACTATTACGAATCTCGACGGGGAATACTCTTTGAAAGTATCTCCGGGAGCTACTTTGGTATTCAGTTACATTGGGTATAAGACTCAAGAAATACGTGTAAGCGCTAACACAAATATAAATGTGACTCTTGCAGAAGATGCCGAGCAACTTCAGGAAGTAGTTGTTGTAGGATATGGCGTACAGAAGAAGTCAAGTTTGACGGGTTCTGTGGCATCCGTTTCAAGTAAAGAAATTGTAAAGCAACTTTCTTCAAATGTTGCATCTACGTTGCAAGGACGTACTCCCGGTGTTGATATCCTGCAGCAAGCAGGTGTGGCAGGTGCGGATGTAAATATCATTATTCGTGGAGCTGCTTCTTTTGGAGCTACCGAACCTTTATATGTTATCGACGGTGCTTTTAGCAACAGTGGATTAAGTTCACTGAATCCTAATGATATTGAATCTATTGAAGTTCTGAAGGATGGTGCTGCGGCAGCTATCTATGGTTCTCGTGCAGCCAATGGTGTTGTTTTGATTACGACAAAACGTGGAAAAAGCGGTAAACCTGTGATTGAAATTGATGGTTCTTACGCTTTCCAGACTCCTACGAATATACCAGATTTCTTGAACGCTACTCAATGGAGAGAGTTGCTAACAATGTTGCGGATAATAGTGGAATAGCTCATGCTCCCGAGAATGACAATCCTACCTATCCCGATACAAATACGGATTGGGCTAAAGAATGGATACAATACGCGCCTATGTGGAATCTGAATGCCAGTATTTCCGGTGGAGGTGAAAATTCGACGTTTAGCACGAGCCTCGGTTATCTTGATCAGACAGGTATGACTATTTATTCTGATTATAAGCGTTATAATTTTAGAGTGAATTCTTCTTATAAAAAAGGCATATTCAGTTTATCAGAAAATATAGCAATTACTCATAGAGATAAAACTCCTACTACTGCATTTAATATCAGTCTACCCACGTTGCCTATTTATGATTCCGAGGTAGATTTTTCTCCGGTGGAGGAGACTATTACATTAATCCGGAAGATGGGAAAGCTCAAAATAAGATAGCTCCGTTACACTATACGGATAGATACAATAAAGTAACTGATATAATAGGTGCAATTACAGCACAATTGGATCTTTGGGACGGATTGAAATATAAGTTCTCGTTTAGCGGTAATTATAGCAATTCTCATAATTACACGCATACTCCTGAGTATTACACCAAATGGAATGAAGACGGAACTCCTGATCAGGACTATGGAAGCCCTAAAAACAGTATTTCAGAATCAAGAGGTGAGGAATTTACTTACACTATTGATAATTTGCTGACTTATAATAAGACTTTTTCCGGACACTCAATTGATGCATTGGTGGGTACAAGCTGGATGCGTGAATATTATAGAAGCATGTCTTTAGCTACTATCAATGATTTGGGAGGTACTGAGATTACCGGTTTTTCCAGTGTAGACGGTAAAATTTCGGCAGGTGATTCCAATGCGGCTTTGCTGTCATTTTTCGCTCGTTTAAACTATGACTATAAGGATAGATATTTATTGTCTGCCAGTATTCGTAGAGATGAATCATCTAAATTTTATAAGGACAACAGAGTAGGGTATTTTCCTTCTGTTTCTGCCGGTTGGAATGCTCATCAAGAGAGCTGGTTCGCAAATCCGGTTGTCAGCAAGCTGAAGATTCGTGCCAGTTATGGTGAGTTGGGCGCCAACTTCCTGTCTCCTTACAACTTTGACGCCATTGCTTACGGTCCTATACCTTATACTTTGGGTGGTGTGAGATATACAAGCGGTCGTGCTGCTTATTTGAAATCGAGAGAACTGAAATGGGAAACTGCGAAGACCACTGATATTGGTCTTGAATTGGGATTCCTCAATAATGATTTGACAGTGCAAGTTGATTATTTCGTGAAAAAGAATGTTGATTTGTTGGCACAGATTGACTTGAACTTATCTTCAGGACAAATCTTTGAGATTAACAGTTCTCGTGAAAAGCCTTACGTAAACTCTGCTTCTGTAAAGAATACAGGTTGGGAATTCTTGGTTAACTATCGCAAGCAGTTAACAAAAGATTTCAGTATTGATGCAACGCTCAATCTCTCTACCCTGAAAAATGAAGTGTTGTCATTGGGTGACAATGTACAGCCGATTACTTCGGGTGCAATGTCAAGCTCTTTTAGTGATTCGCCTTCTATCACCAAACCCGGTGAAGCAATCGGTTCGTTCTACGGTTATAAGATAAACGGATTTGATGCTGATGGAAATTTCATTTTTGCGGATACAGATAACAGTGGCAGTGTGGATGCTAATGACAAAGTGATTTTGGGTAATCCTATTCCTGATTTTAGTTACGGATTGAATCTAACGATGTCTTATAAGGATTTTGATCTTACAATGTTCTTCCAGGGAGTTCAAGGAAATGAAATCTTCAACCAGAAGAAATACACATATTATTTTGATTATTCCAACAATTGTGTGACGGATGTACTGAACGCTTGGACAAAGAATAATCAAAACACCAATATTCCTATAATGAAAACTCAGAACACTGATGGCGGCAATTCTTTGCCGAGTGAGTTCTATATTGAAGACGGCTCCTATTTCCGCTGCAAGAACCTGCAACTCGGTTATAATTTCCCTAAATCTATTTTGAATAAGATTTCATTCAATAAGTTACGTGTATATGCCGGTGTACAGAATCTCTTTACAATTACCAACTACTCCGGTTATGACCCGGAGGTAAGTTCAAATGCTTTGTTCTCTCGTGGTATTGATTCTGCTTCGTATCCGAATGCACGCACATTTACGTTTGGATTTAATGCTTCATTCTAACTATAAAAATACATGAATATGAAAAATATATCAAAAATAGCAGCTATGCTCCTCATTGGAGGTAGTTTTGTGATACAAAGCTGTGACGGAGTCTTTGATGACCTTGCGATAAATCCGAACCAGCCGAGTATGGGAGCTTATTTTACTACTCCCGAGGCTGTAATGATGCTGTGTTGACTATGTATGGATATGTTTCTACGCAGCGTAGTTTGGGAGCTTCCGGTTCCAAGACTCAAATAATCCGTTCAGATGAAGCATCATCCAATTCCGATTATGGAAAACCCGGTATGTTTGGAGAAACCTTGAATGCAAGTTACTATACTATTGAACAGCCCTATACCTTGATGTACACTTTGGCATCTCAAGCTGCTTATATTATAGAAACTGCTCCGGAAGTGGATTTTCATGGAAATGAAGAACGTAAGAATATTTATATTGGAGAAGCTCATTTTTGGAGAGCTTTCGCCCACTATTATTTGCTGATAAACTTTAGAAATATATCCCCGATTCGCCGCATGCCGCGTAACTCGGAAGACTATACACGTCCTTTGGAAGCTCCGGCTGACGTGTGGGATTTTATTCAGGAAGACTTGAAGAGTGCAAAAGAGTTACTTCCGGTGAAAGGTTATTGGGATGCCACAAATGCAGGGCGTGTGACGAAAGCTTCTGCCGCCGCATTGGCCGGTAAATGCTATTTGTATCGTAGTGGTATTGAAACTTTCTATGGAACCGATAAAACAACATTTTATGATGAGGCAGCTCAAGAGTTCGCCGAAATAATAGATGGAAGTATGGAAGCTATGATTTAACTCCGAATTACGGTGACAATTTTGACGTAGCTCATGAGAACAATATAGAGTCCATTCTTGAAATTCAGTTTTTGGGTGATGTTGAAAACAATGCTTTTAACCCGGGTACGGCAACTTCCGGTTTGGCATTTGACTCTCGCGGACTGATGTTGCCGGGTGCAGGGGTAGGCTATGAAGGAGTTGTCCATGACTGGTTGTACAATGCATTTGCAAATTCGATAGATAAAGATGGCAATACGGATACCCGTATGTTCTCTACTTTGATGTTTAATGATCTGAAACCTGAAATCAAATTACCTTCAGATGCTGCAGGCGAAAAGATTCGTTTGAGAGGTCCGGGCGGTTTCCATTGGGAAGATTTATATCCGGTAAAAGGTGGTAAGGAAGGATTTGAGACCGTATCCAATCCATTTGCACATCCGTTTAAGGCAGGTATTAAAAAAGGACTTGACTTTTCCATGCCGATGATGACTAATGCCGATGGTACTCCTAAACTTCCGGGTGTAGGGGCAGGTACAAAAGAATATGTGTATAATCAACCTCGTGCTCATGGAGTGAACTGGCGATATATCCGTTATGCAGATGTATTGTTAATGTATGCGGAAGCCGTTCTCTCAGGAGGCAAACAAGGGACGATGACTCCTTTACAGGCTGTGAATAAGGTGCGCAATCGTGCCAACTTTGCCAATCTTCAGAATGTTACGGTGGATGATGTCAAGCATGAAAGGGTTTTGGAGCTTGCTTTGGAAGGACATCGTTTCTATGATTTGCTTCGTTGGGGAGAATTATCTAAGCGTTTCTCTGATTTGACGGCATCCGATTCTCATTTTAAGAAGTTTATATCTGAAACAGATTATAAGGGTTTTGTAACTAATAAACACGAATGGTTGCCAATTCCTTTGAATGAAGTAAATAATAATCCGTATATTACGGAAAATAATCCCGGTTACTAAAAATTGATATTTATGTATAAAACGAAAAAAATAGTATTATCATTCTGTTTGATTTCCGTTTCGTTGGCTGTTTCAGCACAAAACAAGAAGTTGCATAATGGAATTGTGTATCCCGAACAGTGGCCTCCTCGTTATGAGGAGCCGGCTGTTGCGCAAGACATGCCGGTTCCCTATCTGAAAGAAAAGCCTGCGGTGATTCCGGTAAATCTTGGCAGACAACTTTTTGTAGATGATTTCCTGATAGCTGAAACTGATTTACAGCCTATATATCATACTCCTAATTTCTATCCTCAAAATCCGGTGTTGGAGCCGGACAAGGAATGGGAGAACACAACGGAAGGTGCACCTTATGCTGCTCCGTTCAGTGACGGTATTTGGTATGATGAGGAAGACGGCAGATTTAAAATGTGGTATCTGGCAGGTGCGGGCAGTATTCATAAACAAGACAAGCAGACTTTCTACACCGGATATGCCGAGTCGGAAGATGGAAAACATTGGGTAAAGCCCAAGTTGGACATCTATAATCAGACGAATATTGTTGATACCTGCAATCGTGACGCTGCTACTATCTGGTTGGATAAATTGGAGAAAGACCCGGCTAAGCGGTATAAGATGTTCAATGTAGAGCGCCGTCCTACCGACCGCCGCTGGCAGTTCATTCTGAAATACTCTGCCGATGGCATCCATTGGAGTAACGGAGTGGCGCAATCGGGCGATTTATATGACCGTTCTTCGGCGTTCTATAATCCTTTCCGCGGTGTGTGGGCTTTGAGTATGCGTTACAGCACAAGTGTCTCTTCGCGTTCCAGAAGTTATTTGGAAAACGTAGACCCGGAAGTTGCGGTAAGTATGGCGCACCGTATTCGCAAAGGAGTACCCGACAAGAATATGTGTTTCTGGTTTACGCCCAGTGATAAAGAACCTCGCCATCCGCAGTTTCCCGAAGTAGATCCGGGCATTTATAATTTTGATGCGATAGCTTATGAAAGTATTATGCTGGGGTTGTATAGTGTATGGCAAGGTCCTGAAAACAATGTTTGCGCCAAACTTGGTATTCAGAAGAAAAATGAAATCTTCTTAGGATACAGTAGAGACGGATTCCATTTTTCCCGTCCTTCTTTCCGGCCATTTATGGCAGTGAATGAAACTGAGGGGGCTTGGAACTGGGGAAACATGCAGTCTGTCAATGGAGTTCCTTTGGTGGTTGGCGATTCGTTGTATTTCTACTCAAGTGGACGCCGGTTGAATAATATCATGTGGGATAGCTACACTTCTACCGGTCTTGCCACTCTCCGTCGCGACGGTTTTGTTTCTATGCAAGCCGGAAAGACAGAAGGTTATTTGGTGACGGAAAAGTTAACATTCGATGGCAAATACCTGTTTGTCAATGCCGATGTACATAATAAGAAAGGCGTATTGGCAGTGGAAGTACTGGATGAAAACGGTAATCCCATTTCCGGATATACCAAGAAAGAATGTGTTGCATGGAAGAAAGTGAACAGCACCAAGCAGGCTGTCATTTGGAAAGATGCAAAAGACTTGTCCGCCCTTTCCGGCAAAACCATTCGTTTGAAGTTCTATGTGACGAACGGAGATTTATATTCATTCTGGATTTCTCCATGGGAAACCGGAGAGAGCCGGGGATATACCGCCGGTGGTGGTCCCGGATTGTCTCCTGAAGGTATAGATAAACCTGTAAAATAATTGCGTATGAGAAAATACTGGTATTATATCATCGTCTTTTGTGGTGTGCTGGTACTTGCCGGATGTGGCAAGGAAGGAGACCCTGTACCGGAAAATCCTGATCCTCCGGTAGATGTGCCCGACAAGCCTGATGAGCCTGATAAGCCGGAAAATCCTAATGCCTTGTATAATGGCATTGTCCTACCGGACCAATGGCCGCCAACTCGTTCTTACTCTTCCGAGATACGCAGTGGAATGTCTCCTTTCTATTTGGTGAACAAACCCGAGGTGGTGAATATATCCACAGGCAGACAATTGTTCGTCGATAACTTTTTGATTGAGAGCACTTCGTTGAAGCGGGTATTTTATTATCCTGAATACTCTTCGGCCAATCCGATACTTCAACCGGATAAAGACTGGGAAAAGATGGGCAATAAAGGAGCAGCTTTTGCTGCGCCGTTCAGTGATGGTGTCTGGTATGACGAGGCCGATTCAAAATATAAAATGTGGTATATGGCAGGTGGTGGAACTCATGCTATCAATGGTGCAGGAGTGACGTGTTATGCAGAGTCAGTCGATGGGATTAACTGGACGAAACCTGTACTGTCGGTTGTGTCGGGAACTAATATTGTAGATAAAGGTTCTGAACGTGATGCATCGGTTGTATGGTTGGACAAACAGGAGTCCAATGCTTCCAAGCGTTTCAAGATGTTTCAGGTGGCAGGAGGAAAAGGCAACTGGAAATATCATTATAAGACATCTGCCGATGGAAAACAGTGGCGCGATAATTCCACGCCTTCACAGGCTATTGCCGACCGTTCTACGGTGTATAAGAACCTTTCCGCAATGTGTGGGTGTGGAGCATGAGGCATAATGTGCGTGTGAATTCTTCCGACCCTTATACGGTACGGGCACGTGATTATTATGAAAATACCGATCCGGCAACAGGCAATCAAAAGGCAAAAGCCGATTTGAAAGCATTTTGGTTTGGTCCATGGCGCAATGAGCAGAAGCATCCGACTTATAATAATAACGACGGTTCTCCCGGCATTTATAATTTGGACGCCACTCCGTATGAAAGTATCATGCTGGGTTTCTTCTCGGTGTGGCAAGGTCCCGAAAATGATGTTTGTTCTCAGGACAATGTGATTAAACGCAACCAGATAATGGTGGGTTACAGCCGCGATGGTTACAGTTGGTACAGGGAGGACATGAATCCTTTCATGGCAGTGGACGATAATCGTGCGGCATGGAATAACGGGAATTTGCAATCCGTAGTAGGTGCACCGCTCATTGTGGGTGATAAACTCTATTTTTATTTGAGCGGACGCCGTTTGGACGGTACAAATGAAATAACTTCCACCGGACTGGCTACTTTGCGTCGTGATGGTTTTGCTCCATGAAAGGAACAGGTGAGTTGCTGACACCGAAGCTGAGATTCACAGGTGAACACTTTTACGTCAATACCAAAGTGACGGGTGAACTTAGAGTGGAATTGCTGAAAGCTGACGGCACTGTCATTCCCGCTTCGCCAAAGCGGATTGTAAGCCAATAACTGCTGACGGCGTGAAGCAAAAAGTAGAGTGGAAAGGAAATGCTACTTTAGCTTCTTTGAAAGGGCAAGTCATAAAAGTGAGGTTCTATATCACCGATGGTGAAATCTACTCTTTCTGGGTATCTCCCAATGCTACGGGCGAAAGTCAAGGATATACGGCAGGTGGAGGTCCGGGATTAAACAAATCAGGTCTTGATATAAACGAATAATTAAAATTAATAGTATGAAAAATATAGCATATATCTTGTTTTCTGTGTTATTGATATTTGTAACATCGTGCAAGGATGAGGAAACGATCTACCATACGGCGGCGAGGCCCGGATTTGCGGTAGGTGAACAATATGAGGTAGGAGAGTCTGTAACCTTTACAGATGCTACCGTTCCTAATGAAGGTACTAAAATTGTAGCTTATTTATGGGAGTTTGGCGATGCCGATAAATCAACTTCCACCGAACAAAGCCCTACTTTTGTTTTCAAGAAAGATGGCATCTATTTGGTGAAACTTACGGTTACGGATAGTAACGGCTTGAAGGTGAGCAGCCAGAAAGAAATAACAGTGATTAATCCTACTACTCCCGATTTTACGTTCGATAAGAAAAAATATGTAATGGGGGATTTGACAACCTTTACGGATGCCACTACCACCAAGTCGGGTACTACTATCACTTCTTATTTGTGGGAGTTTGGTGATGAAGCAGGAACTACTTCCGATAAGCAGAATCCTACATTTACTTATACTGAAGCGGGAGCCTATGCTGTGAAATTAACGGTAACCGATAGTTATGGATTGACGGCAAGCATTACGAAAAGCGTAACGGTACTGGATCCATCACAGGTGATTGCTGTGCAGTGGAGTTCGGCTTTGAATGGTTCTGTTACGGGCGGTTCATCTCCGGCTTTGGCTAAAAACGGTTCGGCTGTTTATATGTTGGCCGGTGGGAATGGTACAGAACCGGGCCTTTTGAACGCTTATGATGTTTTGAACGGTTCTGTGAAGTGGACACTCAATGTTGATGCGGCCATGGTGGATAAGCATGACGGCGGTAGCGCAAAAGCTGGTGCTAAAGAATATCTATGGTAGTCCTTCTGTGGGAAATAACGGTGATATTTATTTTATAGTCAGAGACCTGAAAGATGGAGGAGCGGCCCGCCGTTTATTTGTGTTTGCAGTGAAGGAGAATGGTGAAGTGAATTGGGCATATCCGGGTAAGGATGCTAATGTGTATGCTATTACTCCTGCAATAGATGCTGATGGCAATATTTACGTGGCGCATAGAAGTAAAGAAATTTGGAAATTGACATCAGCCGGTGCTTGCACAGTAAATAAGTTTGGCGACAGTGCTTGGCCTGGAATTACTGGTGGTATGTCATTGTCGAAAGATGGAACAGCTTATATGTTTGGAAATGGGAACACAGGTCTTTGCGCCTATAATACTTCTACAGCTACTGAATCATGGTTATATAAAGATGATTTTGGTACTGCACCAAGTCCTGCTTTCACAGGTTCATTGAGAAGTGCAACAGTTACTGTTGGTACTGACGGAACTCTTTATTCTGTAATAGATTTAGTATCAGGTAAAGGCGCTGTAATAGCTTTGGATCCTAATGGCTCTTTGAAGTGGAAATATGAAACAGCAGGTGCTATCGCTGATGGTGGTGTTGTATTAGGTGAAGATGGTACAGTCTATGCCAATGGTGGTCAGGCATCAGGTGTCAATGGTGCAGGTGTGGTAGCTCTTAATTCTGACGGCTCTTTGAAATGGCATTATACTACAGAATCAGATGCTCAGACCGTTCCTCTTATCGATAATCGCGGCTATATACATTTCATCACAGCCGATGCCACTTACTATATATTGAAGCCGGACGGCACATTATTCTCTTCTCAGAAAATAGGAGATAGTACAATTTCTTCTCCGGTGATGGATGATAAGGGTAATTTGTATGTTTCAGTGAAAAAGGATGGTGCTAACGTAATGTTGTGTGTTACTTCCGAAGCTACATCCTATAATACTAATTCCGCATGGCCTATGAGAGGACAGAATCCTCAACGTACCGGGCTTCAGAAGTAGATTTTTAGGGTAATATAACTGCATCGCCCGATGCAGATAATGGTATAGGTCTATACAGATAGGTGCGTTGTTTTGCAGATATGTGTGTAGGCCTATGCTTTTCACTGTTAATTCGGGCTATTAGTAAATATGTAAAAGATTTATATATGATGAAAAGTTTTTTTGTTTTCGGCTTGCTCTTTTGTTCAGTTGGTTTGTTTGCCCAAAATGGACGTATATTGGTTGCCAATCATTCTTTCTCTAAGCAAGAAAGAGTGGAACGGGCATTCCATACGCCTACCTATTATGAGGCAATCCGGTGCTTAAGGCCGGTAAGAAATGGGAGCTGGGTGCTACCGGCGACCCTTATGCCGCTCCTTTCAGTGGCGGTGTGTGGTATGATGAGATTGAGGGTAAATATAAGATGTGGTATTCTGCCGGAGGTGGAAAGAAATACGGGCTGATAACTTGCTATGCGGTATCGGACGACGGCAAGCATTGGGTGAAACCTGAACTGGACGTTGTGCCCGGTACTAATATCGTAGATACCACAGAGCATGATTGTGTATCGGTATTACTCGATAAGTTTGAACGGGATGCGGCTAAACGTTACAAAATGTTTGTGGTGGAATTTAACACAGGAGCTTCGGTCAGTATGCAGTTGAAGTATTCTGCGGACGGTATTCATTGGAGCGAGCCTAAGGCGCTTTCCGGTGAACTGTATGACCGCTGTGCTGCTTATTACGACCCGTTCCGCGGTAAATATGTGCTATCTTTGAAAACGATCAACGGAAAGAAATATTGTCGTTCGCGTTGTTTCTTGGCACACGAAGACCCTGAAATGCTGGTAAGTCTGGCGCATAGGGTGTACGATAACAAGAGTGACAAATTCATCAAGTATTGGTTTAATGCTGAAGATGATGATCCCCGGCATCCTGACTTTCCCGAGATACGTCCGCAAATATACAATCACGAGGCTATGCCTATGAAAGCAGTTTAATCGGTTATTTCACCGTTTGGTCAGGTCCGGAGAATGACGCTTGCGACCGCCTGAACATTCAGAAACGGAATGAAGTCTGATAGGATGGAGTGATGACGGTTTTCATTGGAATCGTGAGTTTAAACAACCGTTTCTTCCGGTCAGTGATGATGCCAAGGCATGGAATGCG
>ENA-OQLB01000847-OQLB01000847.1-human-gut-metagenome-genome-assembly--contig:-NODE-847-length-15293-cov-1.416458_pt1 | contig 15293 bp, 20 predicted proteins | sample MGYA00242656_ERZ504813 | MGnify/ENA primary metagenome ERZ504813 (study PRJEB26092, sample SAMD00036388) | human gut metagenome | host: Homo sapiens | study: EMG produced TPA metagenomics assembly of... | reverse complement strand
TAAATAATAATTTAATTGTGTTTATATTATATTGTTATTGATTGGGTTAATTTTACGAAGATAGATAAATATTTAAAATAACACAGTGTAAAATTAAACAATTAAAGAGTTGATCAGGCAATTAAATGAATAGGGAGGGATTTAGTATGCCAGTGTATTCAATCAAAACAATAAAAGAATATAGCTAATAATTATATTAGTAATAAACGGTCGAGAGATAACGAAGACAGTTCTTCTGATTACATCAGCTGTCATTTTTGTTCAGGCCGTTAATTTTTTAGTCAAGTGCTAGGCTTATTTAGGATTAATTACATTAACAATGCCACAAGGGTTAGTTTACGCATCATTAAAAATTGTTGATCAGCAAGAATTATCTGCAATTGATGATACACTTTACGGAATAAAGAAGATCAGTAAGTATTTTACGACTTATTTTATTTATTCACTGATTGCTGTTTTTGTTTTAGCTCTAGTTATAGTTGCATTTATATTACTTGTATCATATTGTGATATTGGAATTATTGGCGGCAGGGACATTGTTTCAATCTTAGCACAGTATTGGATAATAGTAATTACTTTATTAGTAATTGTCATCGGAACATATGTTTTTCTTGATTGCAATTATGGAATGTTTCCATATTTAATGGAAACAAGTGATGTAAAAAATCTAAGGGCACTAAAACGTTCACGACAATTTATGAAGCATAAAAAGAAGGCCTATCTAAAATTATATTTAAGTTTTTGGAAAGAGTATTTAGGATTGATTATAATTACATTACTAGTTTCGTTTGTATTACCTACAATGCTGGATATTAGTGCAATTATTTTTATTGTTGGGGAAGCGGTTTTAATTAAACGTAAGTTGATTATTTATAAAGCTTTATTTTTTGAAAATAGTGGTTTGGATGAATAAAAACTTAATATTTAAAATATAACTATCGAATAACTTTGCTTATCGATTAAAGCAGTCAAGAGCTCTATTTTATGATTATGCTCATAAATGATTGTCAAAATAAGCTAAACACGTTATAATATCTAGGTATAATAACACGTTGATAAGGACTAGTAGGTAAGAAAGTTGTTATAGAGAGGAAGATATTTGCTGGAAATCTTCTAACAGCAGCATTATTGAATTCACCTTGGAGTGCGACTAATCATCGCCGTTTAAGCTACGTTACAGTTAATTAAGTGCATGATTATAGATCATGAATTAGGATGGTACCGCGAGATAAATCGTTCCTATATGGAACGATTTTTTATATTATAGGAGGGAAAACATGGAAAATGAATTATTAAAAATCAAAGAAGAAGCATTAGCTAAATTAGCAGACTGTTCTTCTTTAAAAGAATTAAATGAAATTCGCGTTTTATATCTAGGTAAAAAAGGTCCGATTCAAGAAGCAATGAAATCGATGAAAGAATATGGCAACCTGAAGAAAGAAAAACTTTTGGTCAAACTTCAAACCTAGTTAAGCAAGAATTATCAAAAGCAGTTGAAGATAAAAAGAAGCTTTGGAAAATCAAGCTATTTAGATAAAATCAACGAAGAAAGAATAGATATTACTTACCAAGCTTTAAATTAGACCAAGGGTCTTTGCATCCTTTATCAACAATTGTAGCAGAATTAGAAGATTTGTTTTTGGGAATGGGATATCAAATTGCTGAAGGTCCTGAGGTAGAAAGCGATTATTTCAACTTTGAATTAATGAATTTACCAAAAGGTCATCCAGCTCGTGATATGCAAGATACATTCTATATTGATGAAAATACTTTAATGCGGACTCATACGTCACCAGTTCAAGCACATACAATGTTAGCTGCAAATGGTGAAGGACCAATCAAAGTAATTTGTCCAGGTAAAACATATCGCCGTGATGATGATGATGCAACGCATTCACATCAATTCATGCAGTGTGAAGGATTAGTAGTTGATAAAAATATTACCATGGCTGATTTGAAAGGAACTTTAGAAGTATTTGCACGCAAGTTCTTTGGTGAAAAGCGTGAGGTTCGCTTACGTCCATCGTATTTTCCATTTACTGAGCCTTCAGTAGAAGTTGATATTTCATGTCATAACTGTGGTGGTAAAGGTTGTCCAATGTGTAAACATACAGGATGGATAGAAATCTTAGGAGCTGGAATGGTTAACCCACGTGTTTTAGAAATGTGCGGATTTGACTCTGAAGTATACCAGGGATTTGCATTTGGAATTGGAATTGAACGGGTTGCAATGCTTAAATACGGCATTGATAATATCCGCAATTTCTATAATGATGATATTAGATTTTTAAGTCAGTTTGGTAAGAAAGGAGTAAAAAGATGGATATTAGTTTAAAGGTATTAAATAGATATGTAAAGGTTGATGATCAAGATCCTAAAGAATTAGCAGATAAAATTACTTCAATTGGATTGGAAGTTGAAGGAATGCACGATTTGACTAGAGGAAATAACATGACAATTGGTTATGTTAAAGAGTGTATGCCACATCCAGACAGTGATCATTTAAATGTATGCCAAGTTGAAGTTAGACCTGGTGAAATTAGACAGATTGTTTGTGGGGCACCAAATGTGGCAACTGGACAAAAAGTAATTGTAGCCAATCCAGGATGTGATTTAGGTGATGGTTTTGTTATTAAAGAGAGTAAGATCAGGGGAGTTGAGTCGAATGGAATGATTTGTTCAATTGCTGAACTCGGTTTAGATCAAAGACTTTTAAAACCAGAAGATAAAGATGGAATTCATGTTTTAGACACTGATGCTCCAGTTGGAGCCGAGCCATTAGAATATATGGGATTAAAAGATACGATTTTGGAAATTGGTTTGACTCCAAATCGTGCTGATTGTATGGCAATGACTTCTTTTAGCTTATGAAGTAGCAGCAATTTTAGGTCGTGAAGTTAATTTACCAGAAGTTTCATTTATCGGAGCAGAGGGAAGTGGAATCAGCGTTAAAGTTGAAACTGATTTATGTCCATTTTTGGTGCTAAATTAGTTAAGGGAGTAACAACTAAAGAATCTCCTGAATGGCTAAGAAATGCACTTATTGCTAGTGGAATCAAACCAATTAATAATATTGTTGATATTTCTAATTTTGTAATGTTAGAAACAGGACAACCAATTCATATGTATGATTATGATAAATTAAATAAAAAGGAATTTATTATTAAAACAGGATTTGATTGTAAAGAAGTAATGTTAGATGGTGAGGAATATAAAATTGAACCAGCTGACCTTATTGTATCCACTGATGCTGGAATTGGTTGTATTGCTGGAGTTATGGGTGCTAATAGTACTAAAATTGATGAGAATACAACCAATATTGTTATTGAAGCAGCAACGTTTGATGGGGCAACATTAAGAGAAACTGCTCGACGTTTAAACTTATTGACTGATGCCTCACAACATTATATTAAAGGTGCTTTAAATACTGCAAATTCTTTAATGATTTTAGAAAGATGTGCTAATTTATTAGTTGAATTAGCAGAAGCAAAAGAAGTATATCAAAGTGTAACAACTGATCTAAAAATCAAAGACTGTTTTGTTCGAGTAACAACATCAAAAGTAAATGGGGTACTTGGAACTAAAATTACAACTGATGAAATCAAAGATATTTTCAGTGCACTAAAATTTGAGTATACTATTGATGGTGAAGAATTTAATGTGAAAGTACCAACTTATCGTAATGATATTACTTTAGCTGCAGATTTAATTGAAGAAGTAGCACGGATGTATGGGTACGATAAGATTCCTTCAACATTACCAGAGATGTCGATGACTGTTGGAAAGAGGACAGATGTTCAAGCAAAGAAACATTTAATTAGAAACTTATTAAAAGATCAAGGGTTACATGAAACGTTGACGTATTCATTAACTTCACCAGTAATGGTTGATGACTTTAATATTTTTCACACAAATGAGTCTGTTAAGTTAGCAATGCCATTAGGTGAAGAAAGAAGTGTAACAAGAAAATCTATAATTGGATCGTTATTACAAGTAATCAATTATAATCAATCACATAATATTAAGGATGTTAATATTTTTGAATTATCAACTACTTATTCTAAAGGTGTAGAATTACAAAATCTTGCAATTGCCTGCTGTGGTGAATACAATGGTTTACCGTTTAAACAAATTTCATATAAAGCTGATTATTATTTAGTAAAAGGGTTTGTTGAAACAATCTTTAAAAATTTGGGAATTGAAGAATCTCGTTATAAATTAGTTCGGGCTAGTCAAGATGATAAGTATTATCATCCAGGTAGAACAGCGTATATTATGATTGGTAAAGAAGTTGTTGGGGTCGTAGGAATATTCATCCATTGATGGAAAAGAAATATAATGTTAAAGATGTTTAACATTGTTGAGTTGAATCTAACAACATTATTAAATTTAAAAACAAGCAAAAGTGAAATTTACTGAAATCCAATGTACCTTCTGTAAGTAGAGATATTGCTTTGGTGATGGATCAGGATATTCCTACTTTTGATATTTGTCGTAAGATTGTTCAAGCGAGCAAACAGCTAGTTAAAGAAACAAAAATTTTTGATGTTTATGCAGGTGAGCATATTGAAGCTGGGAAGAAATCAGTTGCAATTAACTTGCTTTTCCAAGATCCAAAAGGAACTCTAGAAGAAGCAACAGTTAATGCTGCAATGGAGAAAATTTTAGCAGCTGTGGAAAAAGATTTTGGAGCAGTGCTTAGAGCATAATAAAAATAAATTAGCGAAGAAATAGACGTATTTGTTTATTTCTTTTTTTTAAATATGTAATTCATATTATTTGACAAGGATTGGAACCATGATTAGAATAGAGCTAAAGAGGTGGTTATAGTGCAAAAAATTACATTAGAAATTGATGGAATGATGTGTGGAATGTGTGAAAGCCATATTAACGATGCTATTAGAAAGGCATTTTCAGTGAAGAAAGTCAGTTCCTCTCATAGTAAAGATAGAACAGAGATCATTACTGCTGATGAACTTGATGAGGATAAATTAAAAGCGGTTATCGATGCTACTGGCTATAAAGTTACATCGATTACAAAAGCTCCATATGTAAAAAAAGGTTTTTTTGCATCATTCCGTAAATAAATAAAGAAATCAGGATAAACCTGATTTCTTTTCATAGTAGGAGTATAGTTTTCTTGCTAGTTCGCTCATTCTTTGCTGATTGACTTTACAGATCTTCCGATCATAAGTATATAGGCCATTGATTTCGTTTTCAATATCAGATATTTGAGTATAAATACAACCGCAAAGTCCATTATTAATTGAGGGTATAACCATTTCTTGGTACATTTTTTTCGATTTTATCGGTTAGTTCTTTTTCGCTATTTGTTTTACCATAGCCATATTGTTTTTTATTGCTGTTAAGATGATTATTGATTGGCCGAGTATAGCCACCACATTCACTTAATAATAGAGGACGTTCAAGGTTTGTTGACAAGATTTTATTTCGAAAATAAATATGACGACTGACAACATCGCTATTTTTTTGACTAAACCACCCTGAGGTTGTATCATAAAATCTTGTTGGATCCAACTCTTTACAAATTTGATACATTTCATCACTATTAAATTGACCCCAGCTTCATTAAAAATTGTATAACTAATGATACTAGGGTGATTATATAGATGGCTGATTGTGTCGATCATATGTTGCTTAAAAATATTTTGTTGTAGGGTATTTTTGTAACGTGTGTCTTTAAAATTTATAAACCTAAAGTTGGAAGGACGGTATCATGGATAAAACGGTATTCACCATTATTAACCATATCCTGCATCACAAGAATGCCTAATTTATCACAATTATAATAAAATAGCTCTGGCTCGATCTTAATATGTTTACGAATAAGATTGAATCCCAGTTTTTTTATATTCATAATCTCAGTTTTGTAAAAATCAGGATGTTCCGGTAAAAATAAACCATCATGATAATATCCTTGATCTAAGATACCATGCAAAAAAATGGGAGTATCATTTAATAGTATTTGATGTTTTTTTATTTCAACTGTTCTTAAGGCAAAGTAACTTTCAATATAATCATCATCAGTGGTTATAGAAAAAGTATATAAATAAGGATCATCGGGAGTCCAATAATGAGGGTTATCAATGGTGATATCAGTATCTTTTGCAGTGTAAGTCTTTTTAAATCATTATTTTCAATAGTAACAGTATATCGACTGGCCTCAGTATTTACTTTTAAATTAATGCCGGTTAATGAGGGGGTAATTAACAGATCTTTAATACAATTTTTTGAAACGGCTTCTACCCAGACTGTCTGCCAAATTCCGGATACTTGAGTATACCACATTCCATGGCTTTCACGACTTTGTTTACCGTAGGGGTAATCATGCGATAAGGAGTCTGTAACTTTCACCACTAATTTATTTACGCCATCATTAAGTGATGAAGATATATCAAAATAAAAAGGTAAATATCCTCCTGAGTGAGAACCAATATATCGATTATTTACATATACTTTAGTAAGTTGATCTACAGCACCAAAATGGAGGAGAACCTGGTTATTTGCATGATAGAAGTCTATAGGTAAAATGAAATCCTTTTGGTATACTAATGTATCATTTATTATTCCATGATAATTAGATAGTGGTGCTTGAGGAGGATAGGGAATATTAATACTGAGATCATTTAATTGCCAAACTCCATTTAAACTGAAAAAACTATTTCTTTTTAATTGAGGTCGTGGATATTCCATAGTTAACACCTGCTTTCTTTACTTTAATGATACAGGGATACTGGCTTCATTGCAATTCTAGTTAGAATTTATTAAATTATTATTGTTATTCCAATTGACTATTCCCCTAGGTATAGGTTTATACTAGTGATAGTAGGGGGAATAATATGAATATTGGTGAAGTTTCAGATTATTTAAAAATTACTAAAAAAGCAATTAATTTATATGAAGAGAAAGGTTTACTTAGACCCAATAAAAATAGCAATGGATATCGTCTTTATGGAGAGGAAGAAATTAAAACTCTAAAACAAATTAAAAATTTTACGTTCTCTTGATTTCTCTTTGAGTGAGATAAAGGATATCATTATTAATAATTGAATATTGTTTTTTTGATAATAAGCTTAGTGAATTAAAAATTAGAGATTATGATTTACAAAAAAAGATTCAATATCTTGATCTAGTTAAAAATGATTTTATTCAAAATGAAATTATTGAGAATATAGAAGAATATCGAGAATTATTAATTCGTGAAATCAAAAAGAAGAAATCAAAGATAAAAATATATATGTTGATTTTGAAAAAATACTAATTGTTGTCTTTACATTTTTTACAACTATAAGCATATGTGGAAGAGGTAGGATATCTGGGGAAATAATAATTATTATTTATCTACTTATTTTAATTTGTAGTACGGCTTTATTGCATTATCCGCAATCGCGTAAATTTTTTTATCAATTGTATCAAAAGTTGCAAGAATATAAGAGGAAAGATAAATGATTTGGTTAATTATTATAAGTATCGTGTTGATTGCAGGAGTATTAGGTTTCTTAAAAATATTAGTTACGAAGAAATATTTGATCCATCAATATAATTTAGGAGTTGGTGTGCAGTATCGGGATTTTACTAAAGAGTATTATCATTATAATAAAGAACGAAGTATTGACGAAGAAACTTTTATAGATTTTGAAATGCCGCAAATTTTAAAGAAAATTAATTTTACTTATAGTGAGATAGGAAATGAGTACTTGTATAATTTATTTTTTAGAGAAAATAATAATTTAGATACTCAAGAAAGTATTATTGATAAATTGAATTGTCAAAAAAATTAGCAGAGAGTATTTATCAGCTGAATAAACTTAATAAAGCATATGTACCGATCTTATCTATTAAAAGAAGCTTGCTAAATATTTCAGCTAAATCGTTTTTATTAGCAGGGCTGTTTTTGATACTTGATGTGGTTAGTATAATAGCAGCAATAATTGATATAGAGAATGTTTATTTTGTTGTTATAATGTTATTATTGAGCATTTTAATGAATACCCAATTATCTCAAAAAACAGGAAAAATTAGTCTTCAGATATCATTAATTAATGATATGCTTCAAATTACCAATAAATTATTAAAAATAAATATTTATCCTGATTCAAATCAGACTTTAGTAATGAACTCATTTATCCATTTGAAGAAAATGACAAAAACAACATATTATTTTAATAAAATAAAACAGTTTGATATTTTCAATATTTTGGAGTTAATGAAATCATTATTCTTTATTGATATATTTCAAGCAGTTAAACTTAGTAGGAAAGTAGATCAAGTACAAAATGATATCATGGTTCTTTATGAGAATATCGGTTTGTTGGATGTATGTATTATGATTAAGGTTATTCGTAGTCTTTATGATACTTGTATACCAACCATATTAAAAGATGAAAGAGTTGAGATAGTAGAGGGGTATCATTTATTGATAGAAAAACCGATTAAAAATACTGTTGTAATATCAAATGATACGATTGTTACTGGTAGCAATGCCTCTGGGAAATCTACGTTTTTGAAAATGTTGGGTGCCAATTTGTTGTTAGCAAAAACCTTAAATATTAGTTTTGCAAAGGAATTTAAATATTATCCGTTTGCTTTGATCTCATCAATTCATATGAAGGATGATATTATGAATGGAGATAGTTTTTATGTTAAAGAAATCAAACGTTTAAAGCAAATTACTGAATTTGCTAATAAGCAAAAATCATTAATCTTAATTGATGAGATTTTAAAGGGGACAAATGAAAAAGAGCGAATTATTATTGTGCTGGCATTAATGAAATATTTATTTAAATGCAATTCTATGACGATTATTACTACTCATGATATTGAATTAACAGAAGTCTTTGATCAAGTAGATAAATATTGTTTTAATGATATTAAAAAAGATAATAAAATCGTTTTTGATTACCTTATTAAGAAGGGAGTTTGTACTGTTGGAAATGCAATCGCGATAGTTAAGACATTAGATTTTGATCAAGAAATTTTAAAGGAAATTAATGATAAAATAGAAGTTTTTTGAAGTGAACCTCGTTGCTTGGACACACATCACATTCTAAATAATAGAGGTTCATTTCATTTTAGGCTTCTTGATTTTGGATACTTTTATATTCTAATTGATATAAGCTGATTTGGATTTTTTGATAAACAGGATAATAAATTTTGTTGCTCTAAATTCTAATTCAAGTGCGGGATGATGATAACTGGAAAAATTAGTGACTAATTTATATTCACAGCTTTTTTTTATTTTGTTTAAATAAGCCTGCCCAACATTATTCATCTTTAATACTCGAATATAGTCGATTTGCATTGCTTCAGCAATATCTTCTTTACTATTATTCATCAAGATATGAATTAACATGCGCTGAATTCGTGAGCATGTATAACGTTTCGAAGTAAGGCTTGTTATTAATTCATCCATATGATTAGTGATAACTACTTTTTCTTTAAGTAAATTTTCAATTCCTTCGTCGACTAAATGCAAATGTTTTAATGTTGGCGCATCAGTAGTTAAAATTTTATAACGAAGGAAGGGATAAAAGTCATCAAAAAAGTAAAATTCTTGATAGTCTTCATAGTTACAAAACTGATTTGATATATCAATTTTATTTTTTAAAGCATGACGGATAGCACTTGCTGAACTAATTGATTCGATGTCCAAACTATGGAAATCATTTGTTCTTTTAATACAGTGTAATTCAATAGGATAATTATGATTAATTACTTCTTTAACATAGGCAAGCCCTAATAAGTCATTAGGGGTAGTAACAGTTTTATTCATTAAAATAGATAGTGCCTGATTACAGGCATCTGGATAACGCAAACCCTGATTCATCTGTTTTTTTACTAAGTTATCATAATTCTTTTGATTATTTTTAATCGTAAAGGCAATATCTTTGAAAATATTGATATTTCCACATTCGCTTCCAAAAACAATATCAGTGACTTTTAGCTTTGCTAATAATTCAATTGCTCCTTGGGCAAAATAATCAGCACTTTGAACACTATAAACAAATGGCAGCTCAATTACTAAGTCAATGCCATTTTTAATTGCAACTCCTGCTCTTGTCCACTTGTTACTAATTGCTGGCTCACCGCGTTGAACAAAATGTCCAGACATTATTACGATCGTAACATCTGGTTTAATTAGTTGTTTTGCTTTATTGATATGATATAAATGTCCTTGATGAAAAGGATTGTATTCGACAATTAGACCTAGTACTTTCATGAGTTCACCTTTATTTTACGACATGATAATTTTTTGATTACTTTGAAAATAGTTGAAATAATCAAGATTGCTAAAGCAAGACTAGTCAGAAATCGCTAGTGTATTTAAAAAGCTATCTAAAAATAATTCACTGTTACCTTGCGTACAGTATAGCATTGTTTGATAGATTCCACGTCCAGGAACCAGGGGGAAACAGCCGATAATTAAAAAAATTGTGGCAGGAGCTTTATAGATTCGGGCGGATATCTCAGAAAATAAAGCAACAAATGCCATTGCTAAAAAATAACAGCTGATTTCACTTTTAAAATTTGAAGCAAGCAAATAGACTAACCAGCCTAATGCCCCGCCGATTGACCCGATTATAGCAAAGCGTGGATGCTGATGAATACGAAAAATAAAAGCAAACCCGAGACATGCAATGAAAGCACTAAAACATTCAATTATACTTTGCATATTACCCTCCTAAGACCATCATCATTGTTCCAACCCCAACTGCAATAAAAGTGGCTGTTAATAAAGCCTCTAACATTCGTGCCATTCCTGAAATATGATCACTACCCATAATATCTCTTAAACTATTGGTAATAGCAACCCCAGGAGTTAAAATCATTAAACAGCCAATGATAGTAGACTGTAAATTGGTTATTAAACCTAATTTTAAAGAAATTATTGCTATGGCAGTTAAAACCATGCTTGATAACAATGTACTGACAAGATTATTTATTTCTAATATTTCCATTAACCAAATAAAGAAATATAAGATAAATCCAATTCCTACAGCAATAATTGTTTCGTGGATTCCACCACCAAAAAAGTTGTAAAAAAACCCAGTTCCTAACCCATAACCTAAGAAATACTAAAGGGCATGTTGATTGGTGTGTTTTTTATTTTTTCAAGTTTACTTTTTAAATGAAAATAGTCGGGACATTCTTGACAAGTATAGCGGACTAGATTATTTAATTCATAGACCATATCTAAATTAACACGATTTTGTTGAGTCCGTTTTGATAAAGTATATGTATGATTATCATGCATTTCAATCGTTAGAGTAAAGTATGAAGGTAAAGCAAATACTTCAACATTTAAATAACCATAACTTTTACACATTCTCAATAATGATTCTTCAACCCGGTAAATTTCAGCCCCATGTTTTAATAAAAGCCGCCCAATTTCACCGATTAAATTAATTAATTTTTGCTCGTTCATAACCCACCTCGATAATCAAAAGTATACCATGAATAATTGTTTAATGATATATCATGATCGTTAATATTTGTAATAAATTATGATAAAATAGCTAAGAGGTAGGTGAGAAAGTGTTTAAAAAATATTATTATAACAATTCAGCTTTGATCATTTATATTATTGAAGAAAAAGTAAAATTTTATGCAATTGTCATAAATGGTTTTTATAAATATTTTAAAGAAATGTTTCAACGATTTGTAAATTAAAGTTAAAAAGAAAACAACAGAAAAATTTAAGTTAAAAAAACAGCAAATAACCAAATAATAAGGCTGTTATTGATAAAGGGAGAATAATAATGTTACTTCAAGTCTCTGGACGAACTGATATATGTGCACTTTATCCTAAATGGTTTGTTAATCGATTAAAAGCGGGATACATATTAGTTCGAAATCCTTATAATGAGCATCAGGTCTCACACGTAGATGTTACTCCAGAAGTTGTTGATTGCATCTGCTTTTGTACTAAAGATCCCAAAGCAATAGTCCCCTATTTGACCCAAATAGACAGCATGGGATACAATTACTATTTTATGGTTACTATTACTGCCTATGATTTAGATATTGAACCGGGATTAAGACCAAAACTAGAAATAATGAAGACGTTTATTGAATTAAGTAAGATGCTTGGAAAAAAGCGGGTGATCTGGCGCTATGATCCAGTTCTGTTAAATCAACGTTATACAAAAGTATTTCATTATAAAATGTTTGAAAAAATGTGCCAATTGCTCTTTCCGTATACAGAAACCGTAATTATTAGTTTTCTTGATATTTACAAAAATATTATTGGTAAGTTTGATGAGTTAACTGATCATGATGTAATAGAATTGGCCCAGCGGTTTGGAAAAATTGCTCAAAAATATCAACTTCATATTCAAACTTGTAGTGAGAAATATCATTTAGAGGAATATGGAATTGCTAAAGGTAGTTGTTTAGATCGAGGATATATTGAAACGTTGATAGGATATCCCTTGATATCAAGACAAATACTAATCGTGCCAATTGTAGTTGTTTAGCGAGTATTGATATTGGTGCATATAGCTGTTGTAATCATGGATGTTCTTATTGTTATGCATGTAATCATAATTTAGTTGCAAAAAATATGGCAATTCATGATGATGAAAGTCCGATGCTGTTAGGAACTTTATCATATGATGATAAAGTTAATAAAAGAATTGTTGCTTCGAATAAAGTTCGCCAAATTAAATTAGATATATAACTAGTAAAATAAAGACTAATTTAATTAGATGATATGATAACCTCCCAGTAGACAGTGTAAATAATTAAACATTGATACAGGAGGTTTTTATATTGGGAAGAAAAATAAATATTTAAAAGAACTAAAATTAAGTATTGTCAAAAGATATTTAGAGGGTGAGGAATCAACTATCTCCTTAGCCAAAGAAATAAATACATCAGGCAATATAGTGGGCAACTGGGTAAAAAATATAATGCATTTGGTGAAAGTGCATTTGATATTTCTAATACAAATGCATCTTATACAAAGAATTTAAAAAAATAGGTCGTATTAGATTATCTTAACGGTGGGGGATCATATGATGATTTGGCAATAAAATATTGTATTCCGTCATCTAGTCCTATAAAAAATTGGGTAAAATTGTATAATAGTCATATAGAACTAAAAGATTATATTCCTGGAGGAGAAGATATCTATATGGTGAAAAGCAGAAAGTCAATAAGGAAGAACGTATTGAAATTATAAAGTACTGTCTTGAACATGATATGGATTATAAGATAACAGCTAAGCTGTTTGAAACAACTTACGCTAATGTTTTTAACTGGGTTAAGAAGTATAAGGAAAAAGGAGAAGATGGTTTAGGTGATAAGCGTGGCTGTCGTAAGGATGATGAAAAAGTTGATGAAGTTACATTATTAAAACGTCAGCTCAAGCAGAAGGATACGAACTTGAAATGGTACAACTGGAACTTAAGCTTTCTTGATCTTTATGATAGAATAGTTGTCGGTTATGAAGTTGGTGATCACAATAATAACATACTTGTCTTTAACACATTTGATAAGGCGGTTAAAGATAATCCTAATGCACGTCCTTTATTCCACAGTGGTAGAGGTTTTAATATACAAGTTCAGTGTTTATAAACATGCTTAAGGGACATGGTATGACACAAAGTATGTTAAGGGTTCACTGTTGCATAGATACTGGACCAACGGAAGGGTTTTGGGGAATCATGAAATGTGAGATGTATCATTACGGAAAATATTACAATACAAAAGATGAACTTGTCAAAGCTGTTGATGATTGGATTCATTATTACATGTATGAAAGAAATTAGAGAAGATTTGGAGTTAAGACACCATATGAAGTTAGAAATGAGGCATTCTCTTTACAAACACCAAATCAATATCCAGTACCTGAAAATAAAAGAATAATAAAATATAAAATAGAACACTATACAAGCAGCACAATATTAGCTGCATAAAGAAAAAATGAAGTTGTCGATGAGACAACTTCAATAATAATTTTAATTATTTCATCTGTCTACTTGACAGGGGCGGTTCAAGAGAATTAGTCCTTATTATTTAATCATTATATTTAACGACTTTACGATAACCAGTATTAAAGTCAACCTCGTTTTCTAAAGGTTCATTTTTGATTAGATGATTAATATTTCTAATTGTCAATTCGGTGAAATATTCTCGGACACTATCCCACTCAAATCCTCCAGAAACATGCGGTGTAATTAAAACATTATCAAAATCCCAAAGATCATCGTCTGTCTTAAAAGGCTCAGGATCAATTACGTCAAGCGCTGCACCATACAAATGACCAGCTTTAAGAACCTCTTTTAAATCCTGAGTATTTACAGCACTACCACGACCAACGTTAACAAACAATGCATCAGATTTCATCATTAATAGGCGTTTTTTGTTAAAAAGATTAATGGTTTCTGTAGATTGAGGTAAACATGAAATGATAAAGTCACCATGGGGTAAGATTTCTTCAAGTTTATCAATCGTATATAATTCATCAATATCCCTAGGTATTGGAGAAACATTCCTTTTTATACCGATCGTTTTGCACTCAAAAGCTTTTAAACGTTTAGCAAGTTCATAACCTAGATCTCCTAGTCCAACAATGATTACGGTACTATGATAAATTTCCTTTCCGCCACGGTAGCTTTTCCACGAATGTTCATGCATATTATTAATATAGTTTTTAAAATTTTTATTTAATGCTAGCATCATTCCGATAGTATGTTCAGCGATTGCTTTACCATAACTGCCGCTAGCATTGGCAAGACGTGTTGCGCATGTAGAACACCTTCTTGAATATAATAGTCACTGCCAGCACTATTCAGTAGTATTGCTTTAAGATTGGGACGATTAAGTTCCACATGCTTCCCTGGATTACCGACTAAAATATCACAATTGTCAATCATTGTTTGGGTCACTTCTTTTTCCTTACTGTATGTAAATGAAAAATCCGGAAAACTTTTTTCTAGTTTGTTTATTTCATCTGTTTTTAATCTTGATAATACTAATATGTTCATCTAAATATCCTCCTATATAAATCTTATTATAGCACACTATCACATAAGACGTATGATGTATTTGCGAATTGTTTATTGAATGCTGATATAATTATTAAATTATAAACAATGCTGTTTAGTTATCAAAATTATGCTAAAATATTATCTAGATAATACTAATTAGCTAGGAAAGAGGGAAAATGTATGTTATTGAAAGATCGGAGAAAATTAATCATTATTGGTGTTGTGGCAGTTGCATTAATTATAGGTGCAGTTTTTTTATTTTTTCACGGGGTAAAAGTG
>ENA-OQLB01000846-OQLB01000846.1-human-gut-metagenome-genome-assembly--contig:-NODE-846-length-15331-cov-4.274730_pt1 | contig 15331 bp, 18 predicted proteins | sample MGYA00242656_ERZ504813 | MGnify/ENA primary metagenome ERZ504813 (study PRJEB26092, sample SAMD00036388) | human gut metagenome | host: Homo sapiens | study: EMG produced TPA metagenomics assembly of... | reverse complement strand
TTCTTTCAGCGCGTGGAAGTTACCATACCAGAAATTTACATCGCGTGTTTCTTATTTTATTCATCACGTCATTCATGATTTTATCGGTTTAGTTCATTTTTATTTTCTTCTTCGAAATATTTCCGCAAAGCATTTGCCAGCAGATTCACCAAAAGAATAATTATTATCAGTACCAAAGCTGTTCCATAGGCAATGGGCAACTGGCTTCCATATCCGTACCACTGGTGGAGATGACATACAAATGATAGGCAACGCCATACACTGGTCGAAAATACTGCCGGGCAGTTGCGGCAGGAAATAGGCTGCACAGGTAAAGAGAATAGGTGCCGTTTCTCCGGACACACGCCCTAAGGCCAGAATCAGTCCGGTAATGATATTGGGCATCCCCATCGGCAGAATTACGTGCCAGATTGTTTGCAGTTTGGTGGCTCCCAATGCGCGGCTGCCCTCACGCAGACTGTCGGGAATCGCCTTCAAGGCTTCCTCGGTGGTACGGATCACTAAAGGCAGGCTCAACAATCCTAGTGTAAGCGACCCCGCCAAAATGCTGTCACCAAAGTCCATATAGTTAACAAACAATGCCATACCAAAAAGACCGAATACAATAGAAGGTATGCCACTCAAGTTGTTCGTCATTATGCGGATGAAGCGCACAACCCAACCTTTAGGTGCATATTCATTCATATAGATGCCACTCATCACCCCTACCGGAAAAGCAAATAACGCGCTGCCCGCCATCAGGCAAAAAGTGCCGACAATAGCCGGCAGAATACCGCCCGAGGTCATACCGTCTGTCGGCGCACTCGTCAGGAACTCCCAGTCTATAACTCCTACACCTTTATATATGATGAAGCCGAGAATAGCAAAAAGTATTCCTACCACACTTAAACTCAGCAAGCGGAACAATCCGAATGCAATGTTTTGCGAAAGATGTTTTCTATTTATCATATTCTTTTTATTTTCTTTTGCCCGAAGATACAGCTTCTACTGTGAAGTTTATCAATAAGCTGATGAAAAACAATACAACTCCCAAAAGGAACAACGCTTCGTAATGCGCCCCTCCTGCCGGCGCTTCACCCAGTTCCGCTGCAATGGTAGCGGGAATTGTGCGCAAAGGTTCCAGAATCGTATGGGGAATCACAGCAGCATTTCCCGTCACCATCAGCACTGCCATCGTTTCACCAACCGCACGACCGATGCCCAAGACAACACCGGACGTAATACCGGAAATGGAATAAGGTATCACCACCTTATATATAGTCTGCCACTGTGAAGCGCCGAGCGCCAGACTGGCTTCCCGCATGGCACGCGGACAATTACGCATGGCATCCTCCGTCACCGTAATGATAGTGGGGAGCGCCATAATGGCAAGCACAATACTTCCCGCCAGCCCGCTTTCCCCCACAGGCAGATCAAAGACTTTCTGCAAAAAAGGAACTATCACAATCAACCCGAAGAAACCGTAGACAACGGAAGGAATGCCACTCAACAGTTCAATAATAGGCTTCATCAGGTTCCGTATCTTATGGTTTGCCACCTCAGACATATAAACAGCCACTGCCAAGCCGAACGGCAAGGCTATGAGAATAGCGAAAAGGCTCACCCACAACGTACCCGTTATCAGCGGCAGAAAGCCGAATTGCGGAGCAGGCGTCGCTGTCGGAAACCATTCAGCTCCGGCAAAGACATCTTTCAGTGAAATGGTGTTGTCTGGCAGCAAACGGACAGCGCCGGAACTGCCAATGAACTGCTGCGGCACAAAAGCCACGATTCCCGGTGTACGTTCCACCAGATCCGTAATGCATGCCCCCACATTCTCATAAGACGCTCCCAACTGCTCTTCCGTATAGTAGCGTGTAACATCTTCCAAACGAAAAAGCCGGATAGGGAGATTCTCCCCACCGACTTCCTGCCAATTGGTTATCTCTTCATCGAAAATATCCTTTATCTGAACCGGAGTTAGTTCGCTTACCTTATTATCTTTATTCAAAGCCAGCACATATCCCTCTTCTATCACCCGGCTGTTGAACAGTCCCACCGCTTCAGAAAAGAGGAATAAGACGATTAGCACAATCGTAAGACTCGTTACAAAGCCGCTACAAGCCAATATGCCCTCCACAATCTTCTCGAAAACTTTTTTCATACTACCTATCAAATTTCTGTGCACAAAGAAACAGGGTAGATGTTAAGACAATGTGACTATCATTTGAAAGAAATGTTTCAAACATATTACAAAGCTGTTACGACAGTCAAAAAACCACCGCATGTAACTGAATTGTAATATGCATTGTTTTTCTTTGCAGCAAGAAAGGACAACAGGAACATACCCACCGTTGTTTAAATATCATTCAAAAACGATCAGAATATGATGAAACATGCAGTTCTAATTATCCTTGCACTGGTATTTGCCACTACCCGCATTCAGGCCCAGCGCATCAAAGGCAGCGACACTGTCCTTCCCATTGCGCAACAAACTGCCGAACGTTTTATGAAATTAAATCCCAACGCGCGCGTCACCGTCACCGGCGGTGGAACCGGTGTAGGCATTTCCGCCCTACTGGATGAAACCACTGATATTGCAATGGCTTCCAGAGGTATCAAGTTCAGCGAAAAGATGAAAGCGAAAGCAGCCGGAGAGGAACTGGCAGAGATAACGATAGCCTATGACGCACTGGCCGTTGTGTGCATCCCTCTAATCCGGTGAAGCAACTGACCCGCCAGCAACTGGAAGATATTTTCCGCGGTAAAATCACCAATTGGAAACAAGTGGGCGGAGACGACCGTAAAATAGTGGTCTACTCACGCGAAACATCTTCCGGTACATACGAGTTTTTCAAAGAGAGCGTGCTGAAAAACAAGAATTATATGAGCAGCAGCCTTTCCATGCCTGCCACAGGAGCAATCATACAATCGGTCAGCCAGACACGCGGAGCTATCGGTTACGTGGGACTTGCCTATGTATCGCCCCGCATCAAGACTCTTGCCATATCCTACGATGACAAACATTTTGCTACTCCCACTCTGGAGAATGCAATCAACAAGACCTACCCCATCGTGCGTCCGCTCTACTACTATTATAATAAGAAAAAATCGGACCAGACAGCCCCTCTCTTGCAGTTCATATTGTCACCCGCAGGTCAAGAAATCATTAAAAAGAGTGGATATATTCCTGTAAATGAATAATAAATAATGAAGAACGAGGAATGAAGGACGAGAAATTCTTCATTCTTCATTATTCATTCTTCATTATTTTGCGCTATCTTTGTACCACTATATGAATAACAATAGCATTATGGCAGAAATAAAAAGCGAAGAAACAAGCGAAAAGAAGAGCCTGAACTTCATAGAACAAATAGTAGAGAACGATTTAAAAGAAGGTAAAAATGACGGAAAAGTACAGACACGTTTCCCGCCGGAACCCAACGGCTACCTTCATATCGGACATGCCAAGGCCATATGTCTGGACTTTGGTATTGCAGCCGCACATGGCGGCATCTGTAACTTGCGTTTGATGACACCAACCCCACCAAAGAGGATGTGGAGTATGTAGAAGCTATCAAGGAAGATATTCAATGGCTGGGCTACCAGTGGGGCAACGAGTATTACGCTTCCGACTATTTCCAGCAGTTATGGGACTTCGCCATCCGCCTCATCAAAGAGGGCAAAGCATACATTGACGAACAGACATCCGAACAGATTGCCGCTCAAAAAGGCACCCCTACCCAACCCGGCGTAGAGAGTCCTTACCGCAACCGCCCCATTGAAGAGACCCTCGAGCTGTTTCAGAAGATGAACACCGGCGAGATTGAGGAAGGGGCCATGGTGCTTCGTGCCAAGATTGACATGGCAAGCCCCAACATGCACTTCCGCGACCCGATTATCTATCGTGTGGTGAAACATCCTCACCACCGTACGGGCACTACCTGGAAGGCATATCCGATGTATGACTTCGCTCATGGACAAAGCGACTACTTTGAAGGGGTGACCCATTCTTTGTGCACACTGGAATTTGTACCCCACCGCCCTTTATACGATCTCTTTGTGGACTGGGTGAAAGAAGGAAAAGATTTGAATGACCACCGTCCTCACCAGTACGAATTCAACAAGCTTAACCTGAGCTATACGCTCATGAGCAAGCGCAACCTGCTGACTTTGGTAAAAGAGGGTCTTGTCAATGGTTGGGATGATCCCCGTATGCCGACTATTTGCGGCTTCCGCCGTCGCGGTTACTCACCGGAGTCTATCCATAAATTCATTGATAAAATCGGCTACACCACTTATGATGCACTTAACGAATTCGCCTTGCTGGAAAGTGCCGTACGTGAAGATTTAAATGCCCGGGCCACTCGTATATCTGCTGTGCTGAATCCGGTGAAACTTATCATCACCAACTACCCGGAAGGACAGGTTGAGGAAATGGAAGCTATCAATAACCCGGAACGCCCGGAAAAAGGCAGCCACAACATCGAGTTCAGTCGTGAACTATGGATAGAGCGCGATGACTTCATGGAAGATGCACCGAAAAAATACTTCCGCATGACACCCGGACAAGAAGTCCGTTTGAAGAGTGCATATATTGTGAAGTGTACCGGCTGCAAGAAGAACGATGCCGGAGAAATCACAGAAGTATACTGCGAATACGACCCCGACAGCAAAAGTGGCATGCCCGGCGCCAACCGTAAAGTAAAAGGAACGATCCACTGGGTAAGCTGCGCACACTGTCTACAAGCCGAAGTACGCCTCTATGACCGCTTGTGGAAAGTTGAAAATCCGCGTGATGAACTGGCAGCCATTCGCGAAGCAAAGAATTGTGATGCGCTGACAGCCATGAAAGAAATGATAAATCCGGACTCCCTGAATGTATTGCCATGCTGCTACATTGAGAAATATGCTGCCGGAATGAAACCCCTCTCCTACCTGCAGTTCCAACGCATCGGCTACTTTAATGTAGACCGCGACTCCACAACGGAGAAAATGGTATTTAACCGTACCGTAGGTTTAAAAGACACTTGGGGTAAAATCAATAAATAATATAAGGAGTAAGAAGAGTTAATGAGTAAAAAGAACCTGCTGTCCGGAAGAGACAAGGAATTACAAGAACTTGCAGAACAATATGAAGCTGCAAAAGCCGAAAACAAACCGATCTATCTGGACGCAGACGACTTAGCCGACCTTGCCGACTGGTATGCCATGCGCGGAAAGAGTGAACAAGCTGCCGAAGTCGTAGAATATGGTTTGCGCTTACATCCCAACAGCACTCCTCTATTGGTGGAGCAAGCCTATCTCTTCATGGACGCCCAAAAAAGAGATAAAGCCAAACAGATTATAGACCAAATCCCCGAAAGTTATTCTTCGGAAGTGAAAGTCCTTAAAGCGAACATCCTTTTGGGTGAAGGAAAAACGGACGAAGCCGAACAGCTTCTTGACAGCATAGAAGACAAAGATGAATTAGCCAATATCGTGGATATAGCCTATATGTATATCGACATGGGCTACCCGGATAAAGCTCTGTCATGGCTGAACAAAGGATTGAACAGTTACTCCGAGGAAGAAGCATTTCTTGCAGCCACAGCCGACTGCTTCCATGCGCAAGGATTGAATCAGAAAGCTGAGACATTCTATAACAAACTGATAGACAAGAATCCATATTCGGCTCCCTATTGGTTCGGATTGGCACGCTGCTATTTCGAGCAACAGCTGTTTGACAAAGCCATTGAGGCATGTGATTATGCAATCGTGGCAGATGAAGAGTTTGCCGAAGCCTATATAATGAAAGGACATGCTTTCTATCAGTTGGGAAATGAGGAAAGTGCATTGGAAAACTACACTTTAGCAGAGAAGTACAAAGCCATCAATCCCGATTTCCTCAAGATGTTCATGGGACTGAATGAAATAGCCAAAGGACACTGAAGAAGGATACCAGTATATTGAGCAGATCATACAAAGCGGGGATATCGACTTTACGATGTTGCCGTCCTTATATGCACATGCAGGGCTTTGCCTTTACAAATTAGGGAAAAAACGTAAAGCCAATCAGTATTTCAAGAAATCCCATGAAATAGACCCGGAGGATGTAGACCCATACCTGATTGAGGGCCGCATGTATATGGAAGACGATAACTTTAACAAAGCGATAGAAAAATGGGCAACAGCTTTAGATTATGCACCCTATGCCGATACTTGGAATGAGATTGGCATATACTGCATGGAACTTGGCCAGTTGAGCTATGCTCGACTGCGTTTGAACATGTCCTAGATTTAGACCCACACTTTGAAAATATCAATGAAAAACTGGCCTCTCTCTCTATGTTGCTTAAAGACAAAGAGAATTTCCTGAAATACAACCAGCTTTGCAAACATCCGTTCCAACAGGAAGACCTGGAGAAATTAAAGGAACTGCTGGAAAGCGAAGATAAAGAGGAATTGGTAAAAGCCATGAGGAATATTCTGAATGCGTTACAATAAGAATCCAAACCAAGCATTAATACAAATATGGAATCATCAGCAGAGCTCATTAAATGGGTATTAGAAAATTTGAATTATTGGGTAGTCACAATCTTTATGACTATTGAAAGCTCATTTATCCCATTCCCCTCGGAAGTCATAGTGCCACCGGCTGCGTGGAAAGCGATGACTGACGACAGTATGAACATCTTTTTGGTTGTCATTTTCGCAACCATTGGTGCTGACCTCGGTGCGCTCATAAATTATTATCTTGCGCGTTGGCTGGGTCGCCCCATCGTCTATAAATTCGCCAATAGCCGTTTCGGACATATGTGCCTTATTGATGAAGCAAAAGTACATCATGCTGAGGAGTACTTCAGAAAACATGGTGCTGCGTCCACTTTCTTCGGACGCCTTATTCCTGCGGTACGGCAACTCATCAGTATCCCGGCAGGGCTGGCAGGCATGAAGTTAGGACCATTCCTGCTTTATACAACTCTTGGCGCCGGAATATGGAACACAATACTGGCGTTGCTCGGTTATTTCATATACCGGTTCACCGATATCAAAACAACCAATGACGTCTATGTATTAGCCACGAAATATAGCCACGAAATCGGTTATGTCATTATAGCGGTAGCAGTATTGATTGTAGGCTTCCTTATCTATAAAGGCGCAAAACAGAAAAAATAATCAACGAAAAAAGCGGTGAATGAAAACAATCTTCATTCACCGCTTTTCTTATAATAAATAGTTAAGTCCAAAGAACTCACTTCTTGACCGCCGCAATCGCTTTATCATAATCCGGTTCCTGCGTGATTTCCGGAACAAGTTCCGTATAGGCAATCTTTCCATCCTTACCCACAACAACCACCGCACGAGCCAGCAAGCCACTCAATGGCCCGTCTGCCATACGTACACCATAGTTTTCATCAAAATCCGAGAAACGGAAGTCAGACAACGGAACTACGTTCTCAATACCTTCTGTGGTGCAGAAACGGGCATGTGCAAAAGGCAGGTCTTTTGAAATAGCCAGTACTACCGTATCCGGTAAACCGGCAGCCAGTTTATTGAACTTACGTACGGAAGTAGCGCATACTCCGGTATCCAAGCTCGGAAAAATATTAAGAATTACATTCTTGCCATTCAGTTCTTTCAATGAGAAAGAAGACAAATCGGTTTTTACCAATTCAAAATCAGGGGCAACTGCTCCCACTTTTATAAACTCACCGATCACTTTCACCGGTTGTCCTTTAAATTTTGTTGTAGCCATAGTTTTATCAAATTATATGGTATAGTAACAAACTAAGTGGAGAAAAAGTTCGATAGAAACTTTTCACTCTGCGGATTGTTATCTCCCCAACGAACTTATAATAATCATTTTTAAATTAAGAATCACATGAAGACAATTTTTGATGAACTAAAGCAAGAAGTAAAAAACTGGTGGATTTCACTTATCCTTGGTATCTTGTATGTTGTGGTAGCATTAAGTTTAATGTTCTTTCCTCTTAACGGATATGCAGCATTAAGCATCTTATTCAGCATTTCCATGCTGGTCAGTGGTCTGTTGGAAATATCCTTTGCCGTCAGTAACCGCCGAAGGGTATCCAGTTGGGGCTGGTATCTGGCAGGAGGCATTATTGATATGATTTTAGGATTCTATCTGATAGCCTATCCACTATTGAGCATGGAAGTCATTCCATTTATCATCGCCTTCTGGCTGATGTTCAGGGGATTCTCATCGGCAGGCTATGCAATGGACTTGAAAAGATACGGAACAAAAGATTGGGGGTGGTACATCGCATTTGGCATTCTTGCATTATATGCTCACTCATCATCCTGTGGCAACCGGCGGTGGGTGCTATCTATGCAGTTTACATGATTTCGTTTGCATTCCTCATCATAGGATTCTTCCGCATTATGCTGTCCTTTGAGCTGAAGAGCCTGCACAAACGAGGGCTTCAAAACTCGTAATCCACAGCAAATTACACAGATACATACAGAGATAGAATATCCCGCAGTCATCGGCTGTTTTCTCAATCCACTTGCTATGTTCTGTGTAATCTGTGTTATAATCCATTCCGACCGGAAACAGCCGGCTTATCTTTTATGGTGCAAAAAGCGGAACATCGTTGTTCTGGACACCCCCATTTGTCGGGCGAGTTCAGAACACGATGTTCCTTTTCTACGTTTCTTCATCAGTTCTTTCTTATTTTCGGCAAGTATTCTCATCTTAGGCGTATACCCCTTTTTCCGCCCTAAACGTTTTCCTTCTTGCTTCCTGCGGGCCAGCGCTTCTTTAGTCCGCATCGAAATCAGGTTACGTTCAATCTCAGCCATTAATCCGAATGCGAACCCCAGCACTTTACTGTTAATATCATTCTGAAAGACATACCCTTCTTTAGTGCTATACAATATCACCTCCTTTTTTATGCACGAATTAAGGATAGTCATAATCTCAAGCAATGTACGACTAAGCCGGGAAATTTCCGTAACAATCAGAGAATCACCGGGGCGCATCTTATCCAAAAGCCCTGATAACTTACGTTCCTTACTACTGATGCTCCCACTCACAGTCTCTGTGTACCACTTGTCGATACTCATTCCATTCTTCTCTGCGAAACGCGTAATTTCCTCTCGTTGGTTTTCCAAAAATTGTTTTTCTGTACTTACTCTTAAATAAGCTACTACTGCCATAAATTTTGTTGTTTTTTTATTGGTTTAACGTCACCAAAGAACGGCTATTCCAATAAAATTGCCAACGTATCAATACGTATCCTTTACAAAAGGATTGCAAAATGAACAATAAGGTTAAAAAAACTCCCGGCTGTATTCAGCAACCGGGAGTCCCTTTCAATTCTAAATAAATCAAATGTCCAATTTTCAACCAATCAACGCAGAATCCTCCAAAATGTCAAAAAGATTATCTTGAAATATTCTTTCAGAGAACGATTATTGATATATTTCATATTATACCTGATTTATCAGGCATGATCAACGTCACGTAGGCTTCATCCGCATCATCCGCTTGCCCCAATATCGTATTCTCATCAACATATTCTATCGAAGCATAGTCTGTTATTCCCGGTCTCACAGACAGAACTTTACGCTGTTCTTCCGTATAAAGCTCAACATACTTCCTTACCTCAGGACGCGGTCCTACCAGACTCATATCCCCCTTCAGGACATTAAATAATTGAGGCAGTTCGTCTAATTTATATTTCCGTATAAAGTAACCGACACAGGTTATTCTCGGGTCTCGTCCTCCTACTGTAATTAGTCCCTGTTTATCAGCTCCTACACGCATCGAACGAAACTTGTAAAGATAAAAATCTCTACCGTAACGCCCTACACGCAATTGACAATAGAATCCTCCCCCTTTACTTTCCAGACAAATCAATACGTAAAGAATAAGAAAGATTGGAGATAGCAGCAGAATTCCCAAAAAGGAAAAAAGAATATCAAAGAAGCGAATCATAATTTTACAACCGTATCACTCAGCAATTTTATCACCCGCCACCTTATGATACGCCGCTTTCACTACATCAACAATAAAAGCCAGCTTTTCTTCATCCAGTTGCGGATATATGGGCAAAGAGATTTCTCCCTTAAAGTTGTCATAAGCTGGGGATAGTTCTTTATATCATATCCCAAGGAATTAAAGAATGACAACATTGGCATCGGAATAAAATGTACATTTACAGCCACTTCACTTTTGGCTATCTCGTCAATCATCCGGTCGCGTTGTTCTTCTGTAAACCCTTTGATACGTAGAGCGTAAATGTGATAAGAGCTCTCTTTATCCCCGTCTATTGAAGGTGTACAATTGCCCAGCCACAGTGTTCAAAGGCTCTCGTATAAGTATTGAATACTCTTTTTCTTTCTTGCAGCAGTTTCGGATATTCCCGTATCTGTGCAAGACCGATAGCGGCATTTACATCGGCCATATTGATTTTCATCCCCAAACCTACAATGTCATAGCGCCAACCGCCGGCTTTAGACTTGGAAAAAGCATCCTTAGTCTGGCAATTCAGACTCATCATACGAAGCTCTTTATACAACTCTGCATTGTCAAAAGGCATAGGCAGATTCAAACAAATCGCTCCTCCTTCGGCTGTTGTCACATTCTTTACGGCATGAAGAGAGAAAATTGCAATGTCCGTTTCACAACCGGTACGCTGGTTTTTGCTATAATATGCCCCCAATGAATGAGCAGCATCGTTCATCACAAGGATACGTCCCAGTTTTTCTTGCGCCGCACTCTCCGCTTTAAACATCTCGCGTATTTCAGGTGCATTTACCAACTGCATAATACTATCGTAATCACAAGGAAAACCTGCGATATCCACAGGAATAACAGCTTTGGTTTTTGAAGTAATCGCATTGCGAATGGCATCTACCGAGATATTGAAATCCGTACCGGAGTCCACCATCACAGGTTTAGCACCTGCATGCAACACAGCCAATGCTGTTGCACTATATGTATAAGCCGGTACAATAACCTCATCATCTGCCTTCACCCCCAACCAACGAAGCATCATAATAGCCCCCGAAGTCCAGGAATTTACGCAAAGCACTTCTTTGGCACCGGAGAAAGACTTTATTTCTTCTTCCAATGCTTTTACTTTAGGTCCGGAAGTTATCCAACCGGAGCGCAAAGAATCAACTACTTCATTGATGACAGTATCATCAATGTAAGGAGGAGAAAATGGTATTTTCATGAGTTAAAAAATATGTATTGATTAGGGCTATCCCGGGAAGGGATAGCTATAAAAGGAAAATCAGGAAATAAATATATAAAACTTCATCATAAAACACTAGGAAACCTACTAAACGTATCTATCAAATTATATCCATCCCAAGTCAATGTAAAGTTCGTAGTTTCACCTATGGGTACTATACGATCAAGACCTAAAAAGCGATTACGCCGAACAAAATCAACAAGTTCTTCCTTTTTAAAGCCATAGTATCCAAGAGTTTGGTATTTAACGGTAACAATTGATGCTATTTCGTCAATTGTCTCAATTGTTTTCTCCGAAAAATAGCCACAGGCACAACGGAACTCTTCAATATTCTTTGGTAACTCGCTTAATTCTGTACGGAACACCAGATTATCAGGCATATCTTGTATCTTAACATTCACACATATTGCCTGACGATAGAAAGCTGTGAGTTTATCAACACTCATGACTGCCTGCAACTGATACTTGGATAAAACATAGTCATGAAAAGTATTCCAAAAACGGTCTTTGGCAGCTTCCAGACAATCTGCAGAAAGCCAAAAAATAGTATGAGGAGCAGAACAAGCATTCTGATCAAACAGATATGTATCATTATAAAATGCTTCTGCAAGTCTCTTCATTTCAACGTCTGTAGCCGATATTATAGCTGTTGGATTTATAGCCGCAATAGAATATCTATCAGCAAAGCAAACATCAAAAGAGCGTGCAGGTAGTGCACTCTGACGAATTGTAGCTATAGTTGTATCCCCTCCCCAAATCACACGTACGTTGGCAATAGATGAAAAATACGCATTTGCATCTGAGGTACGGTCGTAGCGTACCAAAACAATACGACTAGCAACTTCATCATATAACTCACTTTTCAGTATCTCATGCAAATGTTTGATAATTAAATCTACCTGTGGAAATTGTTTTGAGCTAACACGAACGATATTGATATTACCGGACAAAAGACCTGCTACCAGCGAATAACCAAAATTGATAGGAACATTAGATGGTGCAATATGGAAGAGAACTCCTCTCCCCAGGCGCAATTCCTCATGAACATATTCACCCTTCAATTTTTGCAGATTTGCCTTTCTGCAGAAAAAGCAAACGTAATCACATCTGGATAAAGACGACTATTACGATCTTTAAGGATTCCTCCCGACAATATATTCAAAAACTCAATAACTTCGTCTGAAAATGGTATGTCCGGACGATATGCAGTAAACTTCTCCCAATCAACCTGAACCGGATAAAGTAATGTAAAATTAGAATTTAGTTGCATAGGTATCACTACATCCACGGAGTTCCGCATTTTTAATTCGACCTTCTATTTTGAAATACTTACCTTTAAGTCCACATGGACAATCATCCTCACCGAGAATCCTCCCCTCGTCTTCGGTTAGAAGTACATGGCCTGGATACGATTCCGGAAGTACACTTACTACTTCAATGAGCCCTTTCTCCCCAATCTCAGCCAATGAAAAATCAAAAGGCCTACGAATCAACACATCACTAAATGCACTCGCATGTAAATGTCCACACTCACATTCCATATAAATACAACCTGTTTGCTCAACCATTCCATAATAATCATGTACATTATCAGGCAGAATACCGCATACCTCATTCAGGTTTTTCTTGTATTCTTCCGGAGTAATCTTCTCTGTTACAAGTTTCTTCCAACCTCCACCATGAATTAGTACACCTTTACTCAAATCAGGCTTATAACCACTCTCAAGCAACTTTTTATAAAAGTGCTGCCAAATCATAAACGTGAAACCGAACATAAAAATAGTTTCATCCTTGTTGTTTTCAAGAAATTCCTTCATTCCTTCAATATCAAGTTCCATATTCTCATTGAGCGCATATTGGCGTTTATTACCGAATATGGAAAAACCAAGGATACCAGCGCCACGAGCAGAGAACATATTGCGGTTTTTGACAACAGCCGAAGAATCAAGTATCAGCATCGGAACACGCTTTGTTCCAAGGAAATGGCTTACAATCTTTGTCAAACATTTCTGCTGTGCACTACTGGTCTCACGATCAAGAAAAATACGTGAAACTTGCTGGCCTGTGGTTCCACTGGAAGTCATAGTTTTAACTATATCATTTTTTTCGCATGAACGAAGTTCAAATTCTTTAAATAAACGTACCGGCAGAAATGGTAATTGTTCATAATCGGGTAGATTGTTTATATCTAACCCACAAGCATTCATCATTCTACGATAAGCCTCACACTGAGCATAATGTTTATGTGTAAGTTCATGCAATCGCTCGTTCAAAAGTTGATGCTTATACCCTTTATCAAGCGAGAATGGGGCTATTTCAAGTATTTCTTTTATATCCATAGTTATAGCATTTTCTGAAGCTCGGGATAATCAATTTTTCCACTCGTCTTAACAGGTATAACATCAATCTGTTTGACAACAAAAGCACGTGGATTAAAACCTGTTTTCTCAGTGAGCAAAGCCTTGATTTTTTCCTCCAGTCCATCCTCTGTCACAAAAATAGTAATTAAATCATCCACCCCTCCACAAGCACAATTAGGAGTAATGGCTTTTACTAATTGCTCAATAGTATCAAGATTGGTACGATTACCCCAAATTTTCACGAAACGTTTCATGCGGCCGGTAATGTAGAAAAAACCATCTGCGTCAAATTTAGCAATGTCACCTGTATGAAGTTCACCATAGTTTTCATCTCCCTTTCTAAGATCCATGCGTTTTTCCGCATAACCCAAGCAGACATTTTCACCTTTATATACAAGCTCACCTTCCACTTCAGGCTCTTTTATGTTTTTGCCATTAGCATTCACTATACATAACTTCCCTCCCGGTATGGCAATGCCTATTGAAGCATTCTTCTCAATCGCCTTATCGAACGGAAGATAAGCCATTCTTGGAGCAGCCTCTGTCTGTCCATACATCACAATGAACTCTTTATTATTCTGTTTGGCAAAATCTACATATTCTTTCACGTAAGCAGCATTCAATTTACCTCCTGCTTGAATCATTGTCTTCAACTCCGGTAATTCCATATGGAAAAAACGCAGTCGCTTCAACATTTCGTAAGTATAAGGTACACCAGCAATGGAAGTTGCTTTTTGCTCCTTGATGAAAGTCCAAACTCACGTTGCATCACAGCTTTATCTGTAAGTAAAATTGTAGCTCCTTTAATTAAATGACTGTTAATGACCGACATGCCATAACTATAATACATTGGCAATGAAGTCACTGGACGTTCATTGGATGTTATTTTTAAATAATCAGCAATTGATTCTGCATTACTCTTAAGATTTTGTTCAGACAATCTCACTAATTTAGGAGAACCGGTACTCCCTGAAGTAGTAAGACACAAAAGCAGTTCCGAATTAATAGTTCTATCGATCAATGGCTCATCATAGGCCATCAACTGAAGAGAATACTCCTGATAAGTATATATACTCTTTCCGCCGATTTCATTCACACGAACCGTTGGCATCCATATATACTCTGGCTGATAGATTCCAATGAGTCTTTGAACCAACTCTAAATTCTTACTACCATCCAAAAGCACCTGCGGAATATGTTTATTTATGCAAGCCACATAACCGATAAAAGCACCAAGAAGATTCTCACAAAGAGTAAAAACAAAGCCACCTTTATAGTGAACGGTAAAGTTTTCTACTTCCTCTGCTACCTGTCCATAGCTCAATGATTCATTACGATCAGTAATGACTGCTGTCTTAGACTTATATTTATCTAAATTGAACATTCAATATACTTGAAATATACCTATTAATTAATCATCATTCCATCTACACCTAAAACCTGTCCGGAGATATACGATGATAGATCTGAAGCAAGAAACATATAGGCATTTGCTACCTCTTCAGGAGTACCTAATTGTCCCCAACAAATTCTAGCCTACATTATTCATAGTGGATTCATTTCAGGTTATCAAAACAGATATGGGGACAATCTGAAGCCTCCAACTAATGTCTATCATCGAATGACCGCTTGATGTAGAGTTATAATCTGTCCGAAGCCTTGATTTCGGCATGCTCAGTCTGATTATCACGTCCATTTTTATGGAGCGGATATGACTTATAAAGTCCGATTACAGAATTCGGACTCAGGTTTGATTTCAGATTTATTCCCACTTTGTCCAAGGCA
>ENA-OQLB01000845-OQLB01000845.1-human-gut-metagenome-genome-assembly--contig:-NODE-845-length-15335-cov-2.060823_pt1 | contig 15335 bp, 18 predicted proteins | sample MGYA00242656_ERZ504813 | MGnify/ENA primary metagenome ERZ504813 (study PRJEB26092, sample SAMD00036388) | human gut metagenome | host: Homo sapiens | study: EMG produced TPA metagenomics assembly of... | reverse complement strand
GAATGGGCGAGGCTTTTATTGCATGATTTCGTGTAATAAAAGCCTCGTTTTTTGTCTGAAAATGAAAATAACGTTACTGTTCACTCCGTTCTCAGTAACGTAGCCAAAATTCATCCAGATTGCCTGTGGCAATGGAATTTTGGCTTGTATGTCTCGGGATTTTGGCATATTTATGCCAAAACACCTCGCGGGATAGTGGTGTGTGAACAGTAACAAAATAACAATGTAAAGGGGATAAATTATGTCACAGGGTTTTAATCATTTTGATGAGAACGGAAACGCAGTTATGGTGGATGTTTCCGGGAAGAATGTTACGTATAGAACGGCGGTTGCTACAGGTGAGATTCATGTAGGAGAGGCTATTATGGCAGCGGTGAAGGATGGTTCCGTGAAGAAGGGGGATGTGCTTGGTGTGGCGCGAGTAGCCGGGATCATGGGAGTTAAGAGGACTTCTGAACTGATTCCGATGTGCCATCCGCTTCCGATTCAGAAGTGTTCGGTGGATTATGAACTGGACGAGGCGAATGGAATTATCCGCGCATTCTGTACAGTTAAGACTGAGGGAAAGACTGGTGTGGAGATGGAAGCGTTGACTGGTGTTCAGGTGACGCTTTTGACGATTTATGATATGTGTAAAGCAATTGATAAGCATATGGTAATGTCAAATATCCATCTGGTTGAGAAAACTGGCGGTAAGAGTGGGGATTTCCATTTTTTGACCGAAACCGCGGAGCAGTCATTCGGTGTAGAGCCACGTAGCGAAAGCGGATTGCAAATATCCGATTGAAATATCTGTTGGGCAAATCGGAATAAGGGTGTATAATGGATATAAATAAAAATTGCGGAGGTTTTTACAAGATGAAAAGAGTAGCGATTATTACATCCAGCGATACCGGATATCGTGGGGAGCGTGAGGATTTAAGCGGTCCGGCGATTCGGGAGATCGTGGAGAAGAATGGATATGAGGTTGTATCTGAAGATATTTTACCGGATGACAGAAAGATGTTATCAGAGAGAATGGCAGAGATTGCGGATAGTGGTGCCGCAGAGTTGATCCTGACTACGGGTGGAACCGGTTTTTCCCCGAGAGATATCACACCGGAGGCAACAGAGGATATTATTGACAGACGTGTTCCGGGGATTCCGGAAGCAATGCGTGCGTATAGCATGACAATTACCAAGCGAGCAATGCTCAGCCGCGCGACAGCAGGAATTCGTAAAAAAACGCTGATCATTAATCTGCCGGGAAGTCCTAAGGCGGTGAAAGAGAGCCTGGAGTATATTATTGATGCGCTGGGACATGGCATCGAGATTATGACGGGTGAGGCTGGAAACTGCGCAAGATGAGTTGGATTAATGGCATCATTTTATGGGATTGCTATAAATAAACGGTGACGAATAAAATCAGGAAGGTAAAAGGGATAATCTTATGGGAAAAGTAATTGCGGTCTGTACAAGTGAGGCGAAGGGAACACAGAAGAAGAGTGTTCCGGAAATAAAGGTCGTTGAGGATTGGGGCATTGAGGGTGATGCACATGCAGGAAAATGGCATCGCCAGGTAAGCCTGCTTTCTTTTGACAAGATTGAAGATTTCCGCGCGCGCGGCGCTGAAGTGGAGGATGGAGCATTTGGAGAGAACCTGGTGGTTCAGGGGATTGATTTTGCGACACTTCCGATCGGCACGAAGTTCGGATGCAATGATGTGGTTCTGGAGCTGACTCAGATCGGCAAAGAGTGCCATAGCGGATGTGCGATCTTTAAGAAAATGGGTGAGTGCATTATGCCGAAGCAGGGAGTCTTTACAAGAGTTCTGCATGGCGGTGTGATTCATCCAGGGGATGAGCTTACAATACTGGATTAAAGATAATATCTGTTTAACCGGATAATAATCAGCAATATTTATAAAGTCGCTGTCAGTAATTTCTCTGACGTTTCACAAGGAATATAAGTTAGCGGATACATGGCGACCATACGAGGAGAACGAAGAAAATGATTATTGATACACATGCACATTACGACGACGAGGCTTTTGACGCAGACAGAGAGGCGCTTCTTGCATCTATGCATGATGGCGGGATTGAGAAGATAGTTAATGTCTGCGCTTCCGTAGACGGTTTACACGATACAGTGGAGCTGATGGAGAAATATCCTTTTATATATGGAGCTGTGGGAGTTCATCCGGATGATGCGGATAAGATGACGCAGGAAACTCTGGATGAGATCCGCAGACTTTCTTGTATGGATAAGATGGTGGCAATCGGTGAGATCGGTCTGGACTATTACTGGCATAAGGGGAAAGAAGAGCATGAGATTCAGCAGAAGATGTTTCGTGCTCAGCTTGATATTGCGAGAGAAGAAAAAATGCCGTTTATGATTCACAGCAGGGATGCTGCGGAGGATACTCTTAATATTATCAGAGAGTATATGCAGGGCGGTATGTATGGCGGCATTATTCATTGCTTTTCCTATAGCAGGGAAATTGCGGCTGAGTATCTGAAGATGGGACTGTATCTGGGAATTGGCGGGGTGGTTACTTTTCAGAATGCGAAGAAAGTCAAGGAGACTGTTCAGTATGCGCCGCTGTCTCAGCTTGTGCTGGAAACGGACAGCCCGTACCTGGCTCCGAAGCCGAACAGAGGGAAGAGAAATTCTTCTCTGAATCTGCCTTATGTGGCACAGGCAATCGCAGAGTTGAAAGGGATTACGCAGAAGAGGTTATTGAAGTGACCAGACAGAATGCGGAGAGACTGTTAGGTTTATAAAAATAGCATGATATGTAAAAAAGGACTATGCAGAGCATAGTCCTTTTTGTCATATAAATAATCAATAGCTTTCATCGTAGCTGCTATCATAGCCGCCATCGTTATAACTACTGTCGTCACTGCTATCGTCACTGCTATCATAACTGCCATTGTCATAACTACTGTCGTCACTACTGTCGTCGCTGTTGTCGCTGTAACTGTCTGAGCTATCTGAACCGTCAGAATTATCTGTGGTGTCAGAGGTATCTGAGCTATCCGGACTATCAGAACCACCTGCAGTGTCTGCCAGGTATTCCCAGGAGTGAATAGATTCTGTATCTTCCACTACATTTCCGGTAGTCTTATCTATCATGTTGCCTTCCCAGTCAAATTTAACGTTCAACAAGTTGGTGTTAGTGGATGGTTTTACATTCATGGACATGATCTCTTTGAATTTGGCTTTCAGATTGTCGAGTGTGAATTCGTCACCAATTACGTTGCGGACACTGTGGGAAGAAGCGAGTTCTTCGGTATAATCATCCAGCATATATGGACCGTATTCTCCGGAGTCATAGTCATAATGCATGACCATAGGCTTCACTGTTGGAGCGAGAATCTGGATGGTGGACTTTCCATTTAAAGTGGATTTCTGAATTGTAAAGCTTGCCATTCCTTCCAGAAGTTCCGGGAGTTCCTGCTGAGTGGAAACAAAGTTTCCCAGAGAATAGAATACAGTAGTGGTATGTCCCTGGTCATCAGAAAGCTGTCCATAAGGCTGAAGTACATGTGGATGTCCGCCGATAATCACATCAACACCTTGCTGCATCAGGAAAGCAGCCCATTGTTTCTCGTATTCATTTGGCATGGTTTCGTCTTCTGTTCCCCAGTGGGCGACAAAGATAATGCAGTCGCTGACTTCTTTGGCCTTCTGGATCATTGTGGTGATCTTGTCTTTGTCAAAGATATCGAGCATATATTCGTAGCCGTCGCCGACACCGGAATTATTGGTGCCATATGTATAGTCAAGGAAAGCAATCTTGATTCCATTGACTTCTTTTACTTTTACCGTATCTGCGTCTTCCTGAGTGGAGTGGATTCCAAGTACAGGAATATCCGGATAGTTGGTGCTCCAGAAATCCAGAGTGTTTTTCAGGTAATCGTAGCCATAATCATCTGCGTGGTTGGTAGCAGATTCTACAACATTAAATCCGGCTTTGATGATGCGTCACCAACCTCTTCGGGAGTGGCAAATGACGGGTAGGAACTGACTGCATCATGGCTGGGTGCAAAAACAGTTTCCTGGTCGATCATAGCGACATCAGCAGCCTGGACCTGATCCAGAATGTGCGTATAAATATGGTCGTAATTCCATGTTCCGGAATCATACTCACCAGATTCATATAATTTGCTGTGATAGAGATTGTCACCGACTGCGATTACACTTGCAGTGGAGATCTCCGGTGTTTCTGCCGCTATTTTTTCCTGTTCTTCTTTTGAGTGATGCCGCTTCGGCGGCTTCCTTCTGAGGTTTGCGTATCAGGGTATAATCGAGCTGATGGATCACCAGAACGAGCAGGACCATAACCACGATCGAGCACAGAAGGCTGATGCGGGAGTTGATTTTCTCCCGGAAATTAAGAGGTATATTATTTTTTTCATAAAGTTTTTCCTTTAAGATCTTAAATAGGCAGAATAAATTTTGCCTGATGTCTTATCTTTCTATTATATCAAACTTCAGAGTCCAAAGAAAGAAGCCTGCGGGAATTTCTTTGAAAACATCTAAAAATGCTTTGTGAGGCAAAGTATTTTAGTGTATAATAGAAGCAATTAAGAAGAGGGAGGTAGCCGGATGAACCATTATGAAGCGATCAATGATGTGCTGGTCAATTTATTTAATGAGATTCTGGACCTGGAAGAGAGAGCATTGATCACTGGAGAATATAAGAATATCTCAGTCAATGATATGCACATTATTGATGCGTTGGGTATCCGGGAACAGAAAAATATGTCAACAGTAGCCAGATTGTTGAATGTGACGGTCGGTACTTTGACAATTGCAGTAAACAACCTTGTGAAGAAGGGATATATCCAGCGTATGCGAAGTGAAGAGGACAGAAGAGTGGTGCTGATCTCACTGACTAAGCTGGGAGAGAGGGCTTATTATCACCATAAGGATTTCCACGAGAAGATGGTTCTGGCTGTATTGAAAGGACTAAATGTTGAGGAGACAGAAGCGCTGACTATGGCACTTACGAAGCTACAGACGTTTTTCAGATCATATGAATAATATAAAGGGACGACAGTAAAGTGGAACATAAAATAGAATATGTTGAAAATGACTTAGTCAGGATCGCAAAGAGAGAAAATAATATGAGGAGAAAATATCTGGTGGTAAATCCTCTTCAGGGGAAACATGTTCCGGTAGTACCATCAAAGGCATTAAAGTTGTTTACGGATTTGGCTGATGTATTCCGGAATGAATATAAGAATGAAAAGCTTTTACTTGTAGGTTTTGCAGAAACAGCCACGGCCATAGGAGCGCAGGCAGCAATATCTGTTGGTGCGAAGTATATTCAGACGACCAGAGAAGTAATCCCTAATGTAGAATATCTTTTCTTTTCGGAAGAACATAGTCATGCTACGGAACAGAAACTGGTAAAAGATGATATTGATAGTATTGTAGATGAAATCGACAGAATTGTGTTTGTTGAAGATGAGGTTACTACCGGAAACACGATTCTGAATATTATAAATATTCTTGACAGAGAATATACTGGGAAATTTAAATATTCAGTGGCATCTCTGCTAAATGGAATGGATAAAGAGTATTTGGAACAATACAGAAAAAAAGGAATTCCACTGCATTATCTGATAAAAACAGACCATAGTGATTATAGTGACAGAGCAGAAAAGCTTGCAGAAAAAGGCCATTATTATAAATGTTCAGACCATACGGTAACAACAGATTATATGACCATTAATATTTCTGGACGTATGGATGCACGAAGGATGGTTGATTCTGAGAAATATGGAGCTGCATGTGAGAAATTATGGACAGAGATTCAAACGCAGACCGGAAGTATTTCGGGTAAAAAAATACTGGTTATCGGAACAGAAGAGTTTATGTTTCCTGTGCTTTACATTGGCAGACAGTTGGAGAAAGAGGGGAATTCTGTGAGATGTCATTCGACAACAAGAAGTCCGATCGTAGTGAGTTTAGAGCGGGAATATCCGCTTCACAGCAGATACGAACTGAAAAGCCTGTATGATCCGGATCGAAGAACTTTTCTTTATGATATAGAAAAATACGATAAAGTATTTGTTATTACAGATTCTCCGGAAATTGAGGAAGGGCAGAGAACCTTGATAAATGCTCTTCAGAATTACAATGATGATATTACAGTTGTAAGGTGGTGCTGATTTGAGAAGTTCCTATTCAGATGAAGACGTAATCTTATTACTAAAGGATATTACCGGATTGGTAAAGCCTCAGCCTGCTGAGGAGCGGGAGAAGTTGATCCAATCGGGAAAACATTACAGTGAGATGCTTCCTGTTGAGTATGTCCCTACAGATCAATACATAAAAGTATATAATAATGCGCTGAAAAAATTTTGCAAAGCCGGTTGCAAATGCTGTGGGTATACTTTCGGATAAGATTATAGAAAATAAAGGAAAAGAGATTGTTCTGGTATCTCTTGCCAGAGCCGGAGTTCCGGTAGGTATTCTTATAAAACGCTATATGAAGTATAAATATAAGATAAGTGTACCTCACTATTCGATTTCAATTATCAGGGGAAGAGGCATTGATGATAATGCTATGAAGTAATTTATTGGGAAAATATAGCCGGAACAGCTTCTGTTTGTTGATGGCTGGATTGGTAAGGGTGCGATTCTTAATGAATTGAAGAAAGATATATCCGCATACAAAGGGGTATCTTCTGACATAGCGGTTATTGCAGATCCGGCGAATGTTACCCAATTGTGTGGAACACATGATGATATACTGATTCCCAGTTCTTGTCTGAACAGCACAGTATCAGGTCTTATTAGCCGAACCTTCCTGCGAGATGATATTATAGGTAAGGATGATTTTCATGGGGCTGCGTATTATGGAGAACTGACAGACTCTGATTTGTCTTATGATTTTATTGAAACGATTGAGAAAGAGTTTGTCATGGAGAATGTTCCATATCGTAAGAATATGCCTGAGGACAAGGGAATTGATGAAGTCAAGGAGATAGGCAGAAACTTTGGAATAAATGATATTAATCTGATAAAACCGGGAATTGGTGAAACCACGAGAGTATTACTAAGAAGGCTTCCGTGGAAAATATTAATTGATGAACGTTATAAGGGAGATCCTCAACTGGAACATTTGGTCAGACTTGCACAGGAGAAAAATGTGCCTATAGAATATTATCAGCTTACACATTATAAATGTTGCGGGATAATTAAGAAAATAGCAGATGCATGAAATTGCCATAAATGAGTATGAATAAACAGATCAGGGAGATGTAAAATTGAAATTCCATCGCCCTGATCTGTTTATTTTGCGACACCAAAAGACTCAGCCAGATAAATGATCCTCTGGGCCCAGTTGATATGTGTTTTGTATTCATTCATTCTTTCCCTGACGTTATTTCCGGAGACAAGGGAAGCAGAATTTTTATTCCAGTTTAAAATCTCCTGGGCATCTTTAAAATCTTTCTCTGATACCTGATAAGAACAATTGACTACAGGTATCTGTGCAGGATGAATAACTGTTTTTCCAATAAAACCACAAAGCTTATCATCCTGAATTTCCTGGATCATACCATCTTTCCAGTTATCACCTGCATAGTATTCCCATACAGGACCTGACACAACGTAATCCATGCCATATACAGTGATGATATCGGAGAAAATATCAGAAACTGGTCGGATCTGATGAATGGATTCATTGGAATGTCTCCTGAATCCAAACATATGACATAAATCATTTCCTCCGACGCGAATATTCAGCACAAGATCTTCAACTTGTGACAAGGAATCCTTTAATGAATAAAGAATATCTGTACGATTTCTGAGGTCGATAATAGAAGAATTTTCATAAATTGGCATCATGTAAATATTTTTTGAGGCGAGTTCGTTGGCACGGATTACTTCATTTATATAATCTGATGCGTTATCAAGACTGAACTTCGGAATGATGAAACCGGTGACTATTTCAACAGAACGTCCCAGAGATTTTATTAATCTGTGGATTTGCTGTGGGTTTCGAACCCGGATGAAGATTTTGGGCAAATAAAAAGGTATTATTTCATGTTGCGCAAAGATTGTGTCCAGAGAATGAATAAGTATCTGTTCTGCTTTTGCGACATAAGCATCGTTTATCGTATCTTCCAGACAGAGAGCAAGAGAAAATCTGTTTCCGAATTTTTCGTTTATTAAGGAATCAGTGATGGAAGCTTTATTGGCAGGGCAGTAAAGTAATGGTCCTACGCTGTAATATAAAACGTTATTTTTCATAATACTCCTTATTTATATCTACAGGGATTGTTATACACAGGAATATCTTAATGGCTTAAATGAAGAGAAAACTAGTTTTATTATAAATATTCGTGTGGTTATAGCGCGATGGGTGTGATATTCATAATATCATATTTTAATAAAAATGGAAACGCTAAATGAGTGGTTAGATTTTTTGGAATAGAGTGAATAATAAAATAATTATGTGCATTTGTGGAAAAACAGCAAGCTTTTTAATTGAATTTTTATTGAAATAGAAGTAGTGATATGGTACAATTTTTCTGTGCAGAATTTATATAATTTTCAGGTGAAAAGATGAATTTTAAAAATAAAAAATACAAATTTCATTTAACTCTCCAGTTATATTAGCCTTTACTATAGCATGTTTTATAGTTTTGTTAGTGGATAAGATTACTGGGGGAGTATCTACAAATGCGCTGTTTAGTGTGTACAGATCATCATTGCTTAGTCCGTTGACTTATTTCAGATTCTTTGGACATGTATTGGGGCATGCTGGCTGGGAACATTTTATAGGAAATATAATGCTTATTCTGGTTGTTGGGCCGTTGCTTGAGGAGAAATATGGCTCAGCAAATATTTTGTTTGTTATTTTGGCAACGGCATTAGTGACCGGTATAGTCAATTTCATATTTTTTCCGTATACGCAATTACTTGGTGCGAGCGGAGTGGTTTTTGCTTTGATTTTACTTTCATCATTTGCTGGTTTTGAGGAAGGTAAAATACCGTTTACTTTTATTTTAGTTGCAGTTATTTATATTGGAGAACAGGTATATCAGGGAATTTTTGTTCAGGACAATATAGCTAATCTTACTCATATTGTAGGAGGAGGCGTTGGTTCTGCTTTAGGATTTGTAATGAACAAGAATAAAATGAGCAGATATTGAAGGTGAGAATGCTACATGTTAGAGCATAAGAAGATTCAGAACCTTAGCGATTATTTTGTCAAACTGGATAACAGACGGGAGAGGGGCGTTTACTTTTACCGGATCAATGGATACTCAGAAGAAGTTGGTGCATTTATCAAAAAATATTACGATGCAGCAAGGAAAACGGGAGTAGTGATCGAGGGTAAGATCCCGAATCCTGATGAGGGAAATCTTTCATATTATAATGAGATAATGGGCATGGATTTTCAGATGAACCGGGGTTTATTCTGACAAGTCTGAAGAAATGGCTTCCCAGAATGAATGATCTCCAGAGACAAAATGTAGCAGAGTCTGTCTATGACTCATTAGATTCAATGAGAAAAGCCGGCAAAACGGAGAATATGCTGAAGAATGCATATATCAAGTTTATGTGCTGGCTTTATTATAAATTTGAACGAATTGTGAATCAGCTTGGAGAAAATAATATTCCTAAAATATTATATGAAGGAAATATAAGCAGCTATGAATTGATGCTTATATCAATTCTTTCTAATGCCGGATGCGATGTAGTTTTTCTTCAGTATGAAGGTGACAGTGGATATCTGAAGTCAGATCCGGGATCTGTGCTGTCAGACAGCCTGCAAATGAATGGGTTAGGCGCTTTTCCACAAGGGTATTGTATAAAGAAAGTCAGAGATGAGATTCAAAATGAGATCAAATAACGAGCGATTGTATGGGACAAGACCAACGATTACAAACTGTACAAATGCCTGGATAAGTGGAAAAGGACTGGATGATATCCGCGAGAGTATCATGCTGAGGGGAAATGACGATCGCTTTTTTTTATAACTGCTTTTGCAGGATAAACGGGGCAGAGGACAAGCTTACCTATGCAAATGAATTATTTAAATTACAGCAGGAATTGAAGAATTCAAAGAGGAATCTCGTTATAGTTAATGAGGAGATTCCGAAGCCGACACCGCAGGAGATCGCAGAGATAAAGAGAGACAATTATGCGAACAAAGATCAGATGATCCTTGGACTTGTGGGGAACATCCAATATACAGGAAATGTGGAACTGCAGAGGATTTTGCATAAAACATTTGTCGATGTTATTCTGGTCGGAATCCAGGAGAGAAGGCGAGAATCTTAACCGACTGACAAACCGGGCGGTGTATCTGATCTGCTGGCTGCGAAGATATATGTCGAAGCTGTTTGCAGGGTGGAAACCTTCAGATATTGGATGTTTTATTTATATGGGTGGCTGCCGGGATGATAAGGAAGCTTTGTTTATGAGCTTTCTCGGACGGCTTCCGCTGGATGTTTTGATTCTATGTCCTGATCTGAACGTGAAATGCTGTCTTGAGGATAAGCTGTTATATGAAGTGAACTATACAGAGAGTCTTTTACTGACAAGGTATCCGGAAGAGAGCTCGCAGGTAAAGATTGGAACGGTCGCATATCACGCGGAAAGAGAACTTGATACGCTGATGTATCAGGACAGTGGAATATATAGAAATCAACAGTATGTGAAAGCAAATGTCATTAATCTGCAGACCATGTATGAAGAAATAAAGATTCTGTGGGATCAGGAATTAAAGTACAGGCCTAATTTCAGTACTGTTGACGGAGTAGTAAATATGCCGGTTATTTTTTCAAAAATATCCGGGGTTAAAGACGGAAATGTATCTCAGTATTGGAGTTCGATAAAAGAGCTGATGACAGAAGATACGGTCGTTATTAAAAGTGCTCCGTATATTCAGCCGACAACACCGAATCCAATGAAAGCTTTTTCCGCAGAGTTTTATAAAAACTGGAAACTTCAGCGTAATAAAATAAAGAATCATCCGAAATATCCATATGGGCTTCTACGTGAAGAAATGCAGGAGTTCATGCTTGGTAAATTGGAGTTTCTGATTGAGCAGAAACTGATAAAAGGAATCGGGGAAAATGGCACAGAATATACAGTTATCGCCCAGGTTCTGAATTTACCGAAGGACATCATTCGTCTGATCCAGAAGTTTGATTTTACGAAGAAGAATCCGAAATTAATATATATTAATACAGGTGAGACGATGATCTCCCTGGAAGATTCCATTTTGATCGCTTTTTTGAACCTGATAGGATTTGATATTCTGTTTTTTTGTTCCGACAGGTTATCAAAGCGTGGAAAAGTATTTTACGGGTAACCTGATGGAAGAGCACCAGATCGGGGAATATAAATATGATATGCAGGTTCCGGATCTGAATAGCATTTCAACGAATGACACACGCCCTTCGTGGCGTAGATTTTTTTAGAAGAGGTTAGTGGCTTATGGGACTTGATTTCAGCAGGGGTTCATCAATGGGAAATACACCTCAGGCAGGCAGCGGTTATTCAGCAGAGAAGAATGAGATTGAGGTAGTGGAGCAATACGATATTGTTGCTGACAGGCAGCAGATGAACGACAATTTAGTGAACTCAGAAGAAGTTGATCAGATCGTCAGTACGATTGAAGTTTATAACATGGATACGATCGTATCTTTTGGCGCAAAAGTAGCAGAAGAGATTTCAAAGGCATCGGACGTAGTTCTTAACAGTATGAACATGTCGCAGCTGGATGAGACGAGTGAGATGCTTAAGTCATTAGCCAAGATTATGGATCAGTTTGATATAAATGAGATCAAAGATAATCCGGGACTTTTTTGGAAAGCTTTTCGGAAATTTCAAAAAGCAGCTTGATAAGATACTGGCGAAGTATCACACAATGGGCGAGGAAGTTGATAAAATTTATGTTCAGCTTAAAGGATATGAGGCTGAGATTAAGGAGTCAAACAGAAAGCTGAATACGATGTTTGATGTTAACGTAAATTATTATCATGAACTGGTTAAGTATATTCTGGCAGGCGAGCAGGCATGCAAGGAAATCGAAGCCTATATTGCACAGAGACAGCAGGACATGGAGAACACCGGAGATCAGTCGATTCAGTTGAGCTTACGACATTAAATCAGGCATTGCAGATGATGGAGCAGAGAACACAGGATCTGAGAACTGCTGAGAATGTTGCGATGCAGTCAATTCCTATGATCAAGACCATGGCATTCAGCAATTATAATCTGGTGAGAAAGATTAATTCAGCATTTATTGTTACTCTTCCGATTTTCAAGCAGGCGCTTGCACAGGCGATTCTTCTTAAGAGACAGAAGATTCAGGCAGATGCTATTTCAGAGCTGGATAAGAAAACGAATGAAATGCTTATCAAAAATGCCCAGAATACCGTTGATGTTTCAAAGGCAACAGCCAGAATGGCATCGGGAAGTTCGATTCAGATCGAGACTCTGGAGAAAACCTGGAGAACCATTACAAGTGGAATCGAGGAGACGCAGAGGATTCAGGAAGAAGCCAGAAAGAAACGTCAGGATGATCAGATTCGTTTAGAGGCTATCAAACAGGATTTCAACCGGAATTATCACATGCCACAGGCGAGGAGATAATAGTTACCGGGAACGGAATGAACAGTAACAGATAATATATAACATAGCGATTCAGAATGATAAAGCTGATGAACAGTTAAAAAATATTAAGGAGGACCACTAATATGCCAATCAATTTATCCAAAGGACAGAAAGTAGACTTAACAAAGAAGAACCCGGGACTAAGAAGATTATGGTAGGTCTGGGATGGGATGTAAATGCGTTTGATTCAGGTTCAGATTTTGACCTTGATGCAGCAGCATTTATGCTTGGCGCTAATGGAAAATGCCCGACAGAGAAAGAATTTATTTTCTATGGTAATCTGAAACATGCAAGCGAATCTGTTGAACATATGGGAGATAACCTTACCGGTGAGGGTGAAGGCGATGATGAGCAGATCATGGTTGATCTTACAAAAGTTCCGGCAAATGTTGAGAGAATCGCATTTACAGTTACCATTTATGAAGCGGAAGAAAGACGCCAGAATTTCGGACAGGTTTCCAATTCTTATATCCGTCTGGTAGATGAAGCAAATAATGTGGAACTGATCCATTACGATCTTGGAGAGGATTTCTCCATTGAGACTGCTGTAGTTGTCGGAGAGCTTTACAGACATAACGGAGAGTGGAAGTTTAATGCCATTGGAAGTGGTTTCCAGGGCGGACTTGCAGCACTCTGCGGTCATTATGGTATTGAAGTAGCATAGGAGGATAAAGATATGCCGATTAGTTTAAAAAAGGGCCAGAAAGTAAGCCTTACAAAAGAAAATCCGGGACTCAAAAATGTGGTTGTTGGTATAGGATGGGATATCAATGCATTTGATACAGGCGGAGATTTCGATCTTGATGCAGCAGCATTTTGTCTGACTGATTCCGGAAAAGTTTCCGATCAGAAGGATTTTGTATTTTATGGAAATCTTACACATCCATCCGGTGCGATTCAGCATATGGGAGATAACCTTACCGGAGCAGGCGATGGAGATGATGAACAGATAAAAATCGATCTTTCAAAGATTCCTGCAAATATAACAAAGATTGCATTTACCGTTACGATTTATGAAGCGGAGGAGAGACGTCAGAACTTTGGACAGGTTTCCAATGCTTTTGTAAGAATTGTTAACGAGGCTACAGGACAGGAGATTCTTCGCTATGATCTTGGCGAGGATTTCTCTATCGAACTGCAGTTGTATTTGGCGAATTATATAAGAATGGTAATGAGTGGAAATTCAATGCCATCGGAAGCGGTTATCAGGGCGGCTTAGCTGCTTTGTGCAATAGCTATGGTATCGCAGTGGAATAGGAGGAAAACTTATGTCAGTCAGCTTACAGAAAGGACAGAAAGTAAATCTGTCAAAGGATAATGCAGGATTAGCGAAGGTTATTGTCGGACTTGGATGGGATGAAGCGAAACCGTCAGGTGGCGGTGGTGGTGGATTCTTCGCAACGTTGTTTGGCGGCGCTGCTACAACACATCAGCAATCGATTGCGATGCTTCTGCAATCATGCTGAAGAATGGAAAATTCGTGGACAGAACCGATTTAGTATATTTCGGAAATCTGAAACATAAATCCGGCACAGTAAATCATATGGGAGATAACCTTACCGGAGAGGGAGAAGGAGATGACGAACAGATTGTTATCGACCTGTCAAGAGTTCCGGCTGAATACGATAAGATCGTTATTGTTGTAAATATTTATCAGGCAGTTCAGAGAAAACAGCATTTCGGAATGATTGAAAATGCCTTTATCCGTCTGGTTGATGCCAGAAACAATAAAGAAATGTGCAAATATAATCTGACCGAAAATTATTCAGGAATGACTGCGATGATTTTTGGGGAAATATATAGACATAACGGTGAGTGGAAATTTAATGCGATGGGAAATGGAACAACCGATCCGGGAATTGGAGAACTCTGCCGAAGATTTTCATAATCCTGAGTATTGGAGATAACCATTTATTTACGAATAAGAGGGACTATGCGATAGTTCCTCTTTTGTGAATATCTAACAGTCTTTTATTTCAGAGAGAGATTCTGGTATAAAAGCGTAAGAGTATGAGATATATAAGTCAAAATCCTGTCACTATAGTCAACCTCGCTGGTAGGAATTTGTTCTTATAAGAGATTAAAATGAGGAGGTCATTCAGATATATGAGTGATATGAACAAAAAACAATTAATGTGCGGATTATCCGATTCGCAGGTTAATGAAAGTAAAGCGAAATATGGCACCAATGAGCTTGCCAAGAAGGAAACAGAGTCACTCTGGTCCATGTTTATCGGCGCATTTGATGATATCTGGATCAAAGTTCTGTGTGCGGCACTGGCGCTTAAAGTGATCCTGGCAATTCTTGGAATTTTTGTCCCGGCATTATCTGGCGGAAATGACGTTGTAGAGATCATCAGTATTGTAATCGCAATCGCACTTGCCACCGGATTCAGTACTTTGTCAGAATACAGAAATACTTCAAGAAGTGAAGCACTTCAGGAAGAATACAGTAAAACTTATGCCAAAGTTATGAGAAACGGAAAGCTTGTCAATATTCTTACAAGCGAGATTGTGAAAGGCGACACGATTCTTGTACAGGCGGGAGATAAAGTTCCGGCCGATGGCTTAATATTTGAAGGAAAAATCAAAGTTTCCCAGGCTGCCTTAAACGGTGAGTCAAGAGATGAAAACAAGGCAGCAGTGTCAGATATGGCTGATGCAGAATCCACTGATTATTCCTCAGTAGGAAAAGTTTTCAT
>ENA-OQLB01000844-OQLB01000844.1-human-gut-metagenome-genome-assembly--contig:-NODE-844-length-15347-cov-1.469514_pt1 | contig 15347 bp, 30 predicted proteins | sample MGYA00242656_ERZ504813 | MGnify/ENA primary metagenome ERZ504813 (study PRJEB26092, sample SAMD00036388) | human gut metagenome | host: Homo sapiens | study: EMG produced TPA metagenomics assembly of... | reverse complement strand
CTCGTTTTGATATAATCCAATACTTTTCGTCCGTCAAACGAAGCATATAAACTAATAGGCGGAACTGTTATAATTGTCAGATTCTCTTTTAAACGTCGCTCAAGATTTACTTCTTCATAACGAATTTGAGGCTCCAATAAAATAATGTCATAATTTTTATCCTCAAACTGCTCTGTAGTTAGCGATTCAATCTGCCAATCCTTTTCATCACCAATTACTTTTTTCTTCATATCTAGAACAATCAAATCAGACATTGCTCCAGCAACACTATGTAATAATAAAACTTTAAACGGATGTTCTTTAGTAAACTCATTTAATAACATAATTGCTTTATCTAACACAATTTTACCTGCCATCTTAGTATAATCATAACTATCAATCAGCATTAATGGAATATTAACTTTTTTGACAGAGCGGCACAAATTCATTTTGTAAATATGCAATATGTGGAGCCAATAAAATAATATCATAATCTACCAGCAAAACTTGGCCACTGACAACATCACTACATTTAATTTGATATTCGTTATAAATGTCTGCTGCTTCCATTTTTTTTTACCAAAAGACTAGTCGACATCCCACCACCACAAACCAAAAGAATTTTTTTCATAGCCTCTCTAACCTTTCAATGATTTCTTTAAAATACTGATAATTAGGATTATTGATTAAATTCCACTGAATTGTACTATCGCTAATAATATTGGAAATTATTTTATAAAAGTCATTCTAATTCTTTAATTGCTTTATTTTCAATTGCAGATAATAAAATTATTCTAATTTTATGTTTCTTCCATAATAATGGTTTCTTTAAAATCGTAACAGCTACAAAAGTAGCATTAGAAACCGGTTTATTAGAATGCGGAAAAGCAATTAAATCATTGAATTCAGTTGTTGCCAACGCCTCTCTTTGAAGCACATACTGTTCAAAATCTGCAGGTAGATCATAACTTTTTTTGCACTCATTAATTATTTCATGAATTGCCTCTTCTTTGGAACTAAATGATTCATATGTAAAAAAGAGCTGTTCTGGAAAATAATCTAGTATATTAGCCTGATTTAACTGCTTTAAATTATTTGTTATTTTAATTGTATCCCTTTGATTAATAAGATTATTAATTAAAAGATTGGAATATTTACTTTAATTGCTAAAGGAACTGTCGTAAAGATACAATCAAACTTAGTTAAACTAATGTTTTCCAGCTCATGCAATGAGCATACTTCAAGATGTTCAATATAATCATTGAAATTTTCTTTAAAGAATATTCTAATAGACGCGCGCTCCCCACCCCGCTAGAACAAACGACCAAAATATTATTACGATGAAAATTATACTTTTTTTGTTCTAGAGACAAATTAATATGTAAAGCAAAATAAGCTATTTCATCTTCTGATAAAGTACAGTTAAAACGTTGATTGATTACAACACAAGCTTTAACCGCTAATTCATAAGCCATAATCAGCTTACTTTTAATCTCATCCTTTAATGGATTATGCATAAAGGTACCGTACTGAATCCGTTTTACTAATGGAATCAAATGCAAAGATAATGCTAATTGGAGATTTAAATCTGCTTGAAATGGAATATTAGCAACTTTTTCAATTATCATTAACATTTCTTTTACAATATCTAAGATTTCTTGATTTATATAATTATTAGAAAGTTGTTTACTGTTTTTACCACAAAGATGCATAGTTAGATAGGCAACCTCTTCAATTCGATACTCCATTGCCATTATTTTATTCATCAACTCCATAATTGCACAACCTAATGAATATTCTTTCTCTTCTTTAATTTCCTCAAGCCATTCAGAATCAATATTAGCATATTCTTTTTTCATGACCCGATAATAAGCAATATATAAATGCGCAACTAGGTTATCTAATACATCATCACTAATTACATAATCAGCATTTGCAATAGATGAAATTACAATATCTCTAATTTGCTGAAGAATATCAAAGTCCATTTGATACTCTTCGAAATGAGCAATTGCACGTCGTTTATTAATTTCATCACCTTCTAAGTACATACCATAATATGCTTTAGTTGCAATTGTAAGATCAAAATCATGTAAATATTCTCTTAATTCTTTTAAACTTTGTTTTAATTGTGTTCGAGATAAATAAAGTTCATCACATAGATCATCGATTTTAAGATAATTATTACAATCAATAAATCGATTAAACAAATAAGCTAATCGTGATTCCTCTTTACCATTTTGATCTCTTTGTAGATATGCTAAAAAAAGTTTCTGGTGTTTCAATTGTTAAACGATAACCAAAACTTCCTGATTCTATTTTAGCACCGCAGATATCTTCATTAATATTCTTAATAATAGTGCGAACCGAACGAGTACTCATTTTAATTACGCTTGATAAATTTGAACCACTGACAGTTTCATGATTCATTAGTTCCAAAATTATCATCTTTTGATTCTTATCCATCATCCGCACCTCCGTTTATATTTTATCATAAAGTATGATAAAGAGGCTGGAAATCCAGCCTAATTTTATTCCTTGATCTGTGCTTCTTCTTTAAGAGCGATGTTATCTTGTGTTTTAAAAAATGGATAATATAAAATTGCAGATACAATAATTAAAACAATTTCTAAAATAATTCCTGATACTCCGCAAATTAACCAGCCATCTAATAATACCGGTGTTCCTGTCGCTCCCATTGCAATTCTTGGTAATGAAACCAGACCACTCTTCATTGCAAAATAAGTAATTAAAATATTAATTTGTGGTACTAAGAAATATGGTAAAGCCATAATTGGATTTAAAATCAGCGGTAATCCAAAAACTATTGGTTCATTGATACTACAACAAGATGGTAAAATTGCTAACCGTCCTAACGTTTTATAGCGATTACTTTTAGCAAGTAACATATCAATAGATAATCCAAGCGTATTACCAATACCACCTAACATTAAGAAATATAACAACCCAACAGTAATAATATTTTGCATTGGTGCCCCTGATGCAAAGGCTGCTTGATTTTCAACTCCAGCCTGCATAAATAGCATCATTGAGAATGGTATCGTTACTTGACCACCATGAATACCAAAGAACCAAAAAACAGACGCTAACAAAGTTAAGACCATATAAGTAATTAGGCTACCTGATAATGCTGATAATGGAGTCGCAATAATACCATAGAACCATTCACTAAACGTTACCCCTGTTAATGAAGCAAAAGCTCCGTTAATGATTAGAAATACTGTCGTTATAACAAAGCCAGGAATAATGCATTAAACGATTTGGCAACTGTTGGTGGTACGCCCTCGGGCATTTTGATGATCCAGCCACGTTTAACAACAAACGTATAAATATAGCCAACTAAGATTCCTACGATCAAGGCCGTAAATAATCCCTTTGAACCTAAATAGTCAAAAGCAATATAACTTGTAGTTGTTTCTTCAACGACAATATTTGCTAGTGGTGTCATAATAAAGAAAGCTAAAATTGACAACAAACCGGCAGGTATGGCATCTGTATTCATGCCTTCATTTCTTATAAAGGCATACGCAGCAGTAAAAGATACATATACTGCTAACATATCAGTTGTAAATTTACCCACTAAACTTAAAACTGTTCCGACCCCCGAGTCAGCTAAAAATTGTTGATATGCATCTAGTGATAAAGTACTCAGCAGAGTAAATATTGCTCCTAAAATAATTAGTGGCATTAGTAAATTAAAAGCTGTTGATATTGCTTTTAAAATTTTATTACTCCCTATCTTTGTTGCTAATGGTGCTAAAACATTCTCCATCTTGTCCATTAATTTTTGCATTAAAACTATCCCCTTTCATATTTACAATATCATTATATAATACCCTAATAAAACTAGAAGTCTGTTAATTTCCTGTTATTGTAGGAAATTATATTTTCTTATAAATATCGATAAATTCTTTAATCAGTGATTTATATAACTGAACTGAAATTAACATATCTTCGGCATGCACTAATAATAAATCTAAATCACTTGAAACTGTTAAACATCCAGCATGAATCTTACTTGCTTCAAGTAATGTTTCGTTACCCTTAATTAAGTATTCATTAGCCTTGACAAAGTTTTGATCTTTGACATATGCTAAGACCTTTTGATAAGCTAGACTGCTTTGCTGGGTTAATTGTATGATTGATATTGTTTCCTGCTCGGTATTATTTATCATATTATCAACTCCTGCTTTTATCATACAAAACCTTCATTTGTATCTAAAGACAGGATATTTCCACTTAGGCGGAAATATTGACAAAGAACTTTTAGTAATTATTTTAATGATACCAAGAAACAAGCAGTTTACCTTTCATTTATTAAGAAAAAATGATAATCTTATAAGTACGGAGGTAACATACATGAAACAAATAAAAAATATAAATATTGAAACTTTAGAAAATAATTTAATTTATCCAATCTATGAAGATCAACTAATTGATCCACAATTAAATAAAGTTCTAGATTACAATCTTGATAAACTTGTTAATAAGAAGTTTAAAGAACTAACTGTAATTCATACTTTAGGAAAATATAAATTTGAAACAATTACATTTATTGGTTTAGGTTCTTCAAAAAAAATAACAAGCAAACAAAATAAAGAGATAATTGCTGCTTTAATTAAATTAGATGAACATGCTACTATTTATCTTGAAGGGATAAACACTGATCATCTTGATATTCATACAATTACAAGAGCTTTTATCGAAAGTTATTTACAAAATTCATATCAAGAACATAAAATTGGTCATGAGCCAAAAGTAATTCATGAATTTGATATAATATTTAGCCAGGCTGAACTTGAAAATGATATCCAATTAGGGAAAGTTTATGGTGAGGGAATTAATTATGCGCGGATGCTTAGCGATACACCATCAAATTTAATGACACCTGATACCCTGGTTGATGAAGCGATAAAGCTTAGTCAAAAATATCCACAACTAGAATGCACAATCTTAAATAAAAGTAATTTAGAAAAAATGGAAGCTGGAGGAATTTTATCAGTTAATCAAGGCAGCAATATTCCTGCTTATATGATTTGTTTAAAATATAATAATAGTGACGATCCTTATACTGCTGTAATTGGTAAAGGCTTAACATTTGATTCCGGTGGTTATAATCTTAAAAGTGACAGTTATGGTATGAAATATGATATGTGTGGTGGTGCTGATGTTTTAGGAGTAATGCAAATCTTAGCAGCTAGTCAGGCCAAAGCAAATGTCTATGGAATCATTCCAACAACAGAAAATCTTGTTAGTGACAAAGCTTACAAACCTCAAGATGTTATTACAACCCTCTCTAAAAAAACAGTCGAAATCGTTAGCACTGATGCAGAGGGACGAATTAATTTTATGTGTATGCTATTACATATGTCCAACAACTTGGAGTGAAGAAAATCATTGATCTTGCAACCCTTACCGGCGCTTGTGTTTCAGCACTTGGTGATGTATATACCGGTGTTTTCAGTAATTGTGATGAATACTATGATGAATTTGTCCAAGCGTTACAGATTAGTGATGAAAAAGGTTGGCGCCTTCCGCTTGATTCTGAATATTTTGAAAAATTAAAATCAACTAGTGCTGATTTCAAAAACTCAGCTGGTAACCTGGAGGCGGAGCTAGTGTTGCAGCGAACTTTTTAGAAGTCTTTATCGAAGAAGGAACACAATGGTACATCTTGATATCGCCGGTAGTGCTGACAATGATGGAACCGGAGCTACTGGTGCGATGATTCGTAGTGTTGTAAATATGATTAACTTAAAAACAATCGTCAAAAAGTGAGCGTATCAAATAATACTCTCACTTTTTTCTTAAAAACATTAATGCCATAAAAAAATACATTCGTGCCATACTATTTCTATCTTATGATTATTCATATAATGATAGATGTAAGGAGGAATTAAAAATGAAAGACAAAATTTAATTGGTGAAAAATGACGAAAAAAGGAGTGTTCCTTAACTATTTAGGTTTAGTATTTTTTGGAATTATTGCGGTAGTTGGCTATAATGGATTAATTTCTAAATATCTTCATCTAAATAATCAGCTTAATATTCTAATCATGATATTTATCTTTATTGCGGTTTTGCTATTCTTAACCCCAATCATCGGCTCTAGTGAAATAATTGAATTCAATCATAATGAAGTCCGCTACTTCCACACTAAGGGATATTTCCAACAATTTGCTGAAGTTATTAGAATTCTTACGGGTAAACAAGTAGTCCCTGATATTACTTTAAAAACAAAGGACATTGAACAAGTTAATTTATCATATGTACCATTTTTAATGATGTATGCTCAACAAGGTTATCAAATTAAAATAACTTTCCTAATGAAAGATGGAACTACTCTAGCATTTTTACCAAGTACTATTGATCAAAATGGAAAAAGGAGATTATGAATCTGCATTTAAGATTTTAGAAACAAATGGTGTAGAAATTGTTGATAAATTAATGCTTAGAAAAGCATTGAAGATGAATAAGAATGATTTTTATCAATATGTTAATACGATTGAAAAAGGACGTAATAAAAAATGAAAGTTATTTTAGAATGTTCTCATCAATATATCAACACAATAAAGCGAAAACTTAATGCACATTTAGAGCAAATAACTTATTTAGATTCATTTACGGGTAATGATCTATCATTATTTATTAAAGAAGTAAAAAAACTTGAAGACATTGAAAACATTAAAAATATTAAAAGTATTTCAAACGCTAATATTGTTTGTCTAATTGACAGTGGTTTATTTATGTTTGAGCTTTTAGAATTTAACCACTTGCCTTTATTCGAAGTGCCAATATTAATGCCGATCTTGATGAATTAATCAACCGGATTGAGTACCTCAATAAAGGCCTAGGGGTAATGCTTGAATTTCAATGTGGTTATCAAACAGTTAGAATGAATGTAAAAAATATTACTTATGTTGAATCATATGCTCATTATCTTTTAATTCACACATTAAATTCAACGGTTAAGGTTAGAGAAAAAATATCAGTGGCTTTACAAAAACTTGAACCCTTTGGTTTTATCCAAGTACATCGATCATATGTCATTAATCATGACCGGATTAAAAAAATAGATACTGATAATATTACGTTATCTGATGAAACTATCATTCCTATTGGAAAAAAATATAAGCAGGCTCTAAAGAATCATTAATCTTCCTATATTGTAAGTTATCTCTTTAAGAATAAAACATCCCCTTATTAGGAGGATGTTTTATTCTTAATTAATGTCATTTTCTTAAAAACTACTAATTATCATATTACGATTTATCAAAAATTGTTTCCATATGAACTTTCTGTGGTTTAAGTCCACATGATTCATAAAATTTCATCGCTGATGCATTACAGCTCCAAACATTGAGTGTTAAATTATAACATCCGCTCTTTTGGGCAAAATCTTTGGAATATTCATAAAGCTGCTTACCTATATGTTGCCCTCTTGAATTTTCATCAACACATAGATCATCAATATATAATGTTTTTACATCTGTTAAAAATATTGCTATCTAAATATTGTTCAAAAATACAAAATACATAGCCTAAAACAACTTCATTATTATCAACTGCAACGAAGATTGGTCTATTATCATCTTTGATTATTTGCATAAGCTGATCATCACTATATTTTCTTGCCCCTTTTTTAAATAATCCGGTCTTCCCTTATGATGCACAAGACAAACTTGTTTCAACAAATTATTGATCTGAGTAATATCTCTATTTTCTGCTCTACGAATTAACATGACTGCCTCCTTAAATAACCCTCAATTCTTAATATTATCCTTCATAATACCTATAGACTTATTTTCATTTATCAACTATTAATTATACTACTTTTTTACTAAATTATAATACTTTCAAATTAATTTCTTCAAAAATTCTCTTATTATCTCCCTTAATCAGTTTCTATAAATATTTAAAAAAATTATAACCATGCTCTTTTTACATAAAGTAAAAAGTCTAGATTTTAATATCTAGACTAACTATCCTCTTTGATGACGAGGAATGAATGTTCTTATTTCTTCTTCATTGTATCCAACTTGAAAACGATGCTCATCCATTAGAATTGGTCTTTTTAAAATTGAAGGATTGGCTTTAATGAAGGCGATTAATTCATCCATTTTCATATTATCAAAATCAATTTTATTTGATTTAATTATTTTACTATTTTTAGAAAGAATATCATCTGTTCCGTTTTCACAGCGCTCTAAAATTTCACGTAATTCATTAGCATGCAAATCAGACGAAAATATTTTTTTCAATAAAACTCAAATTATGCTCTTTTAACCAGGCAATAACTTTTCGACATGACTGACTTCCTGGAGCTGTATATACTCGAATCATAATAATCCTCCATCTATAAAATAAGGACTATTACTAGCCCTTCATAAACATTGTCCTACAAATTCTTTTTCCCATATTTGTTTTAAAGATTTTTTGATAAGCACTGTTAATCGCCATTTCTTCACTTTCGCTTTCAAAAAGATTAACTAAAAAATCTGCTTCAACCAAAATTTGATAATCTAAACCATCTATTTCACTATAAGTATGATGATGACCAACAAGATAAGCAACTCGTTCTATTAAAGCTTCATCATAATTTAAACGATTTAGCAGCTTAATCGCTTCTGCCGGTCCTAACTCTTCTTGATACTTACCATTAGAACTATTATATTTTTCCCAAGCAGGTTTAATTCCAATATCATGAACAATTGCGGCAACTTCCAATCTTTCTTGTTCTTGTGTAGATAACCCCTCATCAATTCCGATTACTCTAGCAAAGCTGTGGACTTTAATCAAATGCTGAATTTGTTTAGGGTGCCCTTGATAAAAATCAATCATCGCTAATATTAAATCATTTATCTTCATTATTTTTTTACCCTTAATGTAATAATATATTCATCGTCAGCTTCTTCAGTTTCACTAATAACTTCAATTCCCGATTTTTGAATCAATTCTGTAGCTTGATTGATTGTATTGATTGCGATTTTAAAATTACGAGATACTTTAGTTGGACCCTTTTTATTTTTAGGTTTTGTTTTAACTGGTTTACTAATCAAAGACTCTGTTTGTTTTACATTTAATGATTTTTTTAAGACTTCTTGCAATACCGTTTGCTGTTTATCAGCTTCCAAGCCAATCATTGCACGGGCATGGCGCTCTGTAATCTGTTTTGATTTTAAAGCATGTTTAACATCATCTGATAACTTTAATAACCGTAATTTATTAGCAATCGTCGACTGTTTTTTCCCTACTTTATTAGCTAATTCGGTTTGATTCATATCATATGTATCAATCAATGTTTTATATGCATTGGCTTCCTCGATCGGTGATAAGTTTTCACGCTGAATATTTTCAATGATCGCTAATGTATCAACTTGTTTATCATCAATATCTTTAATAACGCAAGGCACTGTTTTTAATCCTGCTAACTTACTTGCTCGATAACGACGTTCTCCTGCAACAATTTGATATCCACGATTATATTTACGTACAATAATCGGCTGGATCAAACCATTCTCTTTGATTGAAGCTGCTAATTCCTCAATCTTTTCATCATCAAAACAGTTCTTGGTTGATTTTCATTCGCTGAAATTTTTTCAATATCAATTTGTTTATATACTTTCTCTAACATAACTTCTCCTATAGGGGTTGTTTTTTTATTTTTCCAAACATTCGTGGATATTTGGCTGGAGTATCCCTTACCTTTTTTATAATGATATTACTTCGATGATTATCATTTGTTAAAGTAAAATCAATTGATTTTTCCACTTGACCACCTAACAAAACAATGCCCTTACCAGCTTCCTCTAATTCTTCCGTAGCCTTTAACCCTTTAAGGCTAAAAAGTATCCTCCTACTTTCACTAAAGGTAAGCACAGCTCATCAAGAATATTTAAACGGGCTACTGCGCGCGCCATAACAATATCACATTTTTGGCATGATCTTTAGCATAATCTTCTGCTCTTGCGCTAATAGCTTGACAATTACTTAAATTTAACTCTTTAAATAAATGATTTAAGAATGTGATTCTTTTTGTTAGTGAATCAACTATAGTAATTTTTAACTCAGGATATACAATTTTTAATGGTACACTAGGAAATCCTGCCCCAGCACCCACATCAACAATATTTTGATCAGTAAAATCAAAAATCAAAAGCAATCGTTAATGAATCATAAAAATGTTTTAAATAAACCCTTCTTCATCAGTAATTGCTGTTAATTCATTTTTTCATTCCATTCAACCAATATCTTAAAATATTGTTTAAATTGATTGACTTGTTGGGGGGTTAAAGTAATTCCTTTAGTTTCTAATTGTTTAATGAATTCTAATTCATTCATGTCTGTTCCTCATTATATTTCTGTTTTAAATAGATTAATAAAACGGATATATCCGCAGGATTGATTCCGGAAATACGTGATGCCTGTCCAATCGTTAGTGGCCGAATTTTTGATAACTTTTGCTTTGCTTCTAATGCTAAATTGCTAATATCTTCATAATCAATATCTGCCGGAATTTTCTTTTTCTTCCATTTTGACTTGCTTGTCAGCCTGACGTCGAGCCTTATCAATATATCCCTTATATTTAATTAAAATAGTCACCCGTTTACGTTGTTCTTCACTTAGTTTTGGAGCTTCAACATATGGTAAGATTTTTTCATATGTTAATTCTGGCCTTTTGATTAATTCTTTAGCACTAATGCCTTCCGTTAAACGTGCTGAACCAAAATGCTCCAAAGCATCATTGATCTCATGTTTAGGAGTAAAACGAATCGTATCCAAACGATCAATTTCTGCAAAAATTTCTGACATTTTATCAAGATAAGCCTGGTATATTTGATCACTTACTAATCCCACATCATGTCCATACTTCATTAGTCTTTCATCTGCATTATCATGACGAATCAATAAACGGTACTCAGCTCTACTTGTCAACATTCGGTATGGCTCATCAGTTCCTTTAGTCACTAAATCATCAATCATTACCCCAATATAAGCCTCATCGCGTTTTAAAATCAATGGCTCTTTTCCTTGATTTTTTAAAGTTGCATTAATTCCTGCAATCAAACCTTGACCTGCCGCTTCTTCATATCCACTTGTTCCATTAATTTGACCAGCAGTAAATAGATTTTTAATTATTTTTGTTTCCAATGATGGCCATAATTGTAGTGGATCTATAGCATCATACTCAATTGCATAAGCATACTTTAAAATCTTACAATTTTCTAATCCTGGGATAGTCCGAATCATTTCTTCTTGAACATCATGTGGTAATGAAGTTGAAAAACCTTGCACATAAATCGTATCCATCTCTGCTGATTCAGGTTCCAAGAAGATTTGATGTTGTGGTTTATCCGAAAATTTAACAATCTTATCTTCAATCGATGGGCAATAGCGTGGTCCAATTCCTTTCACAATACCACTGTACATACTTGAACGATGTAGATTATCACGAATAATCTGATGAGTTTTTCATTAGTGTAAGTCAGATAACATGGTGTTTGTTCTTCAATAGGAATAAACTCATTAGTTTGATAACTAAATGCCAAATTAGCATCAGTTCCTGGCTGTAAACTTGTCTTTGAGTAATCAACACTATTAATCTCTACTCGAGGTGGTGTTCCCGTCTTAAGCCGTTGAATCCGCATCCCTAAATTAGCTAATTTTCTGATAAATATTTTGATTCTTTCTGCTGATCAGGACCACTTGCATGCTTTTGATCACCACATAAAATCTCTGCTTTTAGATATGTACCAGTTGTTAAGATAACCATCCTTCCTTCAATAGTTTGGCCATTATCCAAAATAACTCCTTTTACACAATTATCTTCAACAATCAAATCCTCTACCATTCCCTCAATGATATCAAGATTCTCCTGTTTTTTTAATACTTCTTGCATATATCGAGGATATACTTTTTTTATCAGCTTGAGCCCGTAAAGATTGAACCCCTGGACCTTTAGCGGTGTTTAACATTTTCATTTGTAAGTAGGTTTTATCAGCAGTTTTAGGCATTTGTCCTCCTAATGCATCTATTTCCCGGACAATAATTCCTTTAGCTGGTCCCCCGATTGATGTATTACAAGGAAGGCTTCCAACATTATCAAAGTTAGAAGTAACTAAAACTGTTTTCTGATTCATTCTCGCTGGTGCCAACGCTGCCTCAATTCCTGCGTGCCCACCACCGACTACTATAATATCGTACATTATATTTCCCTCCTTAATCCTAATCTATTGTACTACAAATTTCCTATTTTTAAAACAATAATCATTAGATTGTCAATTCATACAAACCAAGGATAATTAAAATAATTCCTGAGATTATATCAGCGTATTTTCCCTTAAAATTTAATCGCTTAAATTTTTGACCAGTTCCAATAAAAACATAACTACAAACAAAGGTTGTTAAAGAAGTAATCAACTCCGACATTCCAGTAATACTTGCACCAATTCCTAAAGCTACATTATTAATGGTTAAAACCAATGATAAGACTAAAGTTTCTTTTAAAGAAATATTTTTTACTGCTGATAAATGATTAGTAACAATGATCTCATCACACTCTTTCAATGACTTAACAACAGTATAGATTCCTATTAATAGTAACAGACTGCTTCCTAAAAAGTCTGCCAATGATAAAGAAATATAATTAGTTAAAAAATGTCCAAAGCGCATTGCACCATAAGTACCGATCATTGTAATAAATGCAATCATAAAATTTTTTTGATGATTAATATGTGTTTTTTTGATCCCATAAGCTATTCCGATGCTTAGAGCATCAATATTCGCGGATACAGCATAGAGAACTGCTGAAAATATATGCATAAACTCACCCCATCTAATTTATGCATAATAACCATTTAGCTCTGGGCATCAGGAAATAAATTTAGTAATTATGGTATACTATAATAAGGAGTCGAATAATTATGAAAAATAAAAAAACTAATTTTATTTATAAAAGCTGTATTTTAATCTATCTTATTTCTCTAGTTTACGCTTTTTATCTTAACTGGGGAGGAAAATATTTTAGTATGACAATCGTTGCTTGTCTTACCCCATTCATTATGCCTTTATTAATGAAATTGTTAAAAATAGAAGTTCCTCAAGAATTTTATATTATCAATATCATTTTTGTCTATTTTGCAAGTTTGTGGGGGAGTTGTTTAGGGGGTTATCATCTTCCATATTTTGATAAGTTCACCCATTTTTTCAGTGGAATTATTTTTTGTGAGATAGCTTATATCTTTTATAAACACTTTTTACCTAATGAAAAAAGAAAATTTTTGATGTTTATTTTCATTAATGCCCTTAATGCGATGATTGCCTTATTTTGGGAATTTTATGAATATGCTCTATTGATCTTTTTTAACTATGATGCAATTAATCATTACTCAACAGGCATTCACGATAGTATTACCGATATGCTGGTAGCTGTAATTGGTAGTTTCATTTTAAGCTTATATCTTACTCATTACGATCAGCGTAATGATAATCATTTTTTTATTAAATTAGCTAAAAATATTAAATTTAACAAAACTTCTCATCCTAACTAATTTCATCTAAGGAGGAAGCTGTGTATCAACTTAATGGTGTTTGCATGATTTGGCATACGACAAAAAGCAATATATTACTACGACACCAAGGTTTGATAAAGATATCCTATGATATTCATAGTAGAAAAGTGATTAATGATAATAATGTTAATTTAATCAAATACACCTGTTTTTATCGTTAATCTGATTATTCTATTCTCCAACAATTATTAGAGATATTTTGTATTAAAAAAATAGCTGTTAGAAAATAAATTAAACAACTATCAAAGCTAGCAGTAAATAATTGAAAATTTCATTGCTGCTAGCCAAATGAATTTTGATTATAACTCACACACAGATTCTCTTCATTTGCATTTAACTGGTACTTGTCAACCTTAAACTTTACATTGTAGTAAAGAAAAATATCGGCTAATTAATCTTTGACTCATTTAGCAACAATAGGCTTTTTGATTCATTTCTTATTAATCATTATTTATAATCTAGGAGATCACTAAACGTTCTATACAATAAAAACAATGACCGAGAACTGCAATATTATAATACTGGTATTTTATCACCTGCTTTAAAAAATGGTAAAATCGAATCTATACGGATAAAGAAGTTTTAATCATGAATCAAATTAAGTTTCATAAGCGTCTTGGTCTTATACTCGATGAAATCTACGATATTTTTAATTCATCTACTCGTCAAGAACAACTGAATGCTTTATTATTAAAAAAAACTCACTGACTCAAAGCTTAAAATTGATTCTTGTTATACATCACTTGATAAAAGTAACTCTCTATTAAATTATGATTATAAGGATATTCCTACTTTAAAACACTATTTTAATAATTATCTCGTTTCATCAGTTTCTTAAATTATTTTTAATTTAGTCATCTACACCAGAATATTTAAAACAATCAGTCAGCTTATTTAAGAATTAATAAAGCACTCCCAGATTTGGTCATTCAAATCCCGAAGTGCTTTTTTCTTTAAGCTTCAATCAATTCATCATCAACATTATCATTTATTTCTTCAACAATCTCTTGCTTTGGGGCTCTAGGTTTAATAATACTAATTACCTTACCAAAGAAAACAAATGTCATTGCGTAAAAGAAATAACTAAATGTATTTGACATAAAATAAGCAACGATCTCACCAAAGTTTGCGCCCCACGAGATACTTCCTGCTTCAACATATGAGACTACAGATTGATAAGATATATTTACAGTATACCCAAAATAACAGATTATCAATAAAGCTATTGCATAACAAATTAGCGTAAACGCTGGTTTATAAAACCAATTCTTAATTTTTTCCATTTTTAAATCCCTTTCTATTTTTAAGATATTTTAACGAGAAAATACCGAATAAATATGTGATGAATACCTAATTGTATGGTTACACTAAAAACTTATTTCACTAATTGAAAATATTTTAAATTATTTTGTCGTAAATGCTATGATAAAGCCAATAAAGGAGTTGAATTGTATGATTGATATTTTAATTAAGCCGGTGGCTTTATTTTAATTATTATGTTAGGATTTGCACTAAAGACAAAAGGGGTCTGTACCCGTGAACACGGAAGTTTTTTATCAACAATCATTATGAATATAACGCTTCCATGCTCATTACTTTCATCAATTAATAACCTTGAGATTACCCCCATCCTATTAGTAGCCTTGCTTGTGGCTTCTTAGGCAATGTTATTACTAACCTTTCTGGTTACTTGATTCAAAAAAAGAATCACCCATGACCAGAGCTCTAATCGATGATCAATCATCTGCTATAATATCGGAACTTTTACTTTAATCA
>ENA-OQLB01000843-OQLB01000843.1-human-gut-metagenome-genome-assembly--contig:-NODE-843-length-15356-cov-4.549018_pt1 | contig 15356 bp, 11 predicted proteins | sample MGYA00242656_ERZ504813 | MGnify/ENA primary metagenome ERZ504813 (study PRJEB26092, sample SAMD00036388) | human gut metagenome | host: Homo sapiens | study: EMG produced TPA metagenomics assembly of... | reverse complement strand
ATACGACTGAATAGGCTCAGTATACGACAGAAATAGGATGTATTTATACATGTTGATAATCAGATAGTTGTAAATTCTCTTTCGGGCGGTATAAAACAAGACAAATTGATGCGTTGAATTAGTGAAACTACAATAAAAGACAAGCAAATGACTTACAATTTTGATGAAGTAATAGAGCGCCGTGGTACCGACTCCGTGAAATGGGACGGTGTGAAGAGTGTATGGGGACGCGATGACCTCCTCCCCATGTGGGTGGCGGATATGGATTTCCGCACGCCCCCGTTTGTGATGGAAGCCTTGCGGAAGCGTCTTGAACATGAAGTGCTGGGCTATACGTCTGCGTGTGAGGAATGGTATACTTCCATTTGTAGCTGGCTCAGTCGTCGCCACGGTTGGGACGTCACTCGCGAGATGCTGACTTTTGTACCCGGCATTGTCCGCGGTCAAGCCTTCGCATTGCAATGCTTCACCAATCCCGGCGACCGGGTAATGGTGATGACTCCCGTTTATCATCCCTTCTTCCTGGTGACGCAACGCATGAAGCGCGAAGTGGTTTACTCTCCGCTCGACCTGAAAGATGGACAGTATCAGATTGACTTTGAGCGTTTCCGTAAGGATATACAAGGATGCAAAGTATTGATTCTCTGCAATCCCCATAACCCGGGCGGGCGTGTATGGACGGTGGACGAATTACGCCGGATTGCTGATATTTGTACGGAAAGCCATACGTTTGTCATCTCCGATGAAATTCATGCCGACTTGACTCTGCACCTTACAAACACCATCCTTTTGCTACTGTTTCGGGGGCTGCCGCGCAGAATTCCCTCACCTTCATGGCACCCAGCAAAACATTCAATATGCCGGGATTGGGAAGTTCGTACGCCATTATCCTCAATGAGGACATCCGCCACCGTTTTCAGGAGTTCATGGAAGCGGGCGAGTTCAGCGAAGGGCACATGTTGGCCTATATCGGTGCGGCTGCTGCCTATATGCATGGTGAGGAATGGTTGGAACAGCTGCTGGACTATATAAAGGGCAATATCGATTTCACGGAGAACTACCTGCGCGAGCATATTCCGGGCATCGGCATGATACGTCCGCAGGCTTCTTACCTGATTTATCTGGACTGCCGGGGATTGGGGCTGACTCAGGAGGAACTGGTGAGACTATTTGTGGACAAGGCACACCTGCACTGAATGACGGCACCATGTTCGGTGAACCGGGTAAGGGATTTATGCGGCTGAATATCGGCTGCCCGCGTTCGGTGTTGGAGCAGGCGCTGAAGCAACTGGAAACTGCGGTTGCAGACAAATGATAGAAAAAACTATATCTCCTATATTATGAATAGATTACCTTTCCTTGGACTATTGTTTGCGTTGCTGTGCCTTGTTGCCTGCCGGCAGATGAATGAGGCACATCTGTTACATCTGGCAGAAAAACAGGTGAATATGAATGTGGACAGCGTGTATGCCTTGCTGGTACAGATAGAGAGGCCATCGCAACTTTCGGATGAGGAGAGGCTGTTGTATGGATGGCTGAATGCTTATGTGCACTATAAGCGGCACAACTCGATGGCGGAAGATTCCTTGATATTGCCTGCTTCCGATTATTACGTCTTCCGCAACGACACGGCGAAGAATCTGTTTTCCTATCAGTGAAGCCTGGTACTGGTATTGGCTGAAAGAGCACGAACGGTGTATAGCTGCCATTGACAGCGGCGTAGCTTTGGCCAAGGCGCTGCAGGACACGGGAAGAATGGCTGATATGCTGATTGATAAGGCATACTGGTATGTGTATGTCTGGAAAGATTATGAGAAAGCGATAGAAACTTTCCGTACCGCCATAGCTTTGGACGCAAGAGCCGGAAGCTTCTTCTCTATGGGAATTGCCATGGGGCTGAACAAGAATGATTCTGCATCCTATTACATGGAGCGCAGCATAGAACTGGCAGTGGAGGCAGAAGATACCAGTAAGATAGTGCATTATTTGCGTAACTATGCCCAGATGCAGGCTTACTCTTTTGATGAACCTTCCGGTGCAATAGCTACTATTCGTCGTATGGAGCAGTATGTCATCGACGGTGCAGTTGCGTATGGGAGATCTGGTGAAAGTGGAAGTGTTCTTGAAAGAAGGGCTGCTTGATTCGGCGGAATACTATTTGAATAAGGAGAGGAAACGTGGCGAGGGCCGGAACCGGTTTTTGACGGAAGAGAATATGGTGGCGGTATATAGGGCATTGATAGATTATACACGTCACCGTACGTTTGATGTGCTGGACGTGGCGCGCTATAATGATTCTGTAGCCAATGCTCTTACTGCGTTGCAGAGTACTGTCCGGCGTAAGGACGAGTCGAAGGAGACGCTTTCGCAAGCCAACTTGATTCTGACGGTGGAACGGAAGCAGGCACAACTGAATTTGTTGCTGGCACTGTTGGTACTGGTGCTTGCAGGTGGTGGTGTGTCCCTTTATATCCGTAACCGGCGCAACCGGCTGATTGAAGCGGAAGAACGGGCGGAAACACTGACCCGGTTGCTGGAAGATGCGACCAGGAACCAGTCGAAAGGGGAAGACGGGCAGTTTTTTCGGAAAATACTGTTGCAGCAATTAGGCATGATACGGCTGGTGGCTAAACAACCTACCTCACAGAATCAGGAGCTGCTTCGCCGCATTTCGGGTATTACCAGCCATGAACTGCCGGTAGAGAGTTTGCTGGTATGGGAGGACTTGTATCCTATCATAGACCGGATTTATGATAACTTCTACACAAAGATGGACAGCTGTTTTGGCGATGTGCTCATTGACAAAGAAAAGCAGCTTTGCTGCCTGCTCTGTGCGGACTTCTCGACGAAGGAGATTAGTGTGGTGACACAACAGAGCATTCCTACCATTTACCAGCGAAAGACGAATATCCGCAAGAAACTGGGGATGGGGGAGAAGGAAGGCATCGTAGAGTTTATAGGCAGCATATAGACCGGAAAAGGCATAATATAGACTTTTGTAAAATTAAAGTGTTGATATGTAGTGATTTGTAGTTTTGGGATATAGACTTTTTATTCCTCGATATAGACCGTTTGAGGCATGTTTTACCCCTACCTTTGTATCAGCGAAATACAAGGTGTGAAATATTGAAATCAAACGCATGATGAAAGAAAAACTACTGAACAACGTTAGAAAAAGAGTGATGGTATGGGTGGCCTTGGCAAGTATGGCAACTCTGCTTCCTGCTCAGACTTACCGGCTTTCCGGTTGTGTGCAGGACGAGAACCGCCAACCGGTAGAGGTGGCGAATGTGCTGCTGAAGCAGGCAAAAGACAGTACCTATATTACCGGTATGCTGACCGACACACAAGGTTGTTTTTCCTTTGACCAGCCACTGGGAGAATACTTGTTGCATATTACCCTTATCGGCAGCGAAGACCTCTACGTTCCCGTTGTGCTGCAAGGAAACAAAAACGTTGGCGAATTGACATTGAAATCTTCTTCCGCCTTGCTGGACGAAGTGACCGTTACGGCCGCGCGTCCCGTTATCAAGCGTCTGGTGGATAGGGTAGTGTTCGATGCACATAATACCATAGCCTCTGCCGGAGGCAGTGCACTCGACCTTCTGCGTGAAGTGCCCGGTCTGCAGGTTGGACAAAACAGTATTGGTATTATAGGTAAAGGGGGTATCAAGGTTTATATCAACGACCGTGAGACGAAGCTGTCGGGAGATGAACTGATAGATTACCTCCGTTCCTATGACGCCTCCCAGATACTGAAGGTGGAGGTGATTACCACGCCTCCGTCCAAATATGATGCCGCCGGAAATGCAGGCATCATCAATATTCGCTTGAAGTCACGTCCCAAAGATTACGTGGGTGGTACGGCTTCCGCTTCCTACAGCGCTGGTGAAAAGGACAATTACGGATATGGCGGGGTAAGCCTGAACCTCAGCAAGGGGCGCGTGTCATCCTCTCACGGGTACGTACGCAGGCAAGCTATGAGACGCGTGAGAAGAATTACCGCTATTTTCCGCAGAACACCTGGAACAGCCGTGCCGACTACACCAATTACATGAATAGCTTCTACCTTCAGGGAGGTGTGGACGTATCGTTGGAACGGGACTGGACTGTAGGTATGCAGGCCATCTATAATCACAGTGCTCCCAAACCGGGCAACGCCCTTTCATGGACGGAAGTTTACGATGCCTCTACCGCCGTATTGGATTCTTTGCTGTACTCCAACAGTGACAAGGATACCAGTTCCGACCGCCTCAATCTGAATTTTCATACCGATAAGGCTGGGATGACAAAGGCAAGAAAATGACTTGGGATGTGGATTACCTGCGTGACAACCGGGACGAAAATATGGGCTTTCTCTCGAAAACCCTCCTGCCTGACGGTACGGAGATTCCGGGCACAAACTTCGATTACAACTATCTGCAACATCGCAAGGTAGATGTAGTCTCCTCCGCTCTTGATTTCATCCTTCCTTTTGAAAAGTACAAGATAACGGCAGGTGCCAAGGTCTCCTTTACCAACACTCGCAACGGTATCAATTACGATACATCGGACCCTACGCTGGTGCAGGATGATTATTTCCGTTACAAGGAGCAAATCTATGCCTTATATGCTGATTATAGCCGTGAATTTTCCGAACGTTTTTCCATGCAGTTGGGCTTGCGTATGGAGCACACCCGCACTACCGGTATTTCCGAAGCGAAGGATACGGAGGACAAGCACGACTATACGCGCTTGTTCCCTACTGTCTATCTGCTTTATTCGCCTACAGACGGGCATGCGCTGAACTTCAGTTTCTCCAACCGCATCTCCCGTCCGTCACAGAATATGGTCAATCCTTTTCCGTTCTATCAGAACAAATATACGTATGCCTGCGGACGTGAGGACTTGAAACCCAGCTACACTTACAATGCAGAACTGGGATATACGTTGAAGAACAACTTCAATGTTTCCGCTTATTATTCTTATTCGGACGATGTATTCTTCCAGGTTGTGGACTTGGATGCCGAAACGAATGTGACTTCTTTCCTTTGGGAGAATTTCATGCAGACGCATGCTTTCGGGCTTAACAATTCGTACACTTTCCGTACCAAATGGCTGCAAGCTTACGCCCAGCATGGAGTGAGCTATCGCCGGACTACCTCCAGCGCTGCCACCACCTCTCCCGAGGAGAAAGGATGGCTTATGACGCCAGTCTGCGCAACACTTTCTTCTTCAATGAAAAGAAGACTCTTCTGCCACGTTGTCCGGTTCCTATTCTTCCCGTCAGTATCAGGCATCTATCTGATGAGTCCCACTTACAGCGTCAGTGCAGGTATGCTTTACCGGTTGTTGGACAATAAGCTCAACCTCAGCCTGAATGTCAACAATTTGTTTGTCAGCCATTCCAAATTGGAAACCATGTCCAACGGGCTGAAGATAATTGCAGATAACCAGTTCTCCTTTACCAGTTTCCGTATTGGTGTATCCTATACTTTCGGTGGTGATATACGTAGTAAGGGTCAGCGGAACAGTAACGAGGATATTCAGAGGAGGCTATAACGCGGAAAGGGTGCTACTCGGTTTCCCCCTTTTGTTGCTAAGTGAGAGATTGTCGAACTTTCATTGTGGAGCGTTATTGTATAGGCTTTCTAATGTATATGAAGGGTCATTGGAGAAATACCCTTTGGTCATGACATCTATCACATCCTTTCCATTGTTGACATAAGTTCCTGTGGCGTGATTCATCAGCCGGAACATTCCCGTCCGGCGCCGCATTGCCGTTGTCCCAATAGAATACGGCCATGCCATTGGTGCGTGCAGCTTTGCATACATATTCCAGGTAGTATTTGCGGAATGCTTCAGAACGGTTGTTGTTGCGGTGTACGCACCCCATTTCTCCAATGTATACGGGAATCCCTTTTTCTACGTAAGCGGTTCTTAATGCTACAAAGATTTTCTCAAGATGCTCTTCGTCTCCCCAGTTCTCTTTTTTGCTGGGGGTGCCGGTGTGTCCCCACTCTGTAAATTTATCTTCCAATGCGAAGGTGGCAGGGTCGTAGTAGTGTACTGATATTAACAGACGGTCTTGTGCCGGGTCTGTCGGGAGCTGCAGGTGTTTTATAGTAAGATTAGGGCTTGTGCAATAGCCGCTGATACCCAAGTAGCGGGTTGCATTGTTGCCGCCGGTGGCACGGACGGCATCTACAAAAACTTGTTGCCATTCGTTGAGTATGGCATATTGTTTGCCTCCGTCGGTGGTATTGGTGCCAGAGCCCCATCTTCCGTCATGAATTTCATTGAGGCCTTCAAAAATGAGGAACTCGCCTTTGTTCTCGAAACGTTGGGCTATTTGTGTCCATATGGATTTGAGTTGCTCTTTGATAGCGGTATTCATGTCCTTGTTTTGTGCTGCTCCTACGATGTCAAGCCAGTGATGCTCGTCAAAACCGTCTTCGTGGATGTGGCGGTGTCCGTCATGATGGATGTTGATAATGGCTTTCAGTCCGGCTTTTTCGGCATATTCCACTACTTCTGCCACGCGGTTCATCCAGTCCGTGTCGATGTGATAGTGTGGGGCCTCGCCTACTTTTCCAAACCAGGTAACGGGGATGCGGACTGATGTAAATCCGGCTTGTTTTACTTTCAAGAGTGTTTCTTGTGTAACTTTGCCGTTGCCCCATGAGGTTTCGTCGGCTATTTCGTTTACATGGGCATCAAGCTGGTTACCCAGATTCCATCCGAGCCCCAACTCCTTTGCCACTTTTACAGCAGGGAGATTCTCGTCTATGGCAGGTTTGCTCTCTTGTTCATTATTTGCAGCCTGGGTGATGATGATGATGGTTTCTTTTTCACCGGCCGTGATAGTTATGCCGGCTTCACGGGCATTCCCTTTATTGGCTTCTGCTGTAAATGCAAATGACGTAAGATTATCGGAAGAAGTATTTGATTTCAGTGTCATCCACCCGGCATTGGATTGGGCTGTTGCGATGGGATAGGATGAAACACGGATGGTTATTTCGCCACCGGCAGCTGCGAAATTCTGAGGGGATACACTTTTCACGGTGAGATAGGGCAACTCCTCTATGGAGGAATTGGAGCTGGAACAGGACAAAATGTTTATGGACAATAGTATTGCCATTACATTCTTCAAGCAGATGAATTTTGTGCTCATAAAATCAGTTTTATAGGTTTATGGCGACAAAGGTAGTGGTAATGGGGTTATGTATAGTTTGAAATCCTGCATATAGAGGTTTGAAATCCTACAAATCAGCTTATATTCATTCTTTGTCCGGTGTATCGGCTGGGTTGGACACCGAAATATTTCTTGAATAAGGTGCTGAAATATTTGGAGTTTACAAATCCCGTTTGTATGGAAACATCGGTCACCGGTATTCCTTGTTGCAGTAGGGCGGCAGCTTGCTTAAGGCGGATAATACGGATGAAGTCTTGCGGAGTATGCCCGGTAAGAGCTTTCAGCCGTTCGTGGAAGAGAGTTCGACACATGGCCATGTTTCGGCAGAGCCGGTCAATGTCGAATTCAAAATCGCTTATGTTATCTTTCACGATTTGAGTTGCTTTTTCCACAAAGGCACTGTCCGCATTATTGGGCATGGCAGATTGTACAGGCATTTCTTTGATGGTCTTGTCTGTCGAAAGGGTATGTTGCAGGGCAATCTGTGTATAGTATTGCCGTAGCGTCTGCGATTCTCTATTTGTGCCTGAATTTTGGCTTTCAGTATATCTATGTCGAAAGGTTTGGCTATGTAGTCATCGGCTCCTTTCTGCAATCCTTCTATGATGGATGTCCTGAAGGTCTTGGCGGTAAGTAGTATGACCGGTATACCTGAAGTGGCAGGAGTGCTTTTTATACGGTGGCACATTTCGTCACCCGGCATACCGGGCATCATTATATCAGATAACACTAAACTGGGATATTGCGTTTCCATATATTCCAGCGCTTCTTGCGCATTGGATTTGTCTATGACCCGGTAAACCGGTTCAAATATACGGCGCATATAGAGGCGGAGTTCATCATTGTCTTCTACAATGAGCAATGTATCCTTGTCCGAGTCACAAAGTGTGGTGTTTTCGGTGGTAGTGAAATCTTTCGTGATTGGAGTGGTAGTGGGCACGGCAGAGGCTGTGACTGCAGCCTTGTTGAGTATGAGCATGAACTCCGAACCTTGGTTTACGATGGAGTTGACTTTGATGTCCCCTTTCAGTAAAGTGGCAAACCGCTTGGCTTGTAATAGTCCCAAGCCGATGCCCGGAGTGCCGGAACTGATGGCATTGCTGGCACGGAAAAAACTTGTAAACAGTTTCTTTTGTTCTTTGGGGGAGATGCCGATACCTGTATCGCTGACGATAATCTGTACTTTGTCAGCTTCGGCTTTCACGTCGATGCTGATTTTCCCTCCAGCAGGAGTGTATTTAAGAGCGTTGGATAGAAGGTTGGTAAGTATCCGGTCCAGTAATTTACTGTCGGCCCACACCCCCAACTGGCAGTTAATGCTGCTTGCCTGCAATGTTTTCTGTTGCTGCTGGCAGAGCGGTTGAAAGATAGTGAAGAGGTTGTCGATATTCTGTTTTAGTGGCACAGCTCCATTTTGGGGTTCATACTGGAATGGTCTATTCGTTCAAAATCAAGTAGCTGTGATAATATGTCCAGTAGCTTGTTGAGATTGGAATGTGCCAGCCCTATAGACCGGATGGCGTCTGCATGAAGTGTGGAATCCTGACGCAATTCGTCCAAAGGAGCTTTGACAAGCGTAAGTGGGGTACGGATGTCGTGGGCTATGCTTACGAAGAAGGCAATCTTTTCGTTCATATAGTGGCGCACCAACTGTTGCTGTTTGCTTTTGATAATCACTCCTATAATACCGCATAGGGTTATGGTATATAATAGCCGAGCCCACCAAGTGTTCCACCATGGCTGGCAGATGGTGATGCTTGTTGTCCGGTTGCTTAATATAAGCCCGCTGTTGAGGCTGTATGACCGTATGCAAAGTTGGTATTTGCCTGGTGATACATTCGTGTAGCGCAGTTGCTCATTGTTTTCCAACTTGTTCCAGTCACGGTCAAACCCTTCAAGCATGTATTCGTATGCAATGTCTTCCTGATAACGGAAACTTACTGATTCAAATCCTATTGTGAATGAATTGTGTCGGTATGATAAAGTGATGGTGCTATCTGCCAGCATTTGCATGAGCTCTGGACGCATGTCTGTGGATTCTCTGCTGTCTATATTGTCTATCCGGAAGTTGGTGAGCTGTAAAGACGGGGCCTGATAGGAAGTGAGTGAAATGTGGGGTTTGAAAATCAGTACTCCGGTGGTGCTTCCCAGTGCTACACGTCCATCTGCCAATAGGATAGCGGCGGAACGGTTGTAGAATCTCGACATCACATGCTCAAAGTTTTGGTTGTATATCTGCATGGACGGCTGTGGGGGAAGGCAGGCCAGTCCGTGGTCGGTAGTTATCCATAACATCTTGCTGTGGTCGATGAGCAAGGCACTTACACGATTGGAGGGCAGACGTTGCTCGGTAGAGAAAGCCCTTTTTTCAAGAGTTTGCAGATTGCACAAATAAAGGCCTCCGCCATCACTTCCCAGCCATGCTTGTTCATCGTCTATAAATGCTATGGATTGAATGAAAGCATTGAAATCCTCCCCTTTGTTGTCGGTGCTCTTAAATATATGTGCCTGTTTCCCAGTTTGTTTGTTTATCAGTACCAGCCGTCCACTGTGCCTACAGCAATGGTATGTGCATCCTTTTGTGCTATGCAACGTGCTTTAATTACGTTGTACGATTTCCACTGCCGGGTAGGGTGCTCCAGTTGCAACAACTGGTTGTCCATTGTCCCTATCCATAAATCTCTGTCTGTATCAAACTGTACTGTAGAGAGGTAGTCGGAAGGCAAACTGCTGTTGGTGCTTAAGTAATGATGTAAAATTTCTCCCTGGCTGTTGAGAAGAAAGACTCCATTGCCATAAGTGCCTGCAGCGATGATATCCTGGGAATCGATGGAGATACTTAATACCACATTGCCTGGAAGTATCTGCCTGCATCGGTTATTTGGGGGATTGTATATGCTGATACCATTATCGGTGGCAATCCACAATTCACCGTTGCTTTGTTCGCAGAATGCATTTACATTGTCATCGGCTAAGGATGGTTCTTCTCCTTTGCGATGTCTCAGTAAAGTTGTACTGGTTTCCTCGGGCATCATGAGAAATGCCCCGCCGGTATAAGTCCCTATCCATATATTGTCTTCGCAATCTCGGCATAGGGAATACACTCCCATGGCAGTAAGCATCCGGTTGGTGCGCGTGAAGAGTGGCTCCGCTTCGCCGCTGGATAAGTTGTAGGTGTACACTCCATCTCCATCAAAACCCAATAAAACGGTGGACGGTGTCATTTCTATCATGGAACGGATAGGAGTGTGAGGGAGAGAACCGTTTTTGACAGGCTGCTCTTGCCATGAACTGAGACTGATACTTTTCACTCCACAGTTGAAAGTACCTATTAATAATATCTCCTTGTTTGGAAGTGGTAGGAGACTTTGTACATAGGTGTCCGGGCAGAGTTTTTGTAATAAATTCCTATCCTTGGAATAGATACGTAAGTCACATGTGGTACCTATGGCCATACTTTGAGGTAATTCTGTGATATAGGTCACATGGCAGTCGGAATCAATAAGTTGGGGCGTTTCACCTAATAGACAACAGTAGAGACCGCTATTGAGCCCTATCCACAACTGTTCCTGAGAGTCAATAAAAAGGTAATGGAGAACCAGCCCATATAAATATGTTCGGCTAAATCAAGGTAGAGCTCAAATTGATCGGTAAGCAGGTTATATCTGTAAATCCGTCCTACGTTATTATAAGCATAAAGTGAATTGTTGGGGCTTATGGTTAACATGGTAGTACTTCCTGAGGCATCGGAAAACCTTTGGTTGGTCCCTAATTTATAGCTTTTCATCGAGCGCCCGTTGAAACGGTTGATTCCATCAAGTGTGCCCATCCATATAGCTCCTGACTTGTCTGTTGCGATGGAAAAGACCCGTAGGCTGTTCAACCCCTCTTCTGTACCAAATTGTAGGCTGGAAAAACGCTGGATATGCTTGTCTGCATGGGCTGTGATTGAGAACAGCATGAAGAAAAGCAAGACCAGAGTCTGTAGAGTTTGTTTAGTGCAGATATACATTTGCTATGCAATGTTGGTTAACGAGTACAAAAGTACATTAACTCTGTGAATGTTCAAAACAATAATCCAATAAGTTCGAATTGTTGAAAGTATTTGTATTGAAAATCAGTGCCTTGTGATAAAATGCAAGAATTCAAACCTGATATGTGGGGATTCAAACCTGATGAATGGATACTTTAATGAACTTTGCGGCCTAACCGAGAATCTGGTTTACAAATTTTATTATTAATATTATGAAAGTAAAGAAATGTAAAAACACGTTACTCTGCGGCACACTTACTCTCTGTTTGTGGGGAGGTTTTTCGCAAGTGAGGGCTGCTTCATTTGAAAATTTTGCAATAGAACAGCAAAGCAACAAAGTAACAGGTATTGTGAATGATGAGTTTGGTCCGGTGATAGGAGCCTCTGTTGTTGAAAAAGGAACCAGCAATGGTGTAGTTACTGACCTGGATGGTAAATTCAGTCTGAATGTTAAACCTGGAGCAACATTAATCATCAGTTTTGTAGGATACAAACAGCAAGAAGTAAAGGCTGGTAATGCTCCATTGAACATTGTACTTGAAGAAGACAGCAAGATGCTGAGTGAAGTGGTCGTAACTGCTTTAGGTATTAAGCGCGAGCGTAAGGCTCTGGGATATGGTGTGGCTGAAGTGCAGGGTGAAGCGTTGACCAAGGCCAAAGAAACGAATGTCATCAATTCAATGGCGGGCCGTGTTCCAGGTTTGGTAGTGACCCAGACTGCAGGTGGAGCTTCCGGTTCTTCCCGTGTGATATTACGTGGTAGTACAGAGATGACTGGTAATAATCAGCCTTTGTATGTGATAGACGGTGTACCTTTGGATAATACCAATTTTGGTAGTGCCGGTACTTACGGCGGTTTTGACCTTGGTGACGGTATTTCCAGTGTCAATCCTGATGACATTGAAAGCATGTCGGTGCTGAAAGGACCTGCTGCCTCGGCTCTTTATGGTAGTCGTGCCAGCCACGGTGTGATTCTTATCACGACCAAAAAGGCCAATAAGGATAAGGTTAGCGTGGAATACAACGGAACGCTGACTTTTGATACTCAGTTGGCTAAATGGGATGATGTTCAGCAGGTCTACGGTATGGGTGCCAACGGAACTTATCCCATTAACGCGGTGTCTAATACGAACATGAGCTGGGGTGCCAAAGCTGACGGTACCAATATGCTTAAGTATTTTGATGGTGTGGAACGTCCTTACCTGATAGTTCCTGACAATACTTCCCAGTTCTTCCGCACAGGCTTTACTGCAACTAACAGTGCTATCATCGGGGTGAATAATGGCAAGACCGGTATTCGTTTCACCTATACTGATATGCGCAATAAGGATATTGTGCCAAAGACTCACATGAGCAGGGACATCTTCAATTTGCGCGCCAATACCAGTGCCGGGAAGTTTGACTTGGATTTCAGTGTTAACTATACCCGTGAAGATGTGAAAAATCGTCCTGCATTGGGAGACAGCAAATCGAATATTGGAAAGAATTTAATGACTTTGGCCACCACTTATGACCAGGCATGGCTCAAGTCTTATCAGGATGCCAGTGGTGAATATGCCAACTGGAATGGTATGGACTTATAATGTGAATCCTTATTGGGATGTTTACAAGAACTCAAACAGCTCTAAGAAAGACCAATTCCGTTTCAATGGTAAGGTTGTCTGGAACATCACTCAACACCTGAAGGTACAAGGAACAGCAGGAGCTGAGCTTAATTGGTTTACTTTTGAAGACTACAAGGCTCCTACCACGCCGGGATATGAATCCGGTTACTTGCAGAATAATAATTTCCGTAATCGCATGTATAACTTCGAGCTTCTGGCCCTCTATAATAACTCTTGGGGGAATTTCGACTTTAATGCGACATTGGGAGGTAACTTGTACAAAGTGAATAACCAGACTATAGTCACTACTGCCAAGGACATGAAGATTCGCGATGTGGTGGCTTTGATGAGCTTCAATGAAGTAAGTGTAGAGCCTTACAGTTATCGTAAGCAGATTAACTCTATTTATGGTGCCGTTAACTTGGGTTGGAAGCACATGCTTTACTTTGATGCAACCCTTCGTGGCGACCAGTCTTCCACATTACCCATCAGTAATAACATGTATATCTATCCTTCTTTCTCCGGTAGCTTTGTATTCTCCGAGTTGCTGAAGTTGGGTGACAAACTTCCTTATGGTAAAGTGCGTATGTCATGGGCGCAAGTTGGTAGTGATACCGATCCATATCAGCTCGGATTGGTGTATACCAAGTCTAAGTTTGCTTATCCCGGTTATACTATTGGTTATATCAGTAACGGTACTATCCCCAATAAGGATTTGAAACCTACCAAGACCAATTCATTCGAAATGGGTCTGGAACTGAAATTCTTGAAGAACCGTATCGGCTTGGACTTCACTTATTACAGCCAGCTTAGCAAGAATCAGATTATGGGTATGGCCAGCTCCTCGACTTCCGGCTACGGCTATCGTTTGATTAATGCGGGTGAAATTGAGAATAAAGGTGTGGAAATAGCTTTGAACACTCGTCCGATTCAAACGAAAGACTTCTCTTGGGATTTGAATTTCAACTTCTCGAAGAATAGTAATAAGGTGAAGAAACTGGTGGACGACATGGATATGTTTGAACTGGAAAAGGCTACATGGCTTGACGTACAAGTGGCTGCCAAGGTAGGTGAGAATTTCGGCTCTATCGTAGGTCCCGACTTCCAGCGTAACGAAAATGGTGATATTCTTATCGATCCCTCAACCGGATTGCCTATGTACGACAAGAGCAACCATGTGCTGGGAAATGCATCTTGGGACTGGACCGGCGGTGTTTATACCAACTTCTCCTACAAGAATATTTCACTTTCTGCCGTGTTTGATGTGAAGGTAGGTGCTGACCTTTATTCTATGTCAGCTCGGGCCGCGCATGAAACAGGCAAGAGCATGGCCACTTTGGAAGGCCGCGAAGCATGGTATAAGTCCGAAGAGGCTCGTCAGGCAGCAGCTATGCCAAGGATTCTCCTGACTGGATACCGACCGGTGGTTTCATTGCTCCGGGTGTGATTGACAATGGTGACGGCACCTATCGTGAAAACGACATTATAATTAATCCAGAAAAGTACTGGATGAATGTTTGCCGCAATGCGCCTTCTATGTTCATCTATGATAACTCTTATGTAAAGTGCCGCGAAATCACGCTGAGCTACACCTTACCTAAAACCTGGTTGAAGAATGTAATAGACGGACTGACAGTATCGTTTGTAGCCCGTAATCCGTTCATTGTCTGGAAAAATATTCCAAACATTGACCCGGACTCCAACTACAACAATACCACCGGTATGGGTATGGAGTATGGTTCACTGCCTTCACGCAAGAGCTACGGCTTCAATATTAATGTAAAATTCTAAGAGACCCCATACAATTTATCCAATACATTATTAAAAAAGATATATACAATGAGACACTATAAATCATATATCACAATGGCGTTGGCAGCATGTACTTTGTCTTTTGCTTCTTGCAGCGATGAGTACATGGAGAACATGAATACCGATCCCTCAAAGGCTGCAACCATTGACCCCAACGCACAGCTCACGACTGCCCAACTCCATACTTATGGTGACCTGGAGGTGAGTGAAACTTACCGTAGCTACATTTATGCCTTTAATCAGCAACTGATGGGCTGCTGGAATACTACGAATTATGGTGGCCGCCATACACTTGACCTTAACGAGATGGGGCATATCTGGCAGAACTACTATTTGAAAAATATCAAGGACCTTACCGATGCGCAGGCACGCACTACGGATGATGACGAGAAGGTGAACATCAATGCGGCTGTCCGCATCTATCGTGTCTATCTCATGTCTCATCTTACTGATATTTATGGTGATGTACCTTACTTTGAAGCGGGAAAAGGCTTTATTGATGGTAAGTTCACGCTAGATATGACACGCAAGAAGAGATATACAATGACTTTTTTGCGGAACTCGACGCTGCCGTAACAGCTTTTGATGGTACCAAGGACCGCATCACCGGAGATGTCATTTATAACGGTGATATAAACAAATGGAAGAAGTTTGCCAATTCAACTCCGCCTGCGTTATGCTATGCGTATCTCGGATGCAACCCACAGAAGGCCCAGGAAGAGTTTGAAAAAGC
>ENA-OQLB01000841-OQLB01000841.1-human-gut-metagenome-genome-assembly--contig:-NODE-841-length-15409-cov-7.846748_pt1 | contig 15409 bp, 21 predicted proteins | sample MGYA00242656_ERZ504813 | MGnify/ENA primary metagenome ERZ504813 (study PRJEB26092, sample SAMD00036388) | human gut metagenome | host: Homo sapiens | study: EMG produced TPA metagenomics assembly of... | reverse complement strand
CCGCTAAAAAGAGCGCGTACCCATCCAGAACCAGAAGCAAAATATGGGGAACCGCTAATTGAAAATCAGATTTCTTTCCAGCGGTACGCTCCTTATTGGTGACGTGGAACTTTTTTCTCTTTGATGAACAGGGTTTCCAAAAGGATAGGCAAAATCATATAGGGAAAAATGACCGTATCCACAATATTGCTCCAGCGCTGGGTTCTGAGCTTTCCGGAGGTGATTTTCAAAGCGTGGTTATACAAAAGATAGGACGGCAGCCAGATTAAAAGCAGCTCCCAAAGGCCGCAGATCACCACCGGGATTCCGAACACAACAAATAAAATGGGGGAAATAATGTAAATAAACCGTCTGAAAAAGGTCCACCAATAAAGCCAGCAGGAAATATAGCTTAATTTTGTATTCAGCTTCAGGTTCGGATGAAACAGCAGATGGACATGGCGCAGAGAGGATATGCATCCTCTTCCCCAGCGGACCCGCTGCCGGATCAGGCTGTCGATATCGGTAGGCGCCAAGCCGTGGGCCAAAGCCTTATCCAGGGCGTAACAGGTATACCCCTTCGCCTGAATTTTGATTCCGGTTTCAAAGTCTTCAGTGATGGTTCCGGTAGCAATGCCTCCCACCTCATCCAGGGCTTCCCGGGAGATCAGGGTATTAGAGCCGGCGTAAATCGGCGCGTTGGCCCGGTTGCGCCCCACGTTGATTTCCCGGAAGAAGAAATCCTGCTCATTGGGGATGCGCTTTTCACTGTAAAAATTAAACTGGAACAAATCCGGATTATAAAAGCTCTGAGGCGTTTGAATGAATCCCATTTTAAAATCCTCATCCACTTCGTCCTCAGAACGCTCCGCCCATGTGCCGTCGTCTAACTGCTTCAGCCTGGGCAGAAACATATAGGGAACGGTTTCCATTAAAAACTCCCGGGTCGGATCATGTCGGCGTCAAAGGTGGCCACGTAAGGGGAATGGGTCAGGCTTAACGCGTGATTCAGGTTTCCCGCCTTAGCAGCTTATTCTCCTCCATTCCAAAGTAGCCTACGCCCATTTTTCTTGCCAACGCCGCTACCTCAGGGCGGTTACTGTCGTCGCACAGGTAAATATGCACTTTTTTCCGGTCTGGATACCTCATATGCTTGCAGCCGTTGACTGTTTTATAGAGAAGGTCCGCAGATTCATTATGGGTAGCGATGAATACGTCTACATCCGGGAACCAATCCAGGGGGAGCACCGGCTTTTCAGGAATACTTTTCCTGCGGAGCCGTGTAAAATGCTCCGTGCCCTCCAGCATGGAGATCGTCTCCGCGGCTACCAAAAAAATTCCGCAGATTGTGGCCACCCAGCCGTATATGTTATGATCGGGCACCGTAAAAAAGATTCTCCAAACCACATATACTGTCATTGAGATTATGGCGCACCAAACCCAGAATTTTTCCTTTATGGTTTTTTCATTTACGTTTTTAATTTTAACTTTGGACATTCATCCACCTACCCTCACGCTGATTTAGTTCTTGCGAGCCCGCTGAATCAAGACAATAGAAATAAAAAACGCCAGAATAAATAAAATTGAAAGGAAATTCGCGTTTTGACCGCCGTAAATCCAGGTATCCGTGTACCGCTCCAGCGACTGGATATTTTCATCTAAATATTCTCCATGGAGCGCCAAAACATCCTTTATACGCTGGCTTTCCTCCTGGGAGCTGGAAACTGTACGGTCAACGGTCAGCCCCGTTTCCTCCTCCTCCAGCTCAGGCAGCGCGGCGGCAAACACCGCGTCCCATCTGCTGGCGTCTCTAGCGGCGGCGTTTCCCAGAAACGCCTGGGCCTGGTCAATAAAGCTTTCCAAATACTCCTGGGAAAGAACCGTCTTTCTCAACTCGTGGTACCGCGACTCCACCCTTTCCGCGAATCCTGGCACCTTCAGCAAGGCGTCCAGATAGGAACGCACCTCCATTGTGGTTTCATAAAACATACCCAGCTCTTTATCATAATTGTCCATCGCTCCGTCAAAGTCCCACAAAGGGCCGATTTCTAAAGTACCGCCAATCTGTTGGTGCAGATACGTGGAATGGAGCCCCGCGTCGTAATTCATAAAAAACTCGTTAATGATAAAATAGTCCACAAAGGTGTCCACATTTAAATACCGCTCTACTTCGGCCATATCCGGCACATTCTCAGAATAAAGAAGCCGCTCTATCTGATTGATCTGTTCCGTAATCCAGGAAACCGTTTCCGGCGTAATCCGGTCCTGAGGCGGGTATTGCACCTCTAAATACTCTTCTGTAAGCCCCTCCTTGTGGCATAGGCATCCAGGATAATGCCCTCGGTTTCATATCTGTCCCGGCGCAGAAGAAAATCGCATTGAACCTGGCTTTCGTCATAACGGGAAAGCTCCACCCTTCCTTCTCCGCGCTCCACCGCCTCATACAGAATATAAAGCCCTAAGTATTCATATCCGGCGTCTGTTTTTAAAACAGCCTCGCAGTAGCGCATATCCGGCGTTTCCGGAAACACCATTCCGCCGATATTCATAGCCAGATAATTGCGCAGATGAGAACGGTCCAACGGGGTTCCGTTGAGAATCCAGTCGTCGCTTGCCGTCATTCCCATCAGCCCGACGGAGTTCTTCTCTCCGGTTTCCGTCAGCAGCTTGATCCGGTACTGCTTTTTCGGATACCTGCTGGAAGCGGACGTATTGCCCCGGATTTTCAATTTACCCAAAGATTGTACCGCGGGCGCATCCCCCAAACGGTTCACATGGCTGCCGTTATCGATCACGCTCACGGTCATCCTGGTATAAGGATCTACATCCGCAGGCTCCACAAAAGCGTCTATTTCCGCGTCGTAATACTTATAATTCACAATCTCCTGCCCTGCGGTATCGATCACTACCAGAGGCAGATGCGAGGTGAAATCATTGCCCACGATAAAATCCTCAGGAATTTCAGCGTCGCCTATAGACGGATCCGCCTCCTGGGCTAACTCATGATGGATCTGCCTTTCCTGGAAGTCTGTCTGCGAAAACTGCCACCAGCCTAAAGCGGCGCACAGCACCACCGCCGACAACGTAACAGCTAAGGCAGCCTTGACGGATTTTTTCATAGTCCCCACCTCAAGAGGTGATTTCGTCATTCTGGCTCACCAGATCAACCGTCTCCACGCTGTCCATCTGAAACAGCCTTTCGCTGATGTCCACATTTTCCGTGCGCTGCAGCAGCTTCTGGGAAAGCTCATAGATATATTCCACAGATTCCCGGGCGGAATTTTTTACGCACAGCCTCGCTTTTCCCCCGTAAACCTCCTGCACCGCCTGTTCGATTTTCTCTCCCGCGGCGGCTCCTCCCCGGACAATGAGAAGATAACGGTTATTCCCCTGAATATTGCCAAGAACCAGCATCAATAAAAAGATCACCACACTGCCCAGGACAGCGATCATAAAATCGGAAATGCCGCAGCAGATTCCTGCCGCGACCGCCCAAAAAATGTAGGCTGTGTCCCTAGCATCCTTTATCGCGGTACGGAAACGCACAATCGATAAAGCGCCCACCATGCCGAGGCTTAACGCGATGTTATTGCCGATGACGCACATGACCAGCGTGGTCACTAAGGTGAGCATCCAAAGGGACACGTTGAATTTTCCACTGTAAAGGGCCCCGGAATGTGAAAAACGGTAGGAAAGGAAAATCACGCCGCCAACCGCGATGGCGGCGATAAAATTCACCAAAATCTCTTGCAGGGAAAGGCTTCCCGCATGGTTCATAATATAAGAAAGAATATCCTGGTTCATAAAGTAATACCTCCTAAGCTATATCTGCGCGACGCGCAGTACTTGCTGCTGGCGGTCTCAGCAGTGATATACGGCGAAAGAACTTCTTTTATGTAGCTGAGCAGGAAATGATTATACTTCACTTCCAGCGTCACCCGGCTAGGAGAAGCAGCCGGATAATAAAAGGGAAGTTCTTGGGAAAAAAGCGCCGAACTTGCTTCACAGGCCCGTAAACGGCTGTCCAGCGTAATACGGGTGTCATTGGCGGCCAAAGCAAACGCGTACCGCCGGTATTCCACAATACTGCGCGGCAAATAAGCCGGGAGCGCATTACACTGTAAAACTGCTTGGCCAAAGGGTCGTCGTATTCCAAGAGGCAGGAATAGCTTCCCTGGGCCATCCTCTGCGCATGATCTCTCGATACCGTCATGCTCCGCTTTCTTTGAGCGGCCCCCTGCTTTTGCTTCCACTCTAATTTCGCGAAGGCATCGTCCGGCGAATAAATGCGGAGGCGTATTTTTTTGCGGTTTTCCAGCCCCGCGGCCTTGTCAAAATAGTCCTCGTTATCGTAAGAATCAAAGTAAAGGGAACGCACCAGATATCCGTCCGTTCCGGCGCAATGGGGATCCGGCTGTAAAACCCGATTCAGCTTTCCGCATAATTTGCGGGCGTCCAAATAATCCAAAGGGTATTTTTTCTCTGTTCGTAAAATATCAGAAATAGTAGGCATTGTCTTTCTCCATTGATCTGTAGATAAATAAAAAGCTTCATTCGGCACGGCGCTCACAAAAAACAATTATCTGCCGGCGCAGCACAGCCTTCCAAATGCGGAAACACCGCGGAACCATCATGTATACCGTCAGCCGATAGCGCAAATCGTTGTTTTGCCCTAAAAAGTATGATTATACATTATAAATTTCGTTCCCGGCCCATTAAAAAAGAAGCGGAGCGATACAAAATAGCATACGATTATGGAAGGGAAAATCTTGCCAAATTCACTACCACATTTTGTAACCGGGTCAAATTCCCGACACAAAATACCCATTCTAAAATTGTATAATTTTAAAGATTTATGTAAATAATATCATATTTGTTATGATACTGTCAATATAGAGTTTAACATTTAATTAATATTCATTTAACATACATTTAATAATTCACAATACCTCTATGTTTTTTACTTATATTTTCTCTGTAAAAGCACTTGTTTTTTAATATCAAATTCTTTTTCAGAAAATTGTTGCTTTCATCCCCATTATAGTGTATAATAAAATTTATATAGCGCAAATATCGATAAGATATTCTCAAAAAAGGCTGGTAATCGCAGTGCTGTCAGCCTAATGCCATTGTTCTTTCGCAAAGGTGCCTGCCGTTCAGGTTTGAAAGTCCGCAGAAAGTTGATCTGTTTAAATGGAAAAACCCAGCACTCTGAAGGGGGAGTGCTGGGTTTTTTTATCTCCAAATTTATGGAAGCATATCCTCGATCGCGTCTCGAAGGTGGATGGGATACAGCTGGTAGCGATTGAACAGCTCCTCCATTTTTTTCACAAGCAGGTAATCTGTTGTTACGTCATGGATAAACTCTACCGGTTCCCAGACCGAATTTATCTTTCGGGCGCCAGAAGGCCATATGTAAAATAGTGGCCTAGGCCGGGAGCGTAGAGAAGCTCCTTGATCGTCTCGTAATTCCATATCTCTGCCATTCACGTGTTCTCCTCATACAGTCATGGATTTGCTCTTATGCTCTCCCATTTTTGCGGTGTATCGTGGGAAATACACATAGACAAAAGGGCTGTCCAGCGCCGCATGGAGGAAAGCCAAGTATAATAGCTTGACTTAAGCTGCCTTTTGAGATGGCAAAGGCGAAAGAACGATCTAACTTTTTTGCCGCGGCAATTCTTTGTTTTTCAAAGAGGAAGTCCTAAATATTATGTCTTGCCCATCCGGGAAAATTTCAGTAAGAGAACCAGTCAGGATATTGTAGGATCTATGGGATTGAGGATGATGAGGGATATCAAATAAGAGCAAAATTATGATATTTATGCTATGAAAAATACATTTAGAAAGCTGGGTTCTACAGAAAGGCCGGTGAGCAATTAATATACACACGATATATATACATTAGATGATGGATGCTTCTTTAATCAATGGCTGGTTAAATTCGGGCCATGAAACACCTCCTTATTTGGCCCCGCCACCGCTGCAACGGTGACAGGGCCGGTAGCAGCCCTACGTTACAGGCACATCTGCTACGGGTATTAGCTTAGCAGATGGAATAGAAAATGTAAAAACAAATACCTCAGCATTTCTCAACGATATCTCACAGCCGGCCGCTTGTGAGAACTCACCAAATACGATATAAGATCATACCATTTGCCAAGAAGGAGTACCGAAAATGCTAGAACACGAAGAGTTCGCCCAAGAGGGGACCATAATACGCGACATACTGCGCGCCAAGCGCGCAGCCATGCCGGAGCTAACAAATCAGGACATTGCCAATATGGCGGGGTTATCCGTCAACACGGTAAACCACTGCCTTTCCGACCGTTCTAAATCCAGCAGCGCCTTTACCATCGGGCGGCTGTGCAAGGCCCTTCACGTTTCCTTTGATCAGTGCTTTGGAATCGAGCCGGATGAGAAAAAGGATTCCCCGGAGAAGGAAAACGCTCTGCTCTCTGAAATTGAGGCGCTTCAGGAAAAGTGCGATGGGCTTAAGCAGGAGCTGGAGCGCAAGGAGGATTTGGAGAAGCTGAACCAAAGATATCTAAGCGAGCTGGAACGTTCCGCTAAGACTCACAGAAAATTTTCTCGATGGATGGCAGGCCTCTGCACACTTCTCCTTTTGCTGTTTCTCGCTTATTTAATCTTTTTTGACCTTCCAAACCCCGAATATGGAATTATTCGTTCCGAGGCCTTTTTATGCTATAACAAGAACCTGTTTATCAAACCGTAAATAGAGAATAAGCGGCTGATCCCTTTCGCCTGCGCGTTTAGGCGATTCCTTCTGTGAGACAAAAAAAGGGCCCAGTGCTTTTCACTGGGCCAGACTCCTCACAAGGGACTGCATTTCTTCCTTAGAGCTCGCTTGGCGGGCTTGGGCCAGCACCGTTTCCTTCTCCGAAGCGGTGAAACGGGAAAACCGTTCCATCGCCTTGGGATGCTGTGCCAGAGCCATAGAAAACCCTAAGGGCAGCTGATTTTGTTCCAAAGCTGCCACCTCCACACTCTCAGTATGCGGAGGTTTTTTCTTTTTATTCCTTCATTTTCCTGCCCGTTCTTCCCGCTTTTGCAGCGGCGGGCGCTCCATGGGGCCTCCAGGGCCGCAAAGCTCTCTATCGAGCCAAAACCAGAGGCAGCAGCTTCCGCGCAGCCGCGCTTTAAGGCATCAAAGAGCGCAGCCAGCCGCAGAATGACAGATGGGCTTACAAAAAGCCTAATAATCGTTTATCGTCTTCCCTGCAGCGGCGGTTTTTTCAAAACATCACAAAAGGCATGGCGCATTTCCCCCGTGAAGGGGAAAAACGTCATGCCTTTTCCCTTGCGCTTCGCCTCGGTTTTAATGCTTCAGCTTTGCGGGCGAAAAAGAGGCGGCGCCGAACGCAGGTCATTATTCCAGATACTTCGCTACCTTTTGGGCCTGCTCCTGATATAAGGCTTTAAAGCCGGATACAGCTTTCGGTAGGTGCCGTAAAAGTCGTCGTAAACGCCTACATTTTCCGCGATCGGCTGGGTTTGGGTCACCGGCTTGAGAATATGCCGGCAGCCCTCCTCTACAGACGGAAACTCTCCCGCCGCCACCGCAGCCAGAATCGCAGCGCCGGCAGCCGGGCCCTCATCCATGTTCATAGTGATTACCGAAGCGTTATACACATCCGCCTGGATCTGCCGCCAAAGAGCGCTTTTTGCGCCTCCTCCCATCGCCCGGACCTCCGTCACCGTCAGGTTGTTGGTTTCGTGGATAATTTCCAAAATATCCCGCAGGGAGAAGGTGACCCCCTCCATAACGCTGCGGCACATAGCCCCCAGGTTATGGCGGTAGCTCAGTCCAAAAAACACTCCTCTGGCGTTGGGGTCCACATGAGGCGTGGACTCGCCGCAGGATAGGGCAGAAAGCACAGGCCCTCGCTGCCGGCAGGCTCCGCCTCCGCCAACGCGTCCATATAGGCGTAAACATCCCCGCCCTTTTCCGCCAGCTCCTGCTTCTTATCGGCAAACAGAGTATCCCGCATCCATTTGAAGGATCCGCCGCCCCCATCGTGCAGCCTAAGAAGCAGTATTTTCCGGGCACGGAATGGCACAGGCTGTACATCGCCCTGGGCTTTTGATCCACAAAGGGCTGGTCGCAGGCGCCGAACACCACACCGGAGGTCCCGATGGTGGCCGCGATGGTGCCCGCCCGGACGATGCCGCAGCCAACGCGCCTACCGTTTGATCGCCGCCGCCCGCCGCCAGGGGGATCCCTGGACGCAGTCCCCAGCGCTCAGCCAGCTCCGGAAGCAGACATCCGGCCGCCTGCTGGCTCTCCAGCACCTTTCCGGCACAATAGACCTGGGAATTCCCGTGACCTCAAACATGCGGTCGGACCAGGCTCTTTTTTTCATATCCAGCAGCCAGCTGCACGAGGCGTCGCTGACGTCTGTGGCAATCTCTCCGGTCATGCGGTAACGCAGGTAATCCTTGGGGAACAGAGCCACGTTGATTCTTTCATAATCCTCCGGACGGTTTTTCCTCAGCCACAAAAGCTTGGCCGCCCAATAGCTGGGCAGGCAGTGGTTAGCGGTAATTTCCAGAGCCTCCGCCGGGTCAATCCGTCGGTTTAACTCCTCCGCCTCGGCACTGGCCTCTGGTCCAGCCAGATCATGCAGTTGCCGATGGGCTTCATCTCCTTGTCCATCAGGGTCAGGCCCTGCATCTGGCCGGAAAATCCGATACCGGCGACTTCCCCGCCCCGGCCGCTTTTCGCTACGGCCTGTCTGACAGCGACGTCACAAGCCTCCCACCAGGCCTGCGGATCCTGCTCCACCCAGCTTGGGCGGGGTGTGATCAGGTCACATTCCCCATAGCCCTTGCCCAGCAAGCGCCGGAGGCGTCCATCACAACAGCCTTCACGCCGCTGGTGCCCGCGTCAATTCCCAGAAAGCAGCTCATTTCAATTCCTCCCCGCGGCTTTTATTTGCAAAGCTCGAATTGCTCCCTCATCACCTGCTCGGTGTAGCCGTAGGCGTCCTTCTCGCCCCAGGCGACGGCCGTTTGAAGCGCGTCAGGAGCCATTTTATCGATGGCGTCCGGATCGGTGATGCCGGCCTCCGCCAAGGTGGTGGGCGTACCGATCTTCTTGAACCAGGCCTCCAGGCGTCGATGCCCGCTTGAGCCGCTTTTCTATCGTCTTTCTCCTCGATTTTAAAGACCTCTCTGGCGAAATCCGCGTATTTCTTGGCGCGCTCCTTTAGGTAATAGCGCATCGTGGCCAAAATTGTGACGGACATGGCCGCGCCGTGGGGGGTATCGTAAAAATTGGATAGGGAATGCCCTAAAATATGAATGTTGGAGTTGGGCAGTCCCATACCGCAGTCATAGAAGCCGTTCCAGGCAAAGGCTGCCTGCCACATCATCAGCCTCTGGCCTCCGGGTCTTGGGGGTCCTTCAGCAGGCGGTCCATACAGTCCATAATGGAACGGATGCCGCCCTGGCAGAAATGATCCTGATAGGGAGCGAAGGGCAGAGTGTGGCCCAGATAGTGCTCCAGCAGGTGGGAAACAATATCCGCCGCGGAATAGGCGGTCTGCTTGATCGGGATGGTATAGGTCAGCTCCGGATCCAGAATAGAAACCACCGGCTTCATAACCGGGTTGACGAAGCCATCCTTTCTGCCCAGGGCCTCGTTGGTGATTACGGCGGTGCCGTTCAGCTCAGACGAGGTGGCGGGAATCGTCACTACGGTGATGACCGGGATGGTTTTCTCAATTACCGCCTTACCCAGGGGGAAATCCCAGGGGTCGCCGTCATACAGGGCGCCTACGCCGATGAATTTGGCTTCGTCCATAGCGGAGCCTCCGCCCAGCGCGATAATCACATCCGGCTTTTCCTTTTTGCAAAGGGCAATGGCCGGGGCGGCGTGCTCGGCGGTTGGATTGCTCTTCACGCCGAAATGGTACAAAAGCTCCACGCCCGCTTCCTTACAGCTGTCGGCCACCTTATCGAAAAAGCCGACCTTTTTCACAAAATCCTCGTCGTAGGTCACCAGAAGAGCCTTTTTACCGTATCTGGCCGCCTCGCCGCCTACCTTTTTCACCTCTCCGACACCGAAAATAATTTTCGTGGGAACGGAAAACTCAAAGGGTGTTAACATGGTCATCTTCTCCTTTACACGTTAAATATAGGTTTATGAAAGCAGATTGTTCTGCGGCTTTCCAAATTCCAGACAGCCCGTTCAAGGCCGCGGACCTGAAGCGCTTCGAAAGCCCGCCGAACCGGACAGCCGGACGAATCCCCAAATCAGGCGCGCAGGAGAGCGCCGCCCGGGGGAGAGCCTCCATGCGTTCGGAGCCCCTTCTGGTTCTCTCAGCGAACCAGAAGCTCCGTCAGCTTTTCCCGGGTAAGATTATGAAAATATTCCCCGACCGGCAGCGGCTCCAAAGCCTTCTCCACAGCAGTCTCTTCCAGAGGACAGCCCAGCAGGGCCTGTTCCACCTCGGCGCTGTCCCGGCTTCCAAAAAAATCGCCGTAAATTCTACAGCCGGCGATCCGCCCCTTGGTTACCCGGAGCTGAAGCTCCAGCTTCCCGCAGCCCTCTACACGGCTTCCTTTTTCACGCCGTACTCCGGCGACTGGCCGTAGTTCCACTCCCAGGTATCGTAGCGGGATGCCTTGATTTCCTGAATCCGGTCCAAATCCTTTTGGGTAAACCGGTAGGGCGGCGGCGCCTTTCCGCCGAACATTTCGTCCGCCAGCAGGCCCCAAAAGTCCTCCAGGGCCGCCGCCTGGGGCAGATAATCCTTGATATTTGTCACCCGGCCCCGCACCGAGGCCACTCCCTTTTGCAGAAGCTTATCCGGCGGAACCCGCAGCGCCCTGGAAAGCACGGTTAGGTCCGAGTCAAACAGCAGAGTGCCGTGATGGAGAACCCTCCCCTTCCAAATCCGCTGCGAGCTGCCGGAGAATTTTTTCCCATCGATCAGCATATCGTTTCTGCCGCCGAGCTCTACAGGAACCCCCAGCCTTTTCAGGCTGCCGCCACCGGCTGACAAAACAGGTGCAGATCCAGTTCCGCCGAGCTTCTGCCCTCAGCGATCAGGGTGAAATTCAGATTTCCCAAGTCATGGTAAACCGCCCCGCCTCCGGTAGTGCGCCGTACCACCCGGATGCCCCGGGCCCGGGTATAATCCCCATCCAGCTCTGTTTCCGTATTTTGGTTGCGCCCTACAATGATAGCGTTGTCGTTCTGCCACAAAAGGAACCAAGGCCCCTTTCGCGGCTCCTCTTCAAATAAATATTGCTCCATCGCCAGGTTGAACCTGGGGTCGGTGCTTGGGGAGATCCCATAAACCATAGCCATACTTCCCCTTTACTGCCGAGCGGCCGAATAACGCTTGCCGCCGGACCTTCTTTCCTGACGGAAAACGCAGTCCCGCGCCAGGCGGGAATTTTTCTTCCGCTTCCTTTTTCCCATCCTCGTTTTATTGCAGCGCCTTGATCACCTTACTGTCCAGCACATTCAGCACCTGCCGGGCGGTTTCCTCATCGGTGGCGAAATAGTCGAGAATCCCGCTGTTCAGAGCTCCAATGATAGAGAAGATCTTGCTGCTTCCAACCGCTACCGCCAGCACCTGGTTGGTGGACCGCAGATCCCTTTCCTCAATGCCGATGACTTTATCGTTGTAGTTGCACCGGATAAACTCACCGCGGATATTGATCCGGCGGGCGCACAGGTCGCTGACAGCCTTATCCGGATAACGGTTGATTTCCTCCAGCAGATTGGTGACCCGTCCCGGCTCGGCCTCATAGGACTCCGGGGGGCGGCCCACGCCGATGACGGCGAAGTCCAGGGTCCTCCACTTTTCCAGAACCGACTGCATGTAAAGGCTTCCCATATACCGTTTTTTATCCTCGATGGTATCCACAAAGCCAGGAGAATAAAGCACCACCGGCGTGCCCCGAAGCTTTTCGGAAAACTCCCTGACGCTTTCGATCAGCTGGAATTCCCGGGTCAGCAGGGGAGAGCCTCCCACCAAAGGCACCACAGTGATATTGCACAGCTCCGTATCCTCTGGGAAAGCCTGCATAAACTCATAGCAGGAGCCGCCCCATGAGGTGCCTACCGTGGTATGGCTTTTCATCATTCTGCTGGCAAACCTGGCCGCTTGCGAGGCCACGATCTTCAGCACCACATCCTCCTGGCGGATGCCGCAAGGGATCACCAGGCATTTTTTCAGGCCGAACCGCTTCTGAAATTGCCCCGCCAGTTCCTCGTTATTGACCTCCGGGTCCTTGATTTTGATTTGAACCACCCCGGTTTTTCTGGCCTCCGCCAGCAGCAGGGAAACCGCCGGCCGAGAGGTCCTCAGCTTTTTGGCGATGGTTTCCTGGGTCAAGCCCTCCTGATAATACATTTTAGCCGCCTGTACCATCTTTTGCAGATTTTGAATACCGTCTCCCCGATCCATGCTATCTCCTTCCGGCCGCGCCCCGCTCCCGCCGGCTTCCCAGCAAAGCAAGCCCGCCTTAATCAGTCGCTTCCAATAGAACAATATCGAGCGATATTGTTCTTTCTAGTTTTTTCTAACTTTTTATTTGCGCTGCCCTCAGTATAACAATTATTATTACAATTGTCAATAATTCAAAAAATTAAAAAAATTCTTATCTTTATTTTAGGAAAAGGGCTTGAAACTTTCCTGATTCTGAGGTATAATCCACCTTGTGATACAAATGTAATTTCATTTGTTAAATCTATTCTGACACCCCCGTCATAAAAGGAGGCGGCGCCATGGAAGCCACAGAAAAGCCCATCGAAATCACAGTGGCGGCAAACGCGGGCGTAATGATCCGCGCGGGAAACACCGTCATTTTAGCGGATGTTTTGGAGGATGCCGGTCCGTATCCCTTCGACCGGCTGCCGGATTCTGTGCTGTCTCAAATGGCTGAAGGGGAGAATCCCTGGCGGAACGCCCAGTATCTGATCTTTACTCATGAGCATCCGGACCACTTCGCTCCGGATCTGGTCCGGCGGTACCTTTCCCGGAATACTGTCCGCCGCTTGGTGCTTCCCAACCGGCCGGACAAGGAAAACCAAGCCCTTCTGTCGGAGCTGCGTGAGAGCCGGGCCCCGGTTTGGGCGCTGCCGGATGAAATCGGAAAACGGCATACCTTTGTGCTGCAAAAGGACATTCTGCTTCACACCGCCTGCACCCCCCACACCGGCAGCATGTTCGAGAACGCCAGCTGTAATTTACTGCTCTTCTCGCTCCTGGGCCGGAATATTTTGCTGCTCAGCGACTGCGACGACCGGAATCCCCAGGTTTACCAATGGCTGAAAGAAATCCCCATTGACCTGGTGCTTCTGAACCCTTTCTTTTTCGCCTCCGCTTCAGGCAGCAATGCCTGAAGCGGTTTATCCAGCCGAAAAAAGCGGTGATATACCACGTGCCGGCGGAATCCATCGATAAAATGAAGGTCCGCAGCGTGGCCCGCCAGGGGCTTGCCAGGTTCGGCGCGGATTACCCCGCGCCGTGATGGCGGACCGGCCGTTTTTTCCGGTGGAACTGACTTAGGCCAGTCAGGCCGGTCACATTCCGCTTCCCGGGAAGCCCGGAACGGCAAAGCCCGCCTAAAAAGGAACCGGGACCGTACCGCGCCATGACCTTCCTATTTCCCGAAAAGAAAGCCCTATGTTAAACGCAGGACGCCCAAAATCGGCCTTTCTGCGCGCAATGCACTGCCGATAAAAAGCCAGGGCGTCATAGGATATTGTTTAATTGTTTAAAGGAGAGGATCGCATTGAAACCTGAATATTCCAAAGAGCTTCTAGCCGAAATGTGGAAAAAGCTGAACCTGGCCCGGGAGTTTGAAACCCGGGTCCAGTGGCTGTTTTCTATGGGCCTGGTTCACGGAACCACCCACCTGGCATCGGAGAGGAGGCCACCGCCGTCGGCTCCATTTTAGCCCTGAAGCCCCAGGATTACGTGTTCGGCACCACAGGGGCCACAGCCAGCCATCGCCAAAGGCATCGACATCGACCACATGATGGCGGAGATCCTGGCAAAGGAGACCGGCGTCTGCAAGGGCAAGGGCGGCTCCATGCACATCGCCTCTCCGGATATCAACTATTTCGCCACCAGCGGTATTTTAGGCGCCAGCAGCGTCATCGCCAACGGCGCGGCCCTCACCATCAAAAAACGGAACGAGAGGGACCGCATCACCGCCGTATTTTACGGCGACGGCGCCTCCAACGAGGGCGCCTGCTTCGAGGCTCTGAACCTGGCGGCCTATGGAAGCTTCCCATCTTATTTGTGTGCATCAACAACACCTACGGCATGTCCACTCCCATCGCCAAGGCTATGCACGACACCGATCTTTCCAAGCGGGCCTACCCCTTTGGCATCCCCTCGAAAACCGTAGACGGCAATCATGTGCTGGAGGTTTACGATGCGGTATCAGAGGCACGGGAATACGTGCTGGAAAACGGCCCCATGATGGTGGTAGAAAACACCTACCGCATTTCCGGCCACTCCAAGAGCGACGGCAACCTGTACCGTTCCAAGGAGGAAATCAACGCCTGGAAGGAAAAATGTCCCATCAAGCGTTCCGGAGCTACCTGGCGGAGCGCCGGCTTTTCACCGAGGAGGAGCTGGACGCGGCGGTAAAGGAGGCCGCCGCCGTCATCGACCACGCGGTGGAATACGGCAAGGCCAGTAAAAATCCCAGCGTGGACGACGTGTTCGACGATGTATATGCCTGAGGAGGGGGACAGCCATGAAAGAGATTACTTACGCGCAAGCGATTAACGAGCCATTTCTGAGGAAATGCGCCGGGATGAAAACGTATTTATGATGGGCGAGGATATCGGCCTTTACTGCGGCGCCTTCGGCGTTTCCAGGGGGATGATCCAGGAATTCGGCGGGGACCGGATCATGGATACCCCCATCGCGGAGCAGGCCTATGTAGGCGCCGGGGTGGGCGCCGCCATGTGCGGAATGCGCCCCATCGTGGAGCTGATGTTCTCCGACTTTATGTGCGTGTGCTTTGACGAGCTGGTCAACGAAGCCGCCAAGCTCCGCTTTATGTTCGGCGGCAAGGTTAAGGTGCCCATGGTCATGCGAACCGCCTCCGGCGCCGGCACCGGAGCGGCGGCCCAGCACTCTCAGAGCCTGGAGCCTGTCTGGCTCATTTCCCCGGGCTGAAGGTGGTCATCCCCTCCACCCCCTACGACGCCAAGGGCCTTTTGAAAACCGCTATCCGGGATGACAACCGGTGATGTTCCTGGAGCAGAAAACCCTCTACCGCACCAAGGCATGGTTCCCGAGGACGGAGTATTCCATCCGCCTGGGCCAGGCGGACTCATTAGCTTGCCGGCTCCGACTGCACCGGTGGTCACCTACGGGCGCATGGTCAACACCTGTCCTGACCGCTGCCCAGGAGCCTGGAAAGGAAT
>ENA-OQLB01000840-OQLB01000840.1-human-gut-metagenome-genome-assembly--contig:-NODE-840-length-15422-cov-1.761883_pt1 | contig 15422 bp, 23 predicted proteins | sample MGYA00242656_ERZ504813 | MGnify/ENA primary metagenome ERZ504813 (study PRJEB26092, sample SAMD00036388) | human gut metagenome | host: Homo sapiens | study: EMG produced TPA metagenomics assembly of... | reverse complement strand
CTTCGATGATGCGGCGGGCACGTACACTGTCACCGATGTTCATGATTTCAACATCTTCATCTTCGAATTCTTTACGGACTGCATCGAGATCGGAGCGTTTGCTCTCATACCAAGACATACAAATCCATAATCGAATAGCATTTCTTTTTCATTTCCTTCTGGCGTTTTAACAAGGAAGGAATCTGCTTTAACTTCAAGAAGAGCAGTATTCGGACACTGTTTTACACCATATTTATCCATCAGTGCAAAGGTTCCGACTTTGGATACCGGATCAATTCCGTTACCGATTACCGGCATCATTTCCACAATGCTTACATCAGCGCCACGTGGAGCAAAGAATTCTACTACGTCAAGACCTACGGCACCTCCACCGATAACAACGACTTTTTTTACCTTTCAGATCTTCTGGATATTCCATAACATGGTTGATCATATTTGTAATAGAAGAAACTTTTCCGCCCTCTTTGTCAATATTCTCATGAAGACCCTTGATCGGTGGAAGGAGCGGATTAGAACCGGTAGCATTTACAATAATGTTCGGGTTCATGCTTCTGATCATTTCAATCGTAGCTTCCGTGTTCTTGAAGATGAACAGGTTTTTCAGCTTGCTTGCGCGATGGATCAGATAGTTCGGGAAGTCAGCAAGTCTCTTCTTATCCGGGATCTTGGAGATCAGGGCGGCAAGTCCGCCGAGTTCCGGTTTCTTCTCGATCAGGAAAGTAGTGCATCCAACCTCGGCAGCTGTACATGCAGCTTCCAGTCCGGCAGTACCACCACCGATCACAACAACGTTGCAAGGCTTGTTGATTTTCTGCTTTTTGTAATCTTCGCCGCCATTTACAGACGGGTTAACAGTACAACGGATCGGACGGTTGATTCCGATACGGTGTCCTGCACATCCGATGTTACAAGAAATACATTTACGGATATCACATTCATCACCGAATTCTACTTTATTTACCCATTCCGGATCAGCGATCAGTCCACGTCCCATACCGATCAGTCAGCATCGCCTCTTGCAAGAATATCTTCAGCAACCTGTGGGTTACGGATGTTACCCATTGTCATACATGGTTTGCCGTAACGTTCTTTTACAGCTTTTGCCATATAAGAACGCCATCCATCCGGAAGGTAGTTGGCATCAATCTGGTACTGGATGGATCCGTTCAGACCGGCAGATACGTCGAATACGTCAACTTCTTCCTGGAAGTACTGCAGGTAATCAAGACAGTCATCCAAAGTATTTCCGCCTTCCATAAATTCATCCGCACTGATACGAACAAAGATAGGGAAGAATGGTCCAACCTGTCTTCTAACTTCTTCAATAACAAGTTTTGCAAGTCTTGCACGGTTTTCCAAAGATCCGCCGAATTCGTCTGTTCTCTTATTTGTAAGAGGTGAAAGAACTGGCTTATAAGGTAAGAATGTCCTGCGTGGATTTCTACAGCGTCAAACCCTGCGATCTGAGCACGTTTTGCGGCTTCACCGTATTTTTTAACAATATGCATGATTTCATCTTTTTCCAGTGGACGCGGAATTTCACCGCCTGCTTTTGAAGGAACATCAGAAGCAGAAACCGGCTGCATATTGATACGTGCTGACTGTGCAGAAGCACCGGCATGATTGATCTGGATTGCAATGCAGGATCCATGTTTGTGTACTGTTTCGCAAAGTTTGAAAAGTCTTGGAATGTAGTTATCCTGATCGATACGAAGCTGTGTGGTTCCGTTAGATCCCTGTGGAGAATCAACGCTGGCGTTCTCTACGATGAGAAGTCCTGTACCGCCTTTTGCACGCTGCTCGTAATAATTGATATGAAGAAAACTCATTTCACCATTCTGTTCACCGTAGTTGGTTCCCATTGGAGTCATGACGATACGGTTCTTGACCGTCATATGTTTGATGGTAAATGGCTCGAAAATGTGTTTGTATTTGCTTTTCATTAGAAATTCCTCCGTAAAAATGACTTAATAATCAAAATAAAATGATGTGAGTGTCAAAAGTAAATTTTACCACTCACTGATGTAATCGGATTGCTCCATTGCTATGCAATTCGCGCAATCCTCAAAAAATCTTAGTTACGCGAGGTTGTCTTATACCGGCTTGGGCGTACCGGTTTTTGTTAAATCCATTATAACTACAAAAAAACTGAAAAATACAAATTGAAAATACATAGAAAAATAATAGAATATAGCTATAGAAACAGTAAAAAAGATAAAAATAAAATTATACCAGGAAGACGGGAAATGGAAAAAGATAGACAATTTAAACAAAACTATAGAATAATTAAAATAATTTATGCTATGTTTAATATAAGAACAGGAAAGAGGGTGATGGTTTTATGAATCTGAATCAGTTGCATTACTTTGTGACACTAGCACATATAGAACACTATACCAGAGCGGCGGAAATGCTGTCCATTACGCAGCCAAGTCTTAGCCATGCCATCAGTATGCTGGAGCAGGAGCTTGAGACAAACCTGTTTGAAAAAAGAGGGCGTAACGTTGTACTGACAAAGTACGGAAAAGTATTTCTGGAATATGTAGAAGAAGCTTTAAAGATTCTGGACAGTGGTGTAAAAAAGACAAGGGCGTTGACAAGTGACACCGGCGGGGTGATCGATCTCGCATATATTTTTACGCTTGGAAGTGTATTTGTTCCACAGCTTGTAGGCGGTTTTTTGAAGGAACACGAAGACTGGGATGTGAATTTCCGTTTTTCTGTCGGAAATACGACAGAGATTATACAGGGGTTGAAAGAGGAGAAGTATGACATCGCTTTCTGCTCGCGAAAAGAAAAAGAATCCGGGATTGATTTTGTACCGATCGCTAAGGAAAAATTGGTTGTTGTTGTTCCAAGAGACCATGAGCTTGCCGGAAGAGGATCTGTTGATCTGAAGGAAACACTTCCTTATCCCCAGGTATATTTCACAAAGAACAGCGGGCTCAGACCGGTGATCGACCAGTTGTTTGAACAGACCGGAGGGACGCCGAAGATAGCATATGAGATTCTGGAAGATGCATCGATGGCAGGTCTTGTGGCAGAAAATTTTGGAATTGCGGTAATGCCGGAGATTCCTATACTTAAAAATCTGAATGTAGATGTACTGGATATTGAGAATCCACCATATGAACGTTATATATATCTGGCGAAGCTGAAGGAAAAATATCTGGCGCCGGTTGTAAAAGAATTTATTGAATATGTAAAAGAAAGCAATGGGAAGGCACTTTAATAGACCTTCCCATCTCTTTTGACAAACTGGATGAAACGTTTGACAGCGGGAATCTGGTATTTGTCGCGGATGTATCCCATATAAACGGTGTGGGTAAGGTCTGCATCGGCAAGCGGGAGTACGGTTACATTTGCCTGATCAACCGCATCGACCCTGGCAACAAGGGCGATTCCGAAATCTTCGCAACCAGGGCAGCAATTGCGTTTTCATCCGGACACTCACAGACGATGTTTACATTCAGCTTCTTTTCTTTATAGAAGTTACGGGTGAAGCCACCGAGTCCGGAATAGCGGTCATACCCGATCAGAGGATAGTCGGTAAGGTCACTGCAACAGACGGATTCTTTCTGGACAAGAGGATGTTCTTTTGGAGTAATTACAACCATATTCTGGTTCAGAATGGGTACAAAGGAAATATCCGGTTCATCCGCAACGAAAGAACCAAAGATCACATCGTGCGGTCGGATTTGAGCCCCTGGATCATATCTGCAGTGTGCGTTTGGTTAAAATTGAAGGTTACATGCTTGTTACGGTCTATATCCAGGAAGGATCGCACTGTATGCGGAATATAGTAGTTTGCCAGCGGAAATACATAGGCGATATCAATATGCCCGCCGCTTCCGGCAAGCTGCTTCATCTTATGCTCGGCAATATGTACCTCCTCGAGGATCCGGTTGACATGTTCCAGGAAGGCGCGGCCGGATTTGGTGAGGACAACATTGCGTCCATGATGTTCAAAAAGCATCAGTCCAAGTTCTTCTTCCAGAAGCGACATGGACCGGCTGAGGCTTGGCTGGGAGATCTTAAGTAATTCTGCAGCCTGTCGGAAATGCTGCAGGGTTGCTACTTTTTGGAAATATTCAAGCTGATTTAGCGTCATGGTAAAAAAATCCTTTCTATATTATATAAAATAATCATACCATAACTGATGCCAAAAAGCTAATCAAAAACGCATATAAGATGTATTTGAACTATCAAATGATATCGTCTATAATTTAACTATCAAGAGGTTGTTTAAAAATTAACAAAAAATTGGGCAAACGTTAAAAACATTCTCAAAGAACAAAGAAATAAATTTCGATGGAAGAAGAAAGGAGAACAAATCATGCAGAGAGAATTACAGGACACACAGAACTTATCGGACTTATGGCTTATCCAATCAGACATTCAAGCTCACCTGCAATGCATAATGAAGCATTTGCTTACCTTGGACTGGATTATGCTTACCTTGCATTTGAAGTTGACAACAGCACACTGAAGATGCAGTAAAAGGACTTCGTGCTCTGAAAATGGTAGGATCTAACGTGTCTATGCCAAATAAAACAGTTGTTGGACAGTATCTGGACAAATTATCTCCGGCAGCAGAGCTTTGTGGAGCAGTTAACACAATCGTAAATGAAGATGGTGTTTTAACAGGACACATCACAGACGGCATCGGATTCATGCAGGCATTAAAAGATAACGATATCGATGTGATCGGAAAGAAGATGACAATCGCAGGCGCAGGCGGAGCTGCTACAGCAATTGAAATCCAGGCTGCACTTGACGGCGTAAAAGAAATCTCTATTTTCAATATTCATGATAAATTCTGGGCAAATGCTGAAGAAACAGTAAGAAAGATCAATGAAAAGACAAATTGCAAAGCTACTCTTTACGATCTGGATGACAAAGAAAAATTAAGAGAAGAAATGAACGATTCATACATCTTCGTAAACGGAACAGGTGTTGGTATGAAACCACTGGAAGGAATGTCAGTTGTACCGGATAAATCATTCTTCCGTCCGGAACTTATTGTTATTGATGTTCCTTACTCACCACTGGAAACAAAGATGCGTTCTATGGCAAAAGAAGTTGGATGTAAGACAATGAACGGTCTTGGAATGATGTTATTCCAGGGAGCAGCAGCATTCAAACTCTGGACAGGAAAAGAAATGCCGATCGAACACATGAAAGAAGTATTAAACATCAGATACGATGATTAATACCCGGCAGGCTTGTATTGAATTTAAGAAGAAATCGAAAAAATTTGAAAAACAGGAATGTGAGGAAAAGAGATGAATAAGAAATACATACCCAGCGCCCTGATCCTTTATTTAAACTACTTTATCCATGGTGTCGGATGTTCCATCCTTGGACAGGCAGTCATCAAGGAAGCACTTGCCGCTTCCTGGGGCGTAGAAGTTATGGCAATCACTGCAATTTCAGCAGCACTCGGACTTGGACGTCTGATCGCGCTTCCGTTCGCCGGACCGCTTTCTGACAAACTCGGACGTCGTATTTCAACAGCGATCGGTAGTGGATCCTATGCAATCTACCTGATCGGACTTGCGCTTGCATTTAATGCAGGAACAAATGGCGGATACCAGATCGCATATATCTGTGCAATCGTTGGTGGTATCGCAAACTCTTTTCTGGATACAGGAATTTACCCGGCTGTTTCAGAAATCATTTACAAAGCACCGGGCGTTGCAACTATGGGGATCAAATTCTTTATTTCTGTATCGCAGATGCTTTTACCGTTCGTACTTGGTGTAACTGTCGCTACAACAGCAACAGGAGCAACCTCTTACAACACACTGTTCTATGCATGTGGAATCGCTTATCTTGTACTTCTGGTACTGGTTATGATCTTCCCACTCCCGGATACAGATCAGAAAGCAGCGGGAAAGAAAGAAGGCCTGATCGACAGCTTAAAGCATACCCATTTCTCTGTAGAATCCATCGCAATGATCCTGATCGGATTCACATGTACAGGTACCTTCCAGTTATGGCTGAACTGTGCACAGAACTTTGCAAAAGAGAATGTTGGCTGCTGATCCGTCCATCATGCAGACATACTATTCAGCAGGAACAATGCTTGCACTCGTTGTAACTGCATTTTTAACAAGAAAGATCAAAGACGTAAGATTTATCCTGGGATACCCGGTAATCTGTCTTGTAACAATGATCGCTGTTCTGGTTGGAAAGAGCCAGACACTTATGATTGCAGGTGCATTCCTGATCGGATGGGCAGGAGCAGGCGGACTTCTTCAGATCGCAACTTCTGTATGCAACATGCTTTTCCCGAAGATCAAAGGAACTGTAACAGCACTTGTTATGATCGCATCTTCTGTGTAACTACACCATCTTACAGCAGCATCCAAAATGCAGCCGTCACAGGTTATGGTTATGAATATCGTTCTTACAGCAGTTGGAGTTCCTTCTTGGATTATTTGTAACTTACGTTATACTAAGATGGTAGAACAGGCTCAGGCTGACAACTAGAAAAAGGAGAAAACAGACATGAGTAAATATGTAGAAGTTCGTGGCGTTAAGATCGGTGAAGGAGTACCGAAAATCTGTGTACCGATCGTCGGAAAGACAAAAGAAGAAATTCTTGCAGCAGCAAGATCTTTTGAGAATGTTGCGCTTGATGTTGTAGAATGGCGTGTAGACTGGTTCGAAGGTGTATTTGACTTCGCACAGGTTGAAGATGTATTAAAAGACCTTCGTCCGGCACTTGGCGAAACTCCGATTCTTTTCACATTCCGTACTTCCAAAGAAGGCGGCGAAAAAGCAATCGAAGCTGATGCATATGCAGAGCTGAACAAGAAAGCAGCAGCAACAGGACTGGTTGACCTTGTGGATGTAGAAGCATTTACAGGGGACGAAGTTGTAAAAGATATCATCGAAGGCGCGCATGCACACGGCGTAAAAGTCGTTGCATCCAACCATGACTTCGATAAGACACCGGACAAAGACGATATCGTAGGACGCCTTGTGAAAATGCAGGAACTCGGCGCAGATATCCCGAAAATTGCAGTAATGCCACAGTGCAAAAAGGATGTACTTACACTTCTTGAAGCAACACGTGAAATGGCAGAAGAACATGCAGACCGTCCGATCATTACAATGTCTATGGCAGGTACCGGACTGATCAGTCGCCTGTGCGGTGAAGTATTTGGTTCAGCACTTACTTTCGGGGCAGTAGGAAAAGCTTCTGCACCTGGACAGATGAATGCATCAGATTTAAGAGAAATCCTGACTCTGATCGATAAGAGCATCTAGTGAAGAAACATCCGGAGAAGTCCTGTGGCGGATCCGTTATGTTTAACCTGAATGAAGAGTGAAAAAGGCAGGATAAAGACCCGCAGTCATACCGGGGATTCCGGTGGATTGCGGGCCTTTATCATATTCTGGTTTTGTTAAAAAACTAACCGATTTCTGAAAGTGAAAAAATTATAGAAAAATTTTGCTATTTAAAGAGATAAAATCAAATAGAAAAAATAGACAAATTCTTCGGTAATTGATATCATTTTGTATGATACATGAATGGAGGGCAAATGAGAATGAAGAAAACAGTAATCTGGCTGGATAACTATCTGGAAGAATTTTTATGGTGATAAGCCTGATCCTGATGACAGTGATCATGGGGATCCAGGTGTTTTCCAGATATGTACTCGGCTCAGCGCCGTCCTGGTCGGAGGAGATTACCCGTTACCTGTTTGTATGGTCGGGATTTTTGAGCGTCAGCTATTGCACAAAAAAATGTATTTCCATTAAAGATCGAACATGTTGTAGTCAATTTCCACGAAGAGAAGGCACTTTTTAAACTGGTCAACCATACCTTTGACTGATGGTATTTCTTTACCTGATACCGTTTGCGTTTAAGTATATGATGTCAGCAGTAGAGAGTGGTCAGGTAAGTCCGGCGTGCCACATCCCGATGTATTATGTGCAGGCAGCACCGCTTGTAAGTTTTATCCTGGTAGCGATCCGTATTATCCAGCGGTGGTTTGCAGAATTAAAAGTAGTAAGAGAAAAAGATGAGAAAGGAGAAAAAGCATGCCGGCAGCAGTAGTATTTATCTTATTTGTAATCTGTCTGATCATTGCCATTCCGGTATCGATCGCGCTTACGATCGCATCGGTCCTTCCAGGTGCTTTTGATCCATCCTTCACAGCCAGCGGACAGTTTGTGATCCGTTCTATGCTGGGAGGAATTGACAGCTTTCCGCTCCTTGCGGTTCCGATGTTCGTACTTTCCGGAATCATCATGGCAAGAGGCGGCATTTCCAAAAAATTATTTGATGTATTTTCCTATTTTCTTGGAAATCTGACAGCGGGTCTGCCGTGCGCGGTCATTGTAACCTGTTTGTTTTATGGTGCAATCTCAGGCTCCGGACCGGCGACGGTTGCAGCAGTCGGAAGTATGACGATCCCGATTCTGATCGAGCTTGGATACGATAAGGATTTTTCCGCGGCGATCGTAGCGTGGCAGGTGGTCTTGGAGTTATTATTCCACCAAGTATTCCGTTTATCATGTTCGGAAGTGCTTCCGGTGAATCAGTAAGTGACCTGTTTATCGCAGGGATCATTCCGGGACTTCTGATCGGCGGACTTCTGATGGTCTATGCAGTTTATTACTGTAAAAAGAATGGAGAGGACAAAGAAAAGATCCAGAAAGTAGTCGGGGAACTTCATGAGAAAGGACTCCTGAAGGTTTTAAAAGAAAGCTTCTGGGCACTTTTGAGTCCGGTTATCATTCTGGGATGCATCTATTCCGGAATCGCATCGCCGACAGAAGCGGCAGTCATTTCAGTGTTTTACGCACTGATCGTCAGCCTGTTTATTTATAAGACGATGACGTTTAAAGATATCTGGCCGGCACTGGTGGAAGGCGTGCGCACTTATGCACCGATCATGTTTATCCTTGCAGCATCGATTGCATTTTCAAGAGTTCTGACTTTGATGCAAATCCCACAGATGGTAAGCACCTGGATCCTGACGCACTTTACCAATAAGATCGTCCTGCTTCTGGTGATCAATGTATTCCTTCTGATCGTGGGAATGGTCATGGATACCACACCGGCAATCCTGATCCTGACACCGATCCTTCTGCCGATCGTAACAGCAGTCGGCATGAATCCGATCCACTTTGGAATCATGATGGTTGTCAACCTTGCAATCGGATTTGTAACACCGCCGATCGGAGTCAATCTGTTTGTGGCAAGCTCGCTTACAGATATCCCGATCATGCGCATTTCCAAACATGCGATGCCAATGATCGGCTACTTCCTTGTTGCGCTTTTGCTAATTACATTTATCCCGGCGATCAGCCTGGCACTGATATAGGAGGTAGCAGCATGAAGAAAGCAGTAAGAATGGCGGTAGCGGCAGGAATGTGTGCGGCACTTGCACTCAGTGCGGGGTGTCAGAAAAAGACGGTTGCGGATGATGAAGTACAGCGATATGCATGGCCGCTTGCAACGGCAAGTCCGGAGGATACCGTAACACAGATCTATGCAGAAAAATTTGCGGAAGAAGTAGAAGAATTAAGTGATGGCAAGATGAAGATCCAGGTCTATCCGAACGGTACGATCGGAGGGGACAGAGAGCTTCTGGAGAGCTGTAAGGATGGGGATATTCCGTTTGTGATCCAGAATACCGCACCGCAGGTAACTTTCATGCCGGACCTTGCGGTGTTTGATATTCCGTGCCGATTCAGTACGATTGATGAAGTACGTGAAAAGGTAGATAATCCGGAGTTCTATGGGCTTCTGGAGGATGTCTATGAGAATGGCGGGTACAAACTCCTTGGCTATGCAGACCAGGGCTTCCGTGTCATGTCAACGAACAAAAAGGTCGAATCATTGGCTGATTTTAAAGGACAGAAGATCCGTACCATGGAGAATTCCCACCATATGGATTTCTGGAAAAACTGAAAGCATCTCCGACACCGATGAGTTTCAGTGAGGTGTATATTGGGCTGCAGCAGGGAACCATTGATGCCCAGGAGAATCCATACGAGGTTATCGTATCCAACAAGCTTTATGAACAGCAGGATTATGTGGTGGAAACCAATCACCTGCCGCATCTGATCTCTCTGATCGTCAGTGATGAATTTTTTCAGGATCTGCTGGAAGATAAGCAGGCAATCCTTGTAGAAGCTGCTGAGATCGCCAAAGAAGAGGCTCGCCAGGCATCGGATGACCGGATTGCAGACAAGATCAAAGTAATTGAGGACAGTGGAACACAGATTGTTACACTTAGTGATGAACTGAGAGCGGAAATCCGTGAGGCAGTGCAGCCGGTTTACGATGAAATCGAGAAAAATGTGGATAAAACTCTATAATGCCTATATGAAATAGCAAAAAATACGGAAAATCAGGGAAATCTGTAATTGATTGAAATTTTTTGTTGAAAAATAGAGTTTTTTATTATAGAATTATAAGTAATGTATATAAAAAGTAAAAGGAATGCCCCAGGGCATATATAAGGAGGATATTACAATGATTTCAGCAGGCGATTTTAGAAATGGTCTTACAGTACTGATCGAAGGTAACATTTATCAGATTCTGGAATTCCAGCATGTAAACCGGGAAAGGGAGCAGCTTTCGTTAGAACAAAACTTAAAAACATCATCAGTGGTGGTGTAGTAGAAAAGACTTTCCGTCCGACAGAGAAATTCGATACCGCTCATATCGACAGAAAAGATATGCAGTATCTGTATTCTGATGGTGAACTCTATCACTTCATGGATGTTGAGACATTCGACCAGATCGCAGTTGATGGAGATACAGTAGGAGATTCCCTCAAGTTTGTAAAAGAGAACGAGATGGTTAAAGTATGTTCACATGAAGGTAACGTATTCTCAGTAGAGCCGCCGATCAGTGTGGAACTTGAAGTTACAGAGACAGAGCCGGGAGTAAAAGGTGATACAGCTACAGGTGCTACCAAACCGGCTATCGTTGAGACCGGAGCAAGTGTTCTTGTACCGCTTTTTTGTTAACCAGGGTGACAAGATTAAAATTGATACCCGTACAGGAGAGTACAGCTCAAGAGCATAATCCTTTCGTCATAATTCACAAAATTAAGACAGAGATAAAAGCCGAAAGCAGAGGCAAGTCCTCATGCTCTCGGCTTTTTTGCATGTCAATACCATTTTGGAGGGGAAAAGAATGTTCTTGTAATCTGAAAAAAGGGCAGATATAATTGGCAGTACACACCTGCTTGAATGCAGGTGATATTCAAATCATAAACTGCCTTAAGATGGCAGAAAAGGTTCTTTGCGGCGCATGGCTTTCTGGAAGGAGAACGGATGAATTATACAGAATTTATGAATGCTATGTTATGCGAGATCAGAGGACAGGTAGATGCGCAGGTGAGGACGGAGTTGTACACCGTGACGAAGAATAATGGAACCAGAAGAACAGGGATTCTTTTTAAGCAGGAGGACAGCAACCTTGCACCGACGATCTATCTGGAGGAATTTTACCAGAAGTACCTGAAGGGGCAGCAGGTACCGGATCTGGCAGATTCCATTTGCAGTATTTATCAGGAGATACGGGTGAAGAAGACCTGTGATTGTCAGAATCTGTTTGATTTTAATCATGTAAAAAAGCATATCGTGTACAAACTGATCCGGCGGGATGCCAACGAAGAACTGTTAAAGCAGATTCCTTATGAGCCGTTCCTGGATCTGGCAGTGGTCTATTATATCCAGATAGACAACACACGCTTTGGCTCGGCGGCGATCCAGATCCGCAACGAGCATCTGCGGTACTGGCGTGTGGAAAAGGAAGAAATCCGCCGTCTTGCCGAGAAGAATACACCGCGGATCTATCCGGTGCAGATCCGGCAGATTGTGCGCTTTATGTATGTGGCGACGAACGAGCAGTGCAGTCTGGGGGCAGCAGTGATGCGGTATCCGGATTTCCGGGAAAAGGTCAGGGGGATGATCAGAGGGGATTTCTATATCCTGCCAAGCAGTATCCATGAAGTGATACTGGTGCCGGAAAGCTTTGGACTGGAGCCGGAGCGGATGCAGGAAATGGTAAAAGAGATCAATCAGACCGGAGTGGCACCGGAGGAAGTGCTTTCGGATTCCGTGTATTACTTTGATGGGGAGGAGATTCGGATCGTGGCGAAGTAGGGATAGATTATAAACGTGTATAGAGTAGGGAAAATTGACGAAGGGAAATATACCATTGTATAGCAGAGGATATAGTAACAGATGAAGTTATTATAACTGTTGTGCAGATTATGCATATTCGGGAAAGACATCCCAATGATTATGAACTTTTTTTTCTACATACTTTGACGAGATAATACGGGATCCGGATTATATAATTGAAGCGAAGAAACCCAATACAGCGTTGATACTAAAAGAAATTAAGGACGTTAAAGAAGTATTTAAAATGGTTTTACGTTTGATTACATCAAAGGATAATCTGGACTACAAAAATTCAATTATCACATTTATGAAAATAGATGATAAGGAATGGAACAGGCTGCTGCGCAACAAGAAAATTCTTTACAAAAGAGAATAATATTGATATACTGAATGTAGAGAAAAATTCATTCATATGATTATCTAAGGTGGAAGATTTCGTGCGATCCACACGCCGATGGTATAGACAGGGGAAACCTGAGAGATGCAGGAGAAGCGCACGCCTGCTGGATAATCATTTGAAGAAGACTTAAAGAGGTGTCGCAGGTTTGCGGCACCTTTTTTGTGTATACGATGAGCCAAGTGCAGATTGTGCTTGCACAAGAATCTGTATTTTGCGAATGTACATCACCTGGCTGTTAAGCGAGATGGTGTACAAAGTATACGAATCAAGTAGGAGTCAGCTTACGTAATCATACAATAGAAATAAAGAAAGGAATTCCGAGCATGAACACAGAAATTTTAGTAATTGAAGATGACGACCTGGTAAGACAGGGAATCGTAGACATCCTGGAACTAAAGGGATGGAATGCGGTTGCAGCGAAGTCTTGTAGCGAAGCACTCGTAAGGATTCGAGGAGAAGAATATATGCTGTATGTACTGGATATGAAGCTGCCAGACGGGAACGGAATCATGCTCTGCAGGGAGATCCGCAGATATACAGACAATCCCATTCTTTTCTTATCAGCCTATGACAGTGAAGAATTTATCGTAGAAGGATTTGAAGCGGGAGCAAATGACTATGTGATCAAGCCTTTCCGCACATTTGAATTTATTGCGAGAATCAAGGCTTTGCTGCGACGTACCGGTATGCAAAACGGCAAGAAAGTGAAAAAAGGAATCAAAAGCGGAGAATATGAACTGGATTTGCAGAAGCAGATTTTGCAGAAGGATGGTGTCCGAATCGATCTTACAAGGACCGAATATCAGATTCTGTGCAGCCTTCTTGCAAACGCACCGAATCTTGTTGCGAGGGAGTTCCTGTTGGACACGATCTGGGATTTCAATGAAAATTATATCGATGACAATACCTTGTCTGTACATATGAACAGGCTGAGAAAGAAGCTGACTGCAGAAAATGAGCAGGATCCGATTGAGACAAAGCGTGGAGTTGGTTATGCATGGACGCTGAAAGCTGAGGATGTGTATGATGAGATCTGAGAGAAAGACGGAGAAATGGAGAATACCGGGAAAATGGACTCTGATTTTTCTTTTGATATTGCTGGCTTTTTATGGATACCAGAATATTCTTGCAGAAAATTATGAAAGACAGGTTGTTTCCTGGATCGGACAGACAGAAAAAGACAGAACGGTTTCTGCCTTTACAGAACCGGATGAAGAAGCATATCAGAAGGGCTGCGAGGCATTGAAAGAGGCAGGGTATGAAGAGACAAGGAAAAATCTGGCTGGAAAAGAAGAATCCGAAGTTACGGAATAGGTGTGTTTGTGGCTGCGATCGGCATCATCTGCATTGTTGGTTTGCTGACAGAACTGCACATGGAGAAAAGACGGAAAAAAGCACTGGATAATCAATTGGCAGAAAAAGACAGGGAACTGGAAGCAAAGCTGGCGGAAGAAAAAAGAATTTCTGCATCGTGACCGGCAGAAAATGGGAACTTACATGGAAAATATTTCCCATCAGCTAAAAACACCGATCGCGGGAACACTTCTGAATCTGGAGGTGCTTCTTGTGACAGAAGAGGATGAAAAACGGTATCAGAAGCTGGAAGACTGTGTGAAAAAGGTGCAATGGATGTCCGATATGACGATCGTGCTTCTTAGGCTTGCGCAGATTGATTCCGGGAAAATCTGGATGAAGCGGAAAAAAGAAAATCTGACCGGACTGATCGAAGAATGTATAGACAGAACACAGCCTTTAGCGGAAGAAAAAGGAGTTGGATTTGAAATGGATGTTCCAAAAGAATGCCTGCTTTCCTGCGAGGATTCTGGCTGAAAGAGGCAATGGAAAATGTACTGAAAAATGCCGTAGAATATGCAGATACAGGAAGCCTGGATTCAGATTCTGCTGAAAGAAGATACGGACTATTATAAGCTGTATATCACCAATCGGGGAAAACGGATTAAAGAAGAGAAAAGAGAGCTGATTTTTGACCGTTTCTACCAGATGGAACAGGGAAGTGGAATCGGAATTGGTCTGCATTTGGCAAGGGAAATTGTCACGCTCCATCAGGGAACACTGAAGGTTGTGGATCGAAGCGGCTTGGAGGAGGCGACAACCTTCCAGTTTATACTGCCGAAGATGATCGCAAAAGATCATGCACAGGAAGAAATAAATCTTACGATTTCGTAAGATTGGGGTAAGTGAATCGAAAGACTGATCTGATATAGTAAGACTAACAAATGAAGGAGGTGGCAGAAGATGAAAACCGTAATCAGACTGGAAAGGTAAGCAAAAGCTATAACCCTTGGTGAAAAGAAAATCACAGCATTAAAGGAGTTTTCTTTTGAAGTGAAAAGCGGTGAATTTGTGGCAGTGATGGGACGAAGCGGATCCGGGAAATCTACTTTTCTTAAGATTGCAGGAACACTGGAAAAGCCAGATACCGGAGCAGTCTTCTTGAATGGAATACAGATTAACGGGCTTTCCCAAAAGAAGATCTGAGAAGATCCGGCAGAAGAAAATCGGGTTTATTTTCCAACAGTATCAGTTACTGCCGGAGTATACGATCTGGGATAATGTATGCATGCCGCTTTATATCGCGCATACGGTACCGGATAAAGCTTATATCCGACAGCTTCTTGAAAAGGTCGGATTATGGGACAGGAACGGAGATTATCCGGATCAGTTATCTGGTGGAGAGCAGCAGAGAGTGGCAATTGCCCGTGCAATGGCAGCAAAGCCGGGAGTGATCCTTGCGGATGTAAACTGAACCCCATGTGCTTACTGTACATAGCGTGTACACAGTAGGATTACATGACAATATAGGTACATGATACACAAGGAATGAGAAAAAATGTGT
>ENA-OQLB01000839-OQLB01000839.1-human-gut-metagenome-genome-assembly--contig:-NODE-839-length-15428-cov-2.565126_pt1 | contig 15428 bp, 29 predicted proteins | sample MGYA00242656_ERZ504813 | MGnify/ENA primary metagenome ERZ504813 (study PRJEB26092, sample SAMD00036388) | human gut metagenome | host: Homo sapiens | study: EMG produced TPA metagenomics assembly of... | reverse complement strand
CCACGATGCGGCGGATGGTCGGCTTTTGGGTGGTCGAAGTGCTCATGAAACGGCCTCCTGATCTATTTTTCTCTATTATAACGCTGCAGGAGGGTCGGCGCAATCAATATTGCACAATTATCTGCTTCATTGTGGAAAATTCATCGTCTCAAGTCCTCTTCCAGCCGGGCCTTGTCCAGCCCCTCGCCGATGACGATGAGCACCTGCTGTCCTGCGGGATGGGGGCCGCCGTCAGACCGGCGGCGGCAGCATTCAGCTCATACCACCGGCCATCCTCCTCCACGAAGCCCTTCACCCGGAGGACATTTCCGCAGGCGGGGTCGGTGAAGAGGGACGGGATGTTCTTTTCCAGCTGAGCGCGGGGCAGGCCCAGCTCGAGGAAGTAGGCCGAGGTAAAAGCATCGTGCGCGTCGAAGTGGAGCTTTTCGCAGCTGGCCTGCCGGCAGCCGCACCTTGCGATGCGGGCCATGTCGTCGGCCGTCAGATCGGCCCAGTCCTTCGCAATGATCTCCTCCGGGCCGAACTTCCGGGAGCACTTGCAGGCTTCCAGCGCACGGGCCAGATGGGCTTCTGCCCCCTGCTTCTGCGCGTCAGAGGCCAGCTGACAGCGGCTCAGGAGGACACTGCCCGCCCATGCACTCTCGGAAGCGAGGATATATTCTGCCTGCGGGGAAAGTTCTTCCGGCAGAAGGGCATCCACGATGGCGATGACATTGCCCAGCCGATACCAGCGGTCCAGCGGCTCGTCCCGCAGCACGTCGAAGAACTCGTCCACGTCAAAGATGCCGCTGGGCTCCACGATGACCCGCTCAAAGCCCCGCATGGCCATGGAGATGAGCTTTGTCCGCATCCGGCGCTGGTGGGTGTCGCAGTCGCAGCTGCCGCTGATGGTCTCCAGCTCCACGCCCCGGGCCTCCAGGTCCTGCAGGAGCATGGCGTCCACGTTCACCGCGCCGAAGTCGTTTTCCAGCACGCAGACTTTGACGCCCTGCCCGGCCCACCATGCCGCGTATCTGCGCAGAAAGGTGGTCTTCCCTGCCCCGAGAAATCCCGTGATCAAATCTACCTGTACCATATTCCGTCCCTCCGTCGGTTTCTTTTTCCGCTGTCAGTATAAGCGAACGAGGCCGGATTGTCAAACACAAGAAACGGCCCTTTCCCGGTCTGGGAAAGGGCCGTTCCGCCGCAATGCTGGGAGTACCTTACAGGAATTCGACGCTGCCGTCCTCGATGTGGTACATCGCACCGACGACCCGCAGGCCCGTTTCCGCCTTGATGTCATGGATGCACAGGCTCTTTTCGATCTCCTGCACACTGTGCCGGACATTGAGACAGCTGGCCTTGTAGGGGTCTGTTTCGTCCCCGATGGCCTTCTTTATCTCGTCGGTGATGCAGCGGATATAGCCGGACGGCTCGGAGTTGATGGCGGCATCCACCGCGCCGCAGTGGGTGTGGCCCAGCACCACCACCAGCCGACAGCCCAGATGGCCGGCAGCGTACTCGATGCTGCCCAGCTGGTGCTCATCGATGATGTTGCCCGCCAGCCGGATGACGAACAGCTCACCGATGCCCGCCGAGAAGATGTTCTCCGGGATGACCCGGGAATCCGAACAGGTGACGATGATGGCGTAGGGCGACTGGCCCTTCGTCCAGGTGGACATCCGGATACGGCGGGAAATATCGCCGCTCCCGTTTTCCGCGTTCAGGTATTTCAGATTGCCCGCCGCCAGCTTGTAGATGGCATCGGCCGCGGTGCAGACTGGGGTCTCACGCATTGCAGCAGCCTCCTTGGGAAAAAAGTGGTAAAAAGTATCCTGCAAAAATGCCCGGCCGTCCAAGGAAGGGCAGCCGGGCGGGAGCTCAGTTTATCAGAAGTGGATGACGCCGAGGATCAGACCAGCGACGAGGCAGACGATGGAAACGCCCCACTGCCAGCCGAAGCAGTACTTGATGTGGTCCTTGATCTCGACACCGGCCAGACCGATGCCCAGATAGGTAGCGGGAGCCACCGGGCTGATGAAGGTAGCGCAGTTGCGGCAGACGACCATTGCGATGGCGATGTGAGCCGGGTTGACGCCGAACTGGTTGCCAACACTGATCAGGACGGCAGCAGGCCGTAGAAGTAGGAGTCGGTATCGAACAGCAGAGCCAGAGGCACGCTCAGGACGCCGATGATGACGGGCAGGAAACGGCCCAGAGAGGCGGGGATGACGCTGGCCATCATGATGGCCATCTTCTCCATGATGCCGCTCTTGCTCAGGACACCGAGGAAGACACCGGCACACAGATGGTGGATGCCATGCTCAGGCCAGCGGAAGCGTGGCTCTTGATGATGGAGTTCTGCAGCTTCTTGCCGCGGTAGTTGACCAGAATGCCCAGAGCGCAGCCGACCATGAAGACGTAGTAAGAGGGGAAGATGTCCAGGACCAGCACGATGATGACGGCCAGAGTCAGGATAACATTGAAGATGAAGTTCTTCGGGCGAGCCAGCTCATTGTTCTTCTCTTCGCTATCCGAATCATCGTACTTGCCGACATCCTCTACGGCAGCATCGCCCAGCTTGGCAATGCGCTTCTTCTCCTGCAGGCCCCAGAAGATGGCAGTGCCGACAGCCAGAACCAGGCCGACGATCTGCATCGGAAGGATCTGACTCCACAGGTCATTGGACTCAACGCCCAGAACGCTGGCGGCACGCATGGTGGGGCCGCCCCAGGCAGCAGGTTCATGACACCCATCGACGTAACGCAGATGAGCAGCAGGGTCTCACGGCGCATGTGCAGGCGCTTGTAGACGGGCAGCATGGCAGGGATGGTGATGAGGAAGGTGGAAGCGCCGCCGCCGTCCAGATGGCCGATGATGGCGATGAGACAGGTCATCAGGCAACGCCGACGACGTTGTTGCCGACCTTCTTCATCAGCGCGCCGATGATCTTGTCGAACATGCCCGCGTCGGTCATGACGCCGAAGAACAGGACGGAGAAGATGAACAGGATTGCCGTACCGTGGACGCCCTTGACGCCCTCCTTGATAAAGCCGGCCATTTCATCCAGGGTGAAAGCACCGGTAGCCACCAGAATGGCTGCGGTGATGGTCGAGACGCTGACGAATGCCAGTGCAGGGACCGTGACATTGCGCAGCAGCAGGACGATGACCGTGATCACCGTTGCAAAGCCGAGCAGAGCGAGGATCGTATCACTCATGGGTTTGTACTTCCTTTCCTTTTTCGTATACTGGGGATGCATTCCGTTTTATCCTCCGGAATCATTCCCGTTCGTTATGGTTCCAGTATACAGACTCAAACTTACAGCCCAAAGCCCTTCTCGTTACGGTTTGTTAAGAAATCCCTTAATATCCTGTAAGATTCCGTATGGAAGGTTGGATACAATAAAGCCGGAGCTGCGCAAAAAAACAACAGGCCCCGGGGTGTTTCCACTCCGGAGCCTGTTGTCATCTTTATTTATGGGGCCTATATCGCCTTGCGGCAGTCCTCACATGGGGAAGAGAAAATCAGGTGTTAGACGTTTCGACCACATCGTTGACGATGACGACCAGAATGTACTTACCGTCGCTAGTCTTAGCAGTGCCAGCTTGCCGGTCTCAGCAACTTCATGATTCATGTCGTTAACGGTAGCGGCCTGAGCCTCGAACAGAGCGCCATTCACAATGCCAGCCTGCAGGTTTGCGTTCTTCGTGGCATTCTCGGTCTTGACCAGAGCAACACGGATCTGCTTGCCAACATTTGCCTTCTCGGCACCCTCGCCGGTGGTGAACACACCCAGAGCCTTCTGGACTGCATTAGCGGCATCGGTGTTGCCGTCGATGTGCTCCTGACTGATGACCTTGCCGGTGACCTTCTCAACAGCATTGTCAGAGTGATCTTGTTGGCGGAGTCAGCAGCGATGATAGTCTCGATAGCCTTCAGGGTGTTCTCAGCAGTCTTATCCATGTCCTTGTCCTGCTCGACCTTGACGCCCATCTTGGTCAGAGCGTCAGCGATGTCCTTGCTCTTGACGCTAGCGCCGCAGCCAGTCAGAACGGACAGTGCCAGAACGCCGGCGAGGGCGACGGCCAGAAACTTCTTTGCCATTTTCATGATTTTTGCCTCCATAATTATGAATGATCTTACAGGCAGGCTGTCCAGTTCCGGTCGTCGGCCTGTTGGCCTTATTATACCCCCCCCCCCAGAATTGTCAATATATTCCTTGCATTTTTATCATATCATCGAATTATGAAGGACACCTCTGTGCATATTCCACAAATTCACGAAAAACAGCTGCTCTTCACTCTTTCCGGCTGCTCCGTATCTGGGCCAGCAGCGTGGACGCCGACACCGGTTTTACCACATAGCCGTCGATGACGCCGTGGCTGCGGGCATCCACGATCTCCCTTGTGGGGGCATTGGTCATCACGATGCGGGTCATGCCCGGGTAGCGGCCCCGGATGGCCATGCAGAAATCCACGCCGCTGCTGCTCATCAGGCTCTCGTCGATGGCAAGGACGTCGAAGGCTGCTGCTCCAGCAGCTGGCGCAGCTCGCCCCGGCGGGAGCAGGTGGACACGCTCAGGCCCAGCGCGCTGAGGTCTTTGTCCAGCAGGTCGAGGACCTTGTTGTTGTCGTCCGCCGCAAGGATGCGCAGCTTGCTGTCCACGCCCCACTGCAGCTGTTCCCGCTCCTGCTGCTGCTCCAGCACCGGCAGATAGACATAGAAGGTCGTGCCTCTGCCGATGGTGCTCTCCGCCCGGATGCGGCCCCGGTGGGTGCGGATGATCTGGTCCGCCAGAGCAAGGCCGAGGCCGGTGCCTTCGCCGGTCTTTTTTGTGGTGAAGAAGGGCTCGAAGATGTGCTGCAGCGTCTCCTTGTCCATGCCGCAGCCGGTGTCGGTGACGCTCAGGCAGACGTAGCTCGACCATTCTTCGGAAATTTTCTCTTCCGGGAAGAGCGCCGCCAGCTCACTGCGCGGCACGACACTGCCCCGGATGGTCAGCTTTCCGCCCTCGGCGCCGATGGCGTGGATGGCGTTGATGCTGATGTTCAGCATCACCTGCTGCAGTTGGGTCGCATTGCCCAGAACGCATTCGCCGCTCAGCTCATTTTCCTCCTTCAGCTCCACGTTCTTCGGGCAGTTCGTCTCCACCAGCTTCCGGGTCCGATGGAGCAGTCCCTCCACCGACACGGCGTCGTAGACCGTCTCCACGTTTTTCCGGCTCATGGAGGAGATCTGTTTCACGACCTCCTGCGCCTTCTGCGCCGCCTCGCTGATCTCCATCGCGTTGTCATAGATCTCGCTGCCCGGGTCGGCGTCGGCCATGATGAGGTCGGCATAGCCGGTGATGGGGGTCAGGAAGTTATTGAACTCATGGGCGATGCGCCGGTGAGGGTCCCCATCATCTGCAGCCGCTGGCCGTGGGCCAGCGACTCTTCGCTGCGGTGGAGCTCTTCGAGGGTCTGGTTCAGGGTCTTCAAATCGCTGATCTCGGTCGCGCTGCGGCGGTCGCGCTCCTGCAGCCGGAACATCTGGAACATGAAGAGCACCAGCACCAGCGCCACGCCGCCGAAGATGAGGACCACCTTCACGAAGCTCTGCTGTACCGGCTCGTAGAAATCGTCGTAGTCCACCACGGCGCTGACGATCCAGAAGCTGCTCCCCACGTCCAGATGACGGAAGGCGCTTATCTTATGCACCGGGGCAGCTCCGGGTCGGCCCACCAGTAGGAGTAGTAGTCCAGCGTGCCGGATTCCTCTTCCTGCTGAGCGCGCAGCAGCTCACTCAGACTGCTCATGTCCAGCTCCTTCCCCTGATAGATGCGCTGGCGGCCCTCCACGACCTTGATGCCCCACTGAACGGCTTCGGGGTGCATGACCACAAGGTTATCGTTATTCTTTATCATGATGTAGCCATTCCTGCCGACATGGATCTCCGAGATGAGCTGCTGATACATGACCGTGGAGTCTACCACGAGGCAGACTGTCTCATCCCCGGCCTTCCTCTTCATCACAAGATAGTGCTCGCCGCCGCTGTGGTACTGCCAGTAGGAGATGTCCTCCGTCCGGGTGATGGGGACATCACAGACGGCGCTGAGGCCGTAGCAGCTGTAGATGACCTCGCCGTTGCTGTTTTCCAGCCAGACGTCCCGGATGGTATCGCTCCGGGCCACCGTGGGGCGGAACGCTTTGCCGGCCTCCGCTTTTTCGGCGATGGACTCCAGCCGGTCGGCGTATTCTTCCAGCAGGACGCGGATGCTGTCGGCGGTGCTCTGCACCACCAGCTCCATCTGCCTCGTCTGGCTGTCCATCATGGCGGTGCGGTAGTCCTTCCACACCATACCCACCACGCAGCCAGCGCGGCTACCGTGACGACGCCGATGGCCAGCGGCACCCACAGGGTGCGCAGCGTCTGGAGCCATGTCTTTTTCGGGGCGTTCTCCTTCATACCGAGTCCTCCTTTGGGGCGGTCTTGCTCTTCCTGTCTAAAAATGTTATAATTTTATTTATCACAATTGAAACAAATTTCCGGTCAGAAAAGTGCAGGGAGTTATCATGTCGTATCATGTTCTTATTGTAGACGATGATCCAGCGATTTGCAAACTTTTATCCAAAGTTATGATAAGCAATGAGATGGACCCTCTCGTCGTCAACAGCGGCGCGGCGGCGCTGGACCTCATCGCGCGGCAGAGCAGCACGCTGGATATGATCCTGATGGACATCACGCTGGGCGACATGGAGGGCTTCGATGTCATCCAGACCATCCGGCGCAACGGCGTCACCACGCCGGTCATCATCATCAGCGGCCGCAACGAGGACTACGACTTCATGTACGGCCTCTCGCTGGGCGCCGACGACTATGTCACCAAGCCCTTCCGCCCCCAGATTTTGGGCGCAAAGGTCAAGGCCCTCATCCGCCGCAGCAAGAGCTTCTCGCAGGAGAACAACCAGCAGATCAGCTGCGGGCCTTTCCTCTGCGACACCACCACCATGCGCTTTTATAAAAGCAATGTGGAGCTGAACCTCTCCGAGAAAGAGCGCAGCCTGCTGCTGCTCTTCGTGCGCCACCCGCAGCAGGTGTTCACCAAGGACATGATCTACGAGCAGATATGGGGCAACCTCATCGCTGTGGACGACAACGCCATCATGGTCTACATCAACCGCCTGCGCAGCAAGATCGAGGACAACGCCCGCACGCCCCAGCACATCATCACCATCCGCGGCGTCGGCTATCGTTTCGTGCCGTAAAGACGCGTTTTTCTTGCGTCTCTCCTGAAAATATGGTATTCTTGAATAGTTTTCCGTCAGGAGGTGCATTCTATGGGACTTTTAGAAGTCAACGGACTTTCTCTGCCACTCCTTGCAGAGCTTTCGTACCCATCCCAACTGGGGGCGTTCGCTCAAAAACAACCTCGGCTCTTTTGACAAAGAGTCTCTCCTTCTGGATGCGCTGTCTGCCGCTGAATGGCTGGACATGAATCCGCTCTTGGGTGAAGTCGCCATCGACTATCGCATCAAGTCAGAGGAATCCATCCGCACCAAGTATGAGCGCTACTATCCTGACCGTCCTGTTCTGAAAGTTTTCAACGACATTCTGGGCTTCCGCTCCTGCTGTGACGATTACGCGGAAGTCCTTTCTCTCGTTTCCCCGCGGCTCAAGGTTGTGGATATGTCTCGCGGAAAAGCCCGTGATGACGGCTACCGAGGTGTTCATCTCTATTACCATGCCGACAACTTCCACTATCCGATTGAGCTGCAGTTTAACACGCTCTATGACCGCCAGCTCAACAACTGGCTGCACGATTACCTTTATAAGAAAGACTATCCAAGCTCCATCGGTTGTATCCTGAGAGAACGGTACGAGCATGGAGAATTTTTCAATCTTGAAACCTTTGAGGAGGTGCTGCACGATGTGCTATCTGGTTGCCAAAAATAAAAATGCCCACGGCTGCTACGCGCTCAAGACTGTTCATGGTGTCCACCTTGTGGATTTGAAGCGGCAGCTGAACCAGTTTGCAGTACCACATGGCATTCAGCTTGTGACCATCAGCCGTCCCAACGCTTACGGAGAGTATGCACCTTATCACATTCTGGACAGCGAAGAGGATTTTGTCCAGACTGTCCGAAAACTCTGCTCCATGTAAATCCGCATTTTTATTTTTGCCAAATCAATCCGATAAACAAAGAAGAGCAGCCAACTGCGCGCGGTGCAGTTGGCTGCTCTCTGGTTTTATGCCGGTATAAAACACAAAACCTTGAAAAAGGAGAATCGCATGAAGCTTGTGTGCATATTTAGCCGCAAAAGCGGGGGTGAGAAGAGCGAAGGAATCTCCGTGAATCCATTCCGAAGCGTGGTTGGCAAGCCACATTCCCGCTTTTACGCTATATCACTCAATCTTCGCGGAAAGAGAAAGGCTTGACTTCGCGGACGACGTCCATGACAGTGCCGTCGCGGGCCTCGATGATGCCCACGATGCGGTCGCCGAACTGGACCTTCTCCGGCTCGCCGACGATGGAGTAGGCGATGTCGCGCAGCTCCTCGATGGTCTTCAGAGGCACGCAGTCAGCGGCCTTCAGAGCTCCAGCAGGTCGGGACGGCGGGGGTTGACGGCCACGCCGTAGTCGGTGACGACGATGTCAACGCTCTCGCCCGGGGTGGTGACGGTGGTCACGTCGGTGCAGATGGCCGGGATGCGGCCCTGCAGCAGAGGAGCGATGACGATGGTGCACTTTGCACCCTGTGCGGTATCGGGATGGCCGCCCTGTGCGCCGGTGATGATGCCATCGGAGCCGACGACGACGTTGCAGTTGAAGTGGGTATCAACTTCCAGAGAGGCCAGAATGACGTAATCCAGCTTGTTGACGAACGCGCCCTTGTTCATCGGGCTTGCGTACTCGCCAGCAGAGATGGGGAAGTGGTTGGGGTTGGTGGCGGGACGTTGTTGACCGCGTCGAGGTCGAAGTCTGGGTATCGACCAGCTTGCGGGCCAGACCGCGGTCCAGCAGCTCGCACATGGGCTTGGTCAGACCGCCGACCCCCAGACCCATGTGGATGTTCTTCTCCTCCATGATCTTGGACAGAGAGATGGTGGAGGCGATGGATGCGCCGCCGACACCGGTCTGATAAGAGAAGCCGTCCTTGAAGTAGGGGGTGTTTGCAACGACCTGAGTGCAGTACTCGGCCATCAGGATCTTGCGCTGGTCGGTGGTGGGCTTTGCAGCGCCGGTGGCGATCTTCTCGGGGATGCCGATCTGGTCCACGACGCAGACATAATCCACCTTGGTCTGGTTGATCTCTGCGGGGTAGTTGGGGTAGTCCACGAGGCAATCGGTGACAGCGACGACATAGTCAGCCATCTCAGCGTCCACGTAAGCATAGCTCAGGACGCCGCAGTTGGTCTTGCCGCCCATACCGGAGCAGTTGCCGTACTCGTCGCAGGAAGGTGCGCCGATGAAGGCGATGTCCACATGGGTCTCGCCGGTCTCGATGGCGCGGACACGGCCGCCGTGCTGCGCATGGTAGCCAGACCCTTCAGCTTGCCGTGGGAGATGGCATCGCCGATCTTGCCGCGGACGCCGGAGGACTCGATGTTGACGATGGTGCCGTCCTCGATCATGGGGACGAGGGCGTCATGAGCCTTGCCCAAAGAGCTTGCGCTCAGGGTGATGTTCTTGAAGCCCATCTTGTGGATCTCTTCCATGACCATGCAGACCACGAGGTCGCCCTCGCGGAAGTGGTGGTGGAAGGAGACGGTCATGCCGTCGTGGGCGTTGCACTTGACCAGAGCCTCGTGGATGTCCTTGACCATCTTGTCGTGGTCATTGCGCATCACGGGGGTGACCTTCGGGCTGGCCTTCTGGAAGGCCTTGCCGTCTTTATAATTGTTGCCCTGGAAGACCTCTTTGCCGGTGCGCTCGAGGATCTCTTCGGGAATTTCTCTGCCGACTGCGTTCAACATAATTACAAATCCCCCTTATACACGCCGGATGCCTTTGCCAGATCGATGGTGCGCTTTGCGCCATCGTAGAAGGCGATGTCGATCATCTTGCCGTCCACGGTGAAGACGCCGATGCCCAGTGCCTTCTTGGAGTCGATCTCCTTGACGACCTTCTCAGCGAAGATGATGTCCTTCTGGGTGGGCGTAAAGATCTCATGGACGATGGGGATCTGACGGGGGTTGATGATAGATTTGCCGTCGAAGCCATCAGGTGGATGTTCTCCACGTCCTTGCGGAAGCCGTCCATGTCCTTCAGGTCGGTGTAGACGGTGTCGAAGCACTGCACGCCTGCTGCGCGGGCTGCAATGATCATCTGCTGGCGGGCGCCATCAACTCGATGCCGGTGCCGGTGATGTGGGTCTGCAGGTCCTTGGTGTAGTCGCCGCCGGACAGTGCGATGCCGAACAGGCGCTCATCGCTCTCGCAGATCTCCAGAGCGTTCATGACGCCGCGGGCAGACTCCAGAGCGGCGATGATGAGACTTCGCCCTCGGGACGGCCGTAAGTCTTCTCGTCCTCGGCGATGGCAGCAGCCACGCGGCGGACATCCTCGGCGTGCTCGGTCTTGGGGATGCGGATGGAGTCGCAGCCGCCGGCCACGCAGGCGCGGATGTCTTCCGCCAGTAGGGAGTATCCAGACCGTTGATGCGGACGACCCGCTCGGCACCGCGGTAATCCACGGTCTTCAGGGCGTGATACAGGCTGAAACGGGCGACATCCTTCTGGTTCTCGGCGACAGCGTCCTCGAGGTCCAGCATCAGGGAGTCGGCCTTATAGATGTAGGGGTCCTTGATGAGGCCGGGCTTCTGCGCATTCAGGAACATCATCGTGCGGCGCAGGCGCTTCTTGTTCGGATTATTCATCGAATGGCACCTCCCCAAGGCAGATTCTCATACTGGTCAACAGAGCGGAACACCGCGCCCTCGATGCGGGCCTTCAGGGTGCAGTCCAGTGCGCCCTTGTCCACGATGGTGATGCGGACGTTATCGATGTCCAGATCCTTCAGGGTCTCCAGTGCGACCTTGCGCAGCTGGTTGCCGTACTGGTGGATGACGGAGCTTTCGAGGGAGAAATCGATCTTGCCCTCGCCCGGCTCGACGGTCACCATGCAGTCGCTGGATTCCAGAGTGCCAGCCGTGGCTGCTTTCTTGATCTCCATGCTTTTTTCCTCCTTGGCAGGTGGTTTCTTCAATCGTTATACCGTACTTGCGGGGCAGCGCCTCACTGCGCCGCTCCTGATGGTTCTATCATAATCGGACAATCTTACAAAAGGCATAGCGCCAGTCTTAATATTCGTTAAGAATCGCCAAAAATTTCTCTTGTACACAAGATTTATTCCATTTGGTCATGCTGCTCATGCATTTTCTCTTCCATTTCCCCTCCTTTCCTGCACGAGCTGCCATCCGGCGCTGTTTTTGCCTTTTTCTCAGCTCTATCCTACCGCACCCGGCGGCATTTGTGAAATGGAAAGATGGAATCCTTATCCATCCAAAAAGAGAATGGGTAGTGCAAAGCAGGCAAAACCACTGGCTGTGCGTTTTGCCTGCTGCGGAAAAGTCCTTTTTACACGGGCTGAAGCCCTTACCGATGATCTCGCTGGAATTTTCTATCATGATAAAGGCTGTCGGCTCCTGCTGGCGGATGAAGCTACGCAGGCGGATGGCCTGACTGCGCCGCATGGTGGTCATGATGACCGTCTTGTGGGCGTCAGAGTACGCGCCGCGCGCTTCAAAGGTGGTCGCGCTGCGGTTCAACTCGTGGATGATGAAGTCGCAGATGGGCTGCGGGTGCTCACACACGATGTTGAAGCACTTGCAGAGGTTCATATTCTCGATGACGTCGTCCACCACCATCGACTTGGCCACCAGACCCATGACGGAGAACAGACCGGTGGAGGGGCCGTACATTGCAAACGAGAGGCCCACAGCCGCCACATCCGCTGCCATCAGCAGAACCGATGTTCATGCTGGTGTACTTTTTCAAAATCATGGCGATGACATCCGTGCCGCCCGAGGATGCGCCGATGTTAAACAGGATCGCCGAACCGATCGCCGGGAGCATAATGGCAAATACCAGCTCCAGCATCGGCTGGTCGGTCAGAGTACCATGCATCGGCACCAGCGCGTCCAGTGCCTGCAGGCTCACCGACATCACGATGGTCGCATAAACGGTGCGGACACCGACGCTCTTGCCCAGAAAGATGAAGCCAGCACCAGCAGCGCGTAGTTGGCAGCGGTGGTGAAGGTACTTGCCGAGCAGTGGAACAGCTGGCTGAACACGGTGGAAAAGCCGGTCACGCCGCCGAAGGCGAAGTGGTTCGGGAATTTGAAAAAGTAGATGCCGATGACCATGATCCAGATGCTGACGGTGATGAGCCATACTCAGCCAGCGTCCGGAGCCAGGGATTTTTGATTTCTTTTATTGTTGACGCCATAGTCTGATTTTTTGCCGCCTTCCGGTTTACATGGGGCCGAGGTGGATCGCCTGTGCGATCATCAGCAGCACAGAACCGACGGCCAGCCAGATGAGGAACAGCTTCCACATGAACTTCATCCAACGGTCATAGGGGATGTTCACGGCGCTGATGATGCCCATCAGAGCGGTGGAAGTGGGCAGGACGTAGTTGCAGAAGCCGTCGCCGAAGTTGAAAGAAAGGATCGCAGTCTGGCGGGTAACGCCCACGAGGTCGGACAGAGGTGCCAGAATGGGAATGACCGCTGCGGCCTGACCGCTGCCGGAAGTCAGGAAGACGTTGATAATGGTGTTTGCCAGCAGCATGGCGGGTCCGAGCAGGATGGTGGGGACGAAGTTCAGGCCGTTTGCCAGTGCGTGGACAACGGTATCGGTGATGTGACCGGCGTTCATGATGCTGCTGATGGCCTGTGCCATGCCGATGATGAAGCAGCGCCCAGCATCTTCTTGCAGCCCTCAAGGAACTCCTTGGAGATAGCGGAGGGGCCAAAGCCGCCCAGTACGCCTTCGATGACAGCCAGTGCGAGGAAGACAGCTGCAGTCTCAGACATATCCCAGTCGAGCTTGATGCCGCCGTAGACGATGAGGATAAGGGATGCGAAGAAGACCAGCATGATGAGGATCTTGCGGGCGTCCAGCTTGCCGAAGGAGTCGAGGTCCGCAGCATCGCGGAACTCGCTGGTCTTGTCGAGTTCGTACATGGGGCTGAGTTCGGGATGCTTCTGGATCTTCAGTGCGTAGCGGATGAGGTAGATGTTCGTGATAACATAGAACACAGCAAAGCAGACAAAGCGGTATCCCACGCCGGAATACAGCGGCAGACCGGCAATTTTCTGAGCCACGATGGTGGTGTTGATGTTCAGAGGGCCAGTGGAGAAGCCGATCGCGCCGCCCAGCAGGATGATGGATGCACCGGTGATGGAGTCCAGACCCATCGCAAAGGCCATCATGACCATGATGGGCGCAAAGGCAATGAACAGGTTGACGCCCTGCGTGGTGCAGATGAGGCCGAACACCAGCGTCAGGATGGGCAGGAACAGATAGACGCGGGTGGAGAAGACCTTCGCCATCTTGGCCACCACGGCGTGGAGTGCGCCGGTCTTGGTCAGGATGTGGAAAGCACCGCCTGCGAACATGATGACCAGCATCAGATCAATGCGCTTGATGAAGGCCTTGACGATGTACAGAGGAATTTCAAGCGGGTTGACGGGAGTCTTATCAATGTAGTTGAAATCGTTGGGGTCGATGACTTGATGCCTGCTTCGTTCTCGAAGCGGGTGTAGGAGCCTGCCGGGATGATCCAGGTCAGCAGGACCGCAAGCAGGATGATGATGCCGATGATGACGAAGGTATGCGGCATCTTGAATTGCTTCTTTTTCGTTTCCATAATTTTTTCCTCTCTTTTGACACACCAAAGCGTCAGCTCTGGCCGTTCAGTTCTTTGGCCAGATTCTCATGGAATTCCTTCTTGATGGCTGCCAGCTTTTCCGGGTCTTCAATGAGCCGTGCGCCCGTGAGAGCCAGGATCTTTGCGCCGTAGACCACCGCATTGTGGGCCGCTTCGGTCTTGCCGGCGTCCAGATACTCCTGCGAGTGAGCCGCTGCGCTCCGGGACAAAGGCCACGCGGATGCAGGTGCCGGGCACATGGCGCATCACGTTGCCGAAGTCGGTGGAACCGGTCTTCTGGCGGGCCGGACGGATGCAGGGAGCATGGACCTTCTCGGCCTGCTCCATCACCAGCTCGTTGAGAGCCAGCACCGGGATCTTGTTGTCGAGGCTCTTTTCCTCGATGATCTCCACTTCCGTCTCGGTCATCATGGCTGCGCCTGAAGTACCTTCCTGACGCGGGCCACCACGCCGTCTAACTCCGTGCGGTTGTAGGAGCGGACATACATACTCGCTTCTGCATAGCCGGGTACCACATTTGCCGCCGTGCCGCCGCAGTTGACGATGGTATAGTGCATCCGAACATCCGAGGGAACATGCTCCCGCAGGAACTCGACGCCCTGACAGGCCAGAATCAGCCGTCCAGTGCACTGCGGCCCTTTCGGGCTTGAGCGCTGCGTGAGAGCAGACACCGTGGTAGATGATCTTGAGCTTGTTGAGTGCCAGCGACTTGACGTCCGACCTGCGTGGCCGGGCCGCCGTGCATCATGAGCGCCACATCCAGCTCCTCAAAGGTACAGCCGTTTTCCAGCATCACGACCTTGCCGCTGATGCTCTCTTCGGCAGGCGTGCCGTAGACTGTGATGGTACAGGTGCGTCGATGGCTGCATCTTTCAGTGCCTTGGCTGCGCCCAGAGTGGCCGGTCCCTGCATGTGGTGGCCGCAGGCGTGGCCCAGACCGGCCAGAGCATCGTACTCGCAGAGCAGGCCGATGTTCGGGCCGCCCTCGCCGTGCTTCCAGACAGCTCGGAACGCGGTATCCATACCAGCAATGCCGCGCTCCACAGTGAAGCCTTCTTTTTCCAGCCAGCCGGTCAGGGTCTCAAATGCATGAAACTCCTGCAGACCCACTTCCGGGTGGTCGAAGAAGTCGTCTGCCATTGCAGTCAGGGCAGCTGCGCTCTGCTCAACGCTTCGCTCCAGTTTTTCCTCCAACATAATAAGCACCTCCGTTTTTTGGTGCTTTCAGTTTACCAAACCGGAGGCGCTTTGTACATTTTGAAAAAATTATATCTTCATTTTGGAATTCTTATGTTCAGTTTATCAGAGCTTCAAATACTCCTCTGCCGCATCCTTCATCTGCATGATCATAGCTCGCATGGGTTTGGTCAGCTCCACATCCCGGCGGTAGGCCACCACAACGTCCTGTCCGTACCTGGAAATGTCGATGGTGTAGTATTTCACCGGCTTCGGATAGTGGATGTTCTTCTGATAGCCCTGCCGGATAAAGCCCACGCCCAGACCCTCGGCCACCAGCTGTGCGCCAAGCTCCATATTGCGTACTACCCGGATGCGGCCCGGCTTGACCTTG
>ENA-OQLB01000838-OQLB01000838.1-human-gut-metagenome-genome-assembly--contig:-NODE-838-length-15430-cov-1.824021_pt1 | contig 15430 bp, 22 predicted proteins | sample MGYA00242656_ERZ504813 | MGnify/ENA primary metagenome ERZ504813 (study PRJEB26092, sample SAMD00036388) | human gut metagenome | host: Homo sapiens | study: EMG produced TPA metagenomics assembly of... | reverse complement strand
ATGGAGCATGAAATTGACGTGCTCGTCTGCACGACGATCATTGAGACGGGCGTGGACGTGCCGAACGCGAACACCTTGATCATTGACAACGCCGACCGCATGGGACTTTCGCAGCTGCACCAGCTGCGCGGACGCGTGGGCCGCAGCACCCGCCGCGCTTACGCATACTTTACGTTTACACGCGGCAAGGTTTTGAGTGAGATTTCGCAGAAGCGTTTGGCGGCGATACGCGAATTTACGGAATTCGGCTCCGGCTTTAAGATTGCGATGCGCGACCTCGAGATTCGCGGCGCAGGCAATATCCTCGGCGGCGAGCAGCACGGGCACATGGAAAGCGTGGGCTATGACATGTACTTGAAGCTCTTAAACGAAGCCGTGGCCATGATGAAAGGCGAAGCGCCCGAGAACCCCGTGGAGGAATGCACCGTGGACATGCAGGTGCAGGCGCATATCCCGGAAAGCTACATCGATTCCACCGCGCTGCGTTTGGACGTTTACCGCCGCATTGCAGACATTAAAACGTATGAGGATTCGAGCGATGTTGTGGATGAGCTCATTGACCGCTTCGGCGAGCCGCCCGAAAGCGTTTATGGGCTTATTGACATTGCTTTACTGCGCAACCGCGCGACACAGCTTGGCATTACGGAAGTCAAGCAGCAGGCAAACGCGCTTCTGCTTTACAAAGAAAAGTTCGACATGGAGCGCGTGAAGCGCCTGATTCAGGCATGCCGAACAAGGTGATGCTCTCCGCCGGCAGCCGCCCGTACATCAGCGTGGCGCTGGGCGGCAAGGCACCGCTCACCGTTTTGGAGGACGTTTTGAAAGTTCTCTGCGGCGATGAGACGCGAAAGCGCCGAAACCCGCTACAAAATAACTGGACATTTTGCCGTATCGGCGGTATAATGAACAACAGCAAACCTTTTGTGGACATTTTTGTCCGCAATATTTAAGAAAGGTACGGAACAAACACCATGAAAAGAATCGCAAAGATTACCGTGGCGCTGCTTTTGGCCGTTGCCATGTGCTTCAGCCTTGCGGGCTGCTACGATGAGGATCTGAACTGGTCCGCAAAGTACGACGACACCGAGCTGCTGCCGGCGCATACATTTACTACCTCTCCATTGCGTACAACGAAGCGGCTTCCAAGGTCTCTACCGAAGACGAGGTCTTGAAGTCCGAAATCGACGGCACGCCCGCCGAGACGTGGATCAAAAACGCGCGGACGAGTATGTGAACCAGTATTTCTATATTCAGAACGAAATGAAGCGTCTGGGCCTTGAAATGACCGACGAGGATTACAGCACATGCCTCCAGACCACCGAGAGCTACTGGAACTACTTCGGCACGAGCTTTGAAAAGTTCGGCATCGCAAAAACCTCCTTTGACATTGCGTATTCCCAGTATAACAGAATGTACCTCAAGGTCTTCAACGCGCTGTACGGCGAAGGCGGCGAAAACGAAGTGCCGGAAAGCGAGCTGCGCCAGCACATTGAAGACGATTACTACGACTACGAGTATTTCTCTGCGCCGCTGACGAAGACGGATGATGACAATAAATCTGTTGACCTGACCGACGAGGAAAAGGCTGATCTCAAGGAGACGCTGGAAAAATACAAGACGAAGATCGAATCCGGTGCGATGACCGTAAACGACGCCGCAACGGACTATGCGTTGAAGGTACAGAAGGACTCCACCTACCAGACGGGCATCAAGGACGAAAACGGTATGCAGTCAAGCTACATGCCGGACGCGTTCATCTCTGCGATTAAGGAGATGAAGGAAGGCGACGTGGAGGTCGTGGAATCGACAAAGTACATGATCGTTCTGCACCGTCTGCCGATCAAGGACGACGAAGACACGCTGCTGGAGAGCAGTGACAACCGCTCGCAGCTTTTGCTTGAGCTGAAGAACACCGAATACGCCGATGCTGTCAGCGCGGCTGCACAGAGCTTTGAGGGCGTGGAATGGAACCAGAAGGTACTGAACCGCTACAAGCCCTCCATGTTTGCGGATACCTCGAAGAACGGCACGTCTTCCGTCGCTTCCGAAAGCAGCGACGAAAGCGCTTCTTCCGAGGAGAGCAGTGCGGAATCTTCTGAAACTTCTTCCGAGACGAGTGAGACTTCTTCTGAATCTTCCGCTGAGTAAATCACAAAATAAAGGCAGCATGGGTATTGCTTCATGCTGCCTTTTTGCTTACAAAATTTTTTAAAAGGGGACGAGACTATGGATTTTGGAAACGGGCACAGGAACTGAAAGCCGAGACCACCCAAAACCGCAGACATATTCATCAGAACGCCGAGGTGGGGTTGAACCTACCGAACACAAAGGCGTTTGTGATGGAAAAGCTGCGCGAATACGCCTAAAGCCGACAGAATGCGGACATGGCGTGACAGCAACACTCGGCAAGCCCGGCAAAACGCTTTTGCTGCGCGCCGACATGGACGCGCTGCCGATGGCGGAGGAGAGCGGCGAGCCGTTTGCCTGCCCCACCGGCGAAACGGCTCATGCCTGCGGACACGATATGCACACGGCGATGCTGCTGACGGCGGCGAAAATGCTGAAAGAAAACGAAGACGCGCTTTGCGGCACGGTGAAATTGATGTTCCAGCCCGCGGAGGAGACATTCGAAGGCGCGCGCGATATGCTGGAAAACGGATTGCTTGAAAATCCGCCGGTCGATGCGGCGCTCGCGTACCACGTGGCGGCAGGTAAATCGCCCGTGGGCTTTGTAATGTATAACGACTCGGGCGTGATGATGGCTTCCGTAGACGGATTTGAGATTACGGTTCACGGGCGCGGCTCGCACGGTGCGAACCCGAACCTTGCCATTGACCCCATCAACGTAGGCGTGCACATTCATCTCGCCTTGCAGGAGCTCATCGCGCGCGAAAGCGACCCGACAAAGACGTGCGTTTTGACAATCGGGCAGTTTATGGCCGGAACCGCCGCGAACATCATCCCGGACACGGCCGTGCTGCGCGGCACCATCCGCACGAACGACAAAAAGGCCCGCGCACTGCTTGTACGCCGCATGCGCGAGACGGCGGAGCGCACGGCTGCCGTGTATAACGCGACAGTGGAGATCAGGACGCTTTCCGAAGTGTGCCCGCTCGTGTGCGACAAATCGGTGACGGACGACATGCTGCGCTACATGGGCGCGCTGAACATTCCAAACTTACGCCGTACGGCGGCATTTCGGCGACAGGCTCCGAGGACTTTGCCCTTGTGGCCGAACGTGTGCCGAGCGCAATGATGTACCTTGGCGCGGGCTACATGGACGAGCGCGGACAGTACACCGCGCACAACCCGAAGGTCGTCTTCAACGAGGGCGTCCTCCCCATCGGCGCGGCGTGCATGGCGCATTGTGCGGTAGAGTGGCTTAAAGAGAACGCGTAATAACAGGAAGCTTAAAATCCGTTCACTTTCGGTGAACGGGATTTTAAGCTTATCGAAAACAGCTGCTTTGGAATTCAATCGATGATGGCTTTGACGAGCCGGGACCAATGCTTCGGGTAGCAGGCTAAAAGCTCTTCGTGCTGCATATTTTTGTTCGTGCAGAACGGTTTTGGTTTTGTTTAGTAAATACCCTCGCCGCGTTTTGCACGGTGGATGACGTGGTAATACATGGGAATGAGGAAGCTATCGGCTAAAATCCATGCGATCGGGCCGGAGAAGCAGGCGGCGTTGAAGCCGAACAGCGGCACGAGGAACAGACCCACGCCGCCGCGGGCGATCATCTCAAACACACCGGCAAAGAGCGCGAGGCGGCTGTACCCCATGCCCTGAATGGTAAGGCGCAGCACATTGACGAATGTCAGCGGGATCATAAAAAGGCCACTGCACACAAGATACCAATAGGCAGAATTGATAATGGCGGTCTCACCGGCATCGACAAACAGAAGAAGCATCCATTTGCCGAGGAACACGATGATGAGCAGTGCCAGAACGGAATAGATGATGCCGACGATGTTGCAGGCTTTGACGCCTTGCCCAATGCGGTCAATTTTACGCGCACCGATGTTCTGCCCGCTGTATGTAGACATGGTGACGCCCATGGCATCATAAGCGCAGGCGAAGAACATATAGAGCCTGCTGCCCGCTGTGATGCTGGCGACGACCGTAGAGCCGAGGGAGTTAACGGATGCCTGTAAAATAACGCTGCCAATAGCCGTGATGGATGTCTGCAATGCCATGGGCAGACCCATGCTTAAAAGGCGCTTGATGCACGGCACGTTGATTTTGAAATCCTCACGGGTCATTTTGAGGACTTCATAATGCTTGCTCACATAGAGGAGACATACAACGCCGCCGATGAGTTGTGAAGCGACCGTTGCGACCGCCGCGCCTGCGACGCCCATGGGGATGAAAACAACGAGGACGATATCGAGCACAATATTGATGATGGACGCGATGACGAGGATGACAACCGGCGTGCGGCTGTCTCCGATAGCGCGCTGGATGCCGGCAAGCATATTATAGAGGAACGTTGCGGGGATGCCGGCAAAAATGACAACAAGGTACGCGTAAGCGTCGTCGATGATATCCGCCGGCGTGCCCATGAGCTCTAAGATATTGCGGCAGAAAATGACCGTGAGCACCGTTAAGACGATGCCGAAGCCGACGCACAGCCATACGGCGTTGCCGATGAAGCGGCGAAGCTCTTTATAATCCCTGCTGCCGAAGCGCTGCGCCACCGGATGGCAAAGCCGCTGCAAAGGCCAAGGCAGAAGCCGATGATGAGGAACGTGATGGATCCGGTGGAGCCAACGGCTGCAAGCGGCCCCGTGCCAAGCACGCGCCCGACGATCATGGTATCGACCATGGAATAGAACTGCTGGAACAGATTGCCGAAAAGCAGCGGATGGAGAACCCGAGGATAAGCTTCATGGGCGAACCGCTCGTCATTTCTTTTGTCATACTGAAAATTTCACACCTTTACGGGAAAAATAACATTCAAAGATTTCTCATACAGTTTACCACCGCAAGCGGGGTTTGTATATCCCGTAAAAACAGAAAAAAGGACAGCATGCGCCATCCTTTTTTTATGAAAAATTATAAAGGCTGTTTTATCAAAGAAATTACATCTTTGCAATCTTGTCTGCCCACTCGAGAACCTTCTTGGTGTCTGCGTCGGTCGGCATGCCCTTCTTGAAGAGGCCGCCCTTGACAGCGATGCCCAGAGGCTCACCGTAGGTCTCGACGCCGTTCTTCTTCATCGTATCGATGATGGAAGAAAGACCGTCCGTGTTACCGTTGCTGTTCAGAACATAGAATGCAACACCCTTTGCTCTGGTGGGGTTGAGATCCTTGCAGAAGTGATCGACTGCGCCCGGGAGCTTGCCGTTCATTTCAACGCCGATAAAAACGACCTTCTCGCCCTCGCACGGGTATGCCGGGGGGATTTGGTCACATACGCACTGCATAACTCTGCCGATTTCGGATGCGATCGGCTGTACGTTGCCGCTCTTGGAAAAGTGAAGGGACTTTGCTTTCATTTTGACTGCCTCCTGTAAGTTTGCGGGCCGCACCGGCCCGTTATCCATATTAAGTGATTATTTCTATTATAACACGGATTCAAAAAAATCATAAACAGAATGTGAATTTTTGTAAGAAACTTGTAAGAGAACGTGCGGGTCACACAAAGAAAAAGATCCATTTATGGACGGAATATTAAAAGGCAGACGAATTCGTCAAAACGTCTATTTTATTATCGATATGAAAGCACTTTTCGAGAACTCCCGTAAAATCTCTTGTAAAATTCCGCAAATAATATTATAATGGAAGCGTATTATGTTATGACCTACGGTGTAAAAAGCGGGTCTTTCCCCTTTTGCCGCCGCTCTTTGAAAATAATGAAGCAGGAGGTGATTTTTTGGCAAAAGAAGCTCTGGACGCCGTAAAGGATGCGGAGCAGAAGGCCGCCGGCATTCTGGACACGGCCGCTGCACGCTGCGCCGCCATTCGGCAGGACGCCGCACAAAAGGTGGACAAGCTGAAGACGGAGCGCATGCAGAAAGCAAAAGCGGACCTTGCAGCCGCAAAACAAAGCGCAGAGACGGCCGCTGCGGCCGAACAACGCACAGCGCAGCAGGAAACTGCCGCACTGGCGGAGGATATCCGCAAAAAAGCGCAGCAAAACAGCGCGAACGTAATCCGCGCTATCCGCGAGGCCATCACCGGCTGACGCGGCGCCAACACGAAAGGAGGGGATCCCCCTATGGCGGTAATGCCTATGAAGCGCATCAGCATTTATGCGCTCAAGAACCGTCGTAAACAGATCCTGGAACTGATCCAGCGGCGCGGCGTCGTGGAAATCGATGACCGCAAAGCGGACGAAACGGTTTTTGCCAAGATGGATACCGTCCCGGCAAAATCAAGATTTGAAAACAATGCAGCCGCGCTGCAATCGGCGTTAGACGCGCTCGATAAACTGGAGCCGCCCGAAAAAGCCTCTTCGCGTCTCTGAACGGACGCGACGCGATACCGCTTTCCAAATATCAGGAAACGGCCGACGGTGCGGGTGAGCTTTTAAAAATTGCCTCGCGCATCAACACGCTGTGGAAAAAGTGTGCGGACAACCGCGCGGAAATTCTCCGCTTGCAGACACAAATCCGTGCGCTGGAACCGTGGATGAAGCTGGATATTTCCATGCGCACCATCAGCACGCCGACAACCTCCGTGTTCACGGGGTCGTTTCCGGTAGAATATACGGAAGAAACGCTGCGGGCGAAAATCGCCGAAGGCGCGCCGGACGTGGACGGTGTGGTCGTAGAGATTTTGAGCGCTTCCCCGCAGCAGACATGCGCGTTTTGATGTGCCACATCTCGCAGGGGTTAAAGCTTGAAACCTACCTGCGTTCCATCGGGTTTACGTATCCGGCGGAGCCGAGCAAGGTGCCGCCCGCAGAGCGCGTGGACACCTGAACGGACGCATTGCGGCGCTGCAAAAAGAGATCGATGAAAACGAAGCGGAAATTCGCACACATAAAAACCGACGCGAAGACCTGCTTTACACCATCGATTACTTACGATGCGCACCGAGAAATACGATGTTTTGGGCCGCTTATGGCAGAGCCCGCACGTGTTTCTCATTACGGGATACATTCCGGCAGAGAACGCGAGCGCTTAAGACGGAGCTCACGACCACGCAGGAAACCTACGTGGAGCTGTGCGACCCAGTGACGCGGACGATGTGCCCGTAAAGCTCAAAAACAACAAATTTGCTGCCCCGGTCGAGGCGTACTGGAAAGCTACAGCATGCCGGGCAAGCATGAAATCGACCCAAGCGGCATCATGGCGGTCTTCTATTACTTTCTCTTCGGCATGATGCTTTCCGATGCGGGCTACGGACTTGTGATGGTCCTTGGCTGCGGCATCATCTTACACAAGTTCAAAAACATGGAAGAAGGTCTGCGCAAGACACTGACGATGTTCCTCTATTGCGGTATTTCCACGATATTCTGGGGCATTTTGTTCGGCAGCTTCTTCGGTGACGCGATCACCGTTATCGCAAAGACGTTCTTCAACACCGATATCGTGATACCGCCCTTGTGGTTTACACCGGTCGATGAACCGATGCGACTGTTGCTGTTCTCGTTCCTCGTCGGCATCATCCACCTGTTCGCCGGCTCGGCGCTCAGTTCTACCAGCTTGCAAAACAGGGCAAGTGGCTGGACGCGATCTATGACGTTGTGTTCTGGTATCTGCTCGTCGGCGGCGCGATTATTTATCTGCTTTCCATGCAGATGTTCGCCGACATGGTGGCGCTTTCCTTACGCTGCCGGCATCGGTGGGCACCGCGGGCATTATTGCGGCAGGCATCGGCGCGGTAGGCATTGTGCTCACTTCGGGCCGCAGCTCCAAGAGCATCGGCAAGCGCTTCTTAAAAGGTCTTTACGGGCTGTACGGTGTTTCGAGCTATTTAAGCGATATTCTCTCTTATTCGAGACTTTTGGCTCTCGGCCTTGCAACCGGCGTTATCGCTTCGGTCTTCAATCAGATGGGCGCCATGCCCGGCAACAACCCGCTCGGCGTGATTATCTTTATTTTCGCCTTTGTAGTGGGACACACGCTGAATATCGGCATCAATGTGCTCGGCGCGTATGTGCACACGAACCGCTTACAGTTTGTTGAGTTCTTCGGCAAATTCTTTGAGGGCGGCGGACGCAAATTCGCACCGTTCACCACCAAAACCAAATATTTCAAAATTACGGAGGAAAAGTAACATGGATAAGTTCGATATCAACTCTCTCGGCATTGTTCTCGCGCTTGTCGGCGCAGTTCTGGCAGCACTTCTCGGCGGCATCGGTTCCGCCATCGGCGTAGGCATGACCGGTCAGGCAGCCGCAGGCGTCGTTTCGGAAAATCCCCGCTGTTCGGTAAAGTCCTTATTCTTCAGCTTCTGCCGGGTACGCAGGCATCTACGGCCTGCTCATCGCCTTCCTCACGCTGACGAACATCGGCGTTCTGGGCGGCAGCGCAGACATCTCCTTTGCAAAGGGCCTTCTCTATCTTGCAGCCTGCATGCCGATGGCCGTGATCGGTCTCATCTCCGCAAAGCAGCAGGCAAAGGCAGCCGTTTCTTCCATCGCACTCGTTGCAAAGCGCCCGGATCAGTTCGGTAAAGCCATGATCTTCCCGGCCATGGTTGAGACCTACGCGGTTCTGGCTCTGCTCGTTTCCCTGCTGGCTGTTGCAAACATCGGCGGCATCGCCATCTGATGATCCACTCCCAAAAATCCAAAAAAGAAAGGAAGAGGATCGATCCATGGCAACAGGACTGGACAGAATTATAGAACAGATCCTTGCGGATGCCGAAGCGAAAGCGGCGGAACAGGTTGCCGCTGCGGAAGAAGAAGCAAAAAAGACGCTTGCGGACGCTGCCGCCGAGGCAGAGCAGAAAGCAAATGTCCTGCTTGCGGACAGTGAAAAAGTCGGCGCGGACATTAAAGCCCGTGCGGCTTCGACCGCGGAATTCACACGCCGCCGCACCGTGCTTGCCGCAAAGCAGAACGCCATTCGCGATGTAATTGCGGCGGCACAGAAAGAGTTGCACGATCTGCCGGATGACGAATACTTCAGCGTGCTTTTAAAGCTTGCACAGAAAACGCGCTGCCAGGCGATGCTGAAATGCAGTTAAACGAAAAAGACCTTGCGCGCATGCCGCAGGATTTTTCGGCGCAGTTGAAAATGGCTGTGCCCGGGACGAACATCACCGTATCGAACACGCCGTGCAATATCCCGGACGGTTTCCTGCTCGTTTACGGCGGCATCGACGTGAACTGCACGTTGCTTCGCTGTTTGAGGCCGCCGGAGACACATTGCAGGACCTTGCGGTCGGCATGCTCTTTCGCTGAGCCGCCGGCAGAAAAGGTGGTTTAACGAATGGAACAGGAATACATCTATGCTGTGGCGCGCATTAAAGCGCGGGAGCTTTCGCTTTTGACGCAGCAGGATCTGGACAGGCTGATGGCGTGCAAAACGCCGGCAGAGTGCTTCCGTGCACTGCCGATAAGGGCTGGGGCGCTGGCGGCGAAACCTCTGCCGAGCGATTTTTGCCGCCGAGGAGGAGAAAACGTGGGCGCTCATGCACGAGCTGCTGCCCGACCTCACGCCGTTCAGCGTACTGCTGTATCCCATAGACTTCAACAATATGAAAGCGGCGGTGAAGTGCACCGTCACAAACGCGGAGCCGCACAACGTGTTTATGTCCGGCGGCACCGTGGAGCCGGAAAAAATGCAGCAGGCGGTCAGAGAAAATGACTTCTCCCTTCTGCCGGACTTTATGGCGGAAGCCGCAAAAAAGGCGACGGACGCGCTGCTTACCACGCGCGACGGTCAGCGGTGCGACATCATTTTAGACCGCGCATGCCTCACGGCGATCCACAAGACCGGTAAAGAGAGCAAAAACGCGCTGATTACGGCGTTTTCCGAGTTTAAGGTGGCGGCGGCGGACATTAAAATCGCGGCACGCGCTTTGCACACCGGCAAAAGCCGTGCGTTTTTGGAAGAAAGCCTCGCCCCGTGCGACACGCTGGATCTGGAAGAGCTCATTGACGCGGCGTCGAAAGACACGGACACGTTTTACGCGTACCTTTCCCGTACGGACTATGCTGACGGCGTAAAGGCGCTGAAGGACGGCTTCTCCGCGTTTGAAAAATGGTGCGACGACCGCCAGACGGCGCTTGTAAAAGAAATCAGCCGCCAGGATTACTTTACGGTGGCGCCGCTGCTCGGGTATGTTACGGCGCGCCAAAACGAGATTTCTACCGTGCGCATTATTATTTCCGGCAAGCAGAACAACCTGCCGGATGAGCGCATCCGTGCACGTTTGAGAGACCTGTAAAGAAAGAGGGAAACGAAATGTACAGAGCAGCAGTCATCGGAGACCGCGACAGCATTTACGGCTTTGCCGCGCTCGGTCTGGAGGTCTTTCCCGTGACGGATTCGGAGATGGGCTCCAAAACGCTGCGCCGCTTAGCGGAAAGCGAATACGCCGTGATCTACATTACGGAAGCGCTTGCCGCCGAGCTGGAGCACGAGCTGGACCACTTCCGCCTGCAGCCGCTGCCCGCCATCATCCCGATTCCCGGCGTTACGGGCAACACGGGCATGGGCATTAAAATGGTTAAAAAATCCGTGGAGCAGGCAGTCGGCTCCGATATTATCTTTAACGACAACGATTAACGAAACGGGTGACTAAGCACATGAGCCAAGGCACAATCAAAAAAGTAGCCGGTCCGCTCGTAGTTGCAGGCGGTATGCGCGACGCGAACATGTTCGACGTTGTGCGCGTCAGCGACCAGAGACTGATCGGCGAGATCATAGAAATTCACGGAGACGAGGCCTCCATTCAGGTTTACGAGGAGACCTCCGGTCTCGGGCCGGGTGCGCCTGTGGAATCCACCGGCGAGCCGATGAGCGTTGAACTCGGGCCGGGCCTTATCAGCTCTATTTACGACGGTATTCAGCGCCCGCTGACCGCCATTATGGAAATGACAGGCAACAACTTAAAGCGCGGCGTGGAGGTTCCCTCCTTAAAGCGCGATGTAAAATGGAGCTTCACGCCCCTTAAACAGGCGGGCGACGAAGTAGAAGGCGGCGACATTCTCGGCACCGTACAGGAGACCGAGATCGTGCTGCACAAGATTATGGTACCGGCAGGCGTGCGCGGCACAATCCGCTCCATTTCTGCCGGTGAATACACCGTAACGGACACCGTGGCGGTCATTGACACGCCGAACGGCAGCAGTGTGAATGTATCGCTGATGCAGAAGTGGCCTGTCCGCCGCGGCAGACCGTACCAGAAAAAGCTTTCGCCGGATATGCCGCTCATCACCGGCCAGCGCGTTATCGATACGCTGTTCCCGATTGCAAAGGGCGGCGTAGCGGCCGTACCGGGTCCGTTCGGCAGCGGCAAGACCGTTGTGCAGCATCAGCTTGCAAAGTGGGCGGAAGCCGACATCGTTGTGTACATCGCTGCGGCGAACGCGGCAACGAGATGACCGACGTTTTGAACGAGTTCCCGGAGCTCGTTGACCCGAAAACCGGGTATTCGCTGATGAAGCGCACCGTGCTCATCGCAAACACGTCCGATATGCCGGTTGCGGCGCGTGAGGCGTCCATTTACACCGGCATCACCATTGCGGAGTATTTCCGTGACATGGGCTATTCCGTAGCCCTCATGCAGACTCCACCTCCCGCTGGGCGGAGGCACTGCGTGAAATGTCCGGCCGTCTGGAAGAGATGCCGGGCGAAGAAGGCTACCCGGCGTACCTCGCAGCCGTCTGGCACAGTTCTACGAGCGTGCCGGCCGCGTCATTACGCTCGGCAGCGACAGCCGCGAGGGTGCGCTTTCCGTTATCGGCGCCGTTTCCCCTCCGGGCGGCGATATTTCGGAGCCGGTCTCACAGGCGACGCTGCGTATCGTCAAGGTCTTCTGGGGCCTTGATGCAAACCTTGCGTATAAGCGCCACTTCCCCGCCGTGAACTGGCTGACCTCCTACTCCCTTTATGTGGACACGATGGCGAACTGGTTCAACACGAACGTGGCGGAGGACTGGATGGATCTGCGTGCGCGTTTGATGCGCATTTTGCAGGACGAAGCAGAGCTTGAGGAAATTGTAAAGCTTGTCGGTATGGACGCGCTTTCCGCGCCTGACCGCTTGAAGCTGGAGGCTGCACGCTCCATTCGTGAAGACTTCCTGCACCAGAACGCATTCCATGAGACGGACACGTACACAAGCCTTGAAAAGCAGCACGACATGATGCTGCTGGTCGTTCACTTCTACGACCAGTGCGTTGCGGCGCTCGACAAGGGCGCGAAGGTCGACGACTCATCGCGCTGTCTGTTCGCGAAAAAATAGGCCGCTTTAAATACACGGCGAACGACCGGGTCTCCGCGGAATACGATGCGATCTGCGCAGAGCTCTCTCAGCAGATTGACAAAGCCATTGAAAACAAGGAGGACTTCTGATGCCAAAGGAATACAGAACCATACAGGAGGTCGCAGGTCCTCTGATGCTCGTAAAGGGCGTTGAAAACATAACGTATGACGAGCTGGCGGAAATTGAACTTGCAAACGGTGAAAAGCGCCGCTGCAAGGTGCTGGAAATTAACGAGGGCAACGCGCTGGTGCAGCTTTTTGAAAGCTCCACCGGCATCAACCTTTCGAACAGCCGCGTGCGCTTCCTCGGCAGAACGATGGAATTGGGCGTAAGCGAAGACATGCTGGGTCGTATTTTCGACGCCTCGGCCGCCCCATTGACGACGGCCCGGAGATTTTGCCCGACCGCCGCGACGACATCAACGGTCTGCCGATGAACCCGGCGGCCCGCAACTACCCGCAGGAATTCATCCAGACCGGTGTTTCGGCCATCGACGGTCTGAACACGCTGGTGCGCGGCCAGAAGCTGCCGATCTTCTCCGCTTCCGGTCTGCCCCATGCCCAGCTTGCCGCACAGATCGCACGTCAGGCTAAGGTGCGCGGCACGAACGACCCGTTCGTCGTTGTGTTTGCGGCTATGGGTATCACGTTCGAGGAATCAAACTTCTTCATCGAAAGCTTCCGCGAGACGGGCGCCATCGACCGCACGGTCATGTTTGTAAACCTTGCAAACGACCCGGCCATTGAGCGTATCGCAACACCCCGCATGGCGCTGACTGCTGCGGAATACCTCGCTTTTGAAAAGAACTACCATGTTCTCGTCATCATGACGGATATTACGAACTACGCGGACGCGCTGCGTGAGGTCTCCGCCGCACGCAAGGAAGTGCCGGGCCGTCGCGGCTACCCGGGCTATATGTACACGGACTTAGCGTCCCTGTACGAGCGCGCAGGCCGCCAGAACGGCAAGACGGGTTCCATCACGCTGATCCCGATTTTAACGATGCCGGAAGACGACAAGACCCACCCGATCCCGGACCTTACGGGCTACATCACCGAGGGACAGATCATTCTGAGCCGTGAGCTGTACCGCAAGAATATTGCGCCGCCGATCGACGTTCTGCCGTCGCTTTCCCGTTTGAAGGATAAGGCATCGGCGAGGGCAAGACCCGTGCCGACCACGCGAGCACCATGAACCAGCTGTTTGCCGCCCTACGCACGGCGGTAAAGAAGCAAAGGAGCTTATGGTCATCCTCGGCGAAGCCGCGCTGACGGACATCGATAAGCTGTACGCGAAGTTTGCGGACGCCTTTGAAAACGAGTATGTTTCGCAGGGCTATAACACGAACCGCGACATTGAAGACACGCTGGAGCTCGGTTGGAAGCTGCTTCCATCCTGCCCAGAAGCGAACTGAAGCGAATCGACGACAAGTACCTCGACCAGTATTACGGAAAGGTGTGATGCGCGGTGGCAGGCACCCAGGTAAACCCCACCAGAATGGAACTGACGCGGCTGAAAAAGAAGCTCGTCACCGCCGTGCGCGGGCACAAGCTTCTGAAGGATAGCGCGACGAGCTGATGCGCCAGTTCTCGATAAGGTGCGCGAAAACAAAGCGCTGCGCGAAGAAGTGGAAACGGCGCTCGTCTCCGCTAACCAGAACTTCATGCTGGCGCGCGCCGGTATGCCGGACGAAATGCTGAACACCGCGCTGCTTGCACCGAAGCAGGAGCTGACGATCTCCGCCGGCACGCAGAACGTGATGAGCGTGGAGATTCCGGATTTTGACTTTAAGACGCGCACACCGGACCAGAACGACATGTACTCCTACGGCTTCGCCTTTACGACCGGCGACCTTGACGACGCGATTCTTTCGCTTTCCGAGGTCTTCCCGAAAATGCTGAAGCTGGCGGAAGTGGAAAAATCCTGCCAGTTGATGGCGGCAGAGATCGAAAAGACACGCCGCCGCGTTAACGCGCTGGAGCACGTCATGATCCCGGAGCTGCAGACGAACATCAAGTACATCACGATGAAGCTTGACGAAAACGAGCGCTCCACCCAGATCCGCCTGATGAAGGTGAAAGACATGATGCTGAAAGAAGCGCATCATTATGAGTATTAAAGCTTAAACAGACGAGACCCCCGAAGTGCCAAAGCGTGCTTCGGAGGTCTCGTTTTTATGGAGGAGATTATTTATTAAAATACATAATTCACAAGCAAGATCACGATGCCGGTCAGGATCATGACCATGCCGACGACGCGGTTCAGAGTGACGGCGCTGGCGCGGTTTGCGATGGCGGCGGCAATCTTCGCCCAAAGGAGCGTGAAAACGACGCAGAGAATGAGGCATGTGACATCCGGCATGCCGCCGATGGCGAAGTGCTGATGCCACCGGTCAGCGCAGTAAACGCCATGATGAACACACTGGTACCGACCGCCATGTGCATCTCATAGCCGAGGAACGACGTCAAAACGAACAGCAGCATCATGCCGCCGCCCGCGCCGACGAAGCCACAGATAAACCCGACGAGGACACCGCCGACGATGGATTTGATGAGGCGTTCCTTCGGCGTGGCCGCGGCCATTTGCTCTTTGGTCGTTTTGACCGGCTTTAGAAGGAAACGCAGGCCGATGAAGATCATGGCGATCTGCATGGTGCCGCTCATGGCGCGCTCCGGCAGGAGACTTGCGACAAAACTGCCGACTAATGTCATAACAAGCACGCTGATGAGCAGCGGCAGGCTGTTTTTGACGTCAAGATTTTTATGCTTCTTATACGTCCACGCGCTTGTGGCGCTGGCCAAGACATCGCTTGCAAGGCCGATGCCGACCGCCTGATACGCCGGGACGCCGAGAAACGTCATAAGTATTGGCCCGATGACCGCGGCGGCGCTCATGCCCGCAAAGCCTGTGCCGATGCCTGCGCCCGCGCCCGCCAAAAAGCAGACGAGGATTTTGACTAAAAGCTCCATATCAGTTCATCCTTCCGTTTCCGCTAAGCCTTCTGCGGCTGTTTTCGCACATTTTGTCAAACAGCACTTTGTA
>ENA-OQLB01000837-OQLB01000837.1-human-gut-metagenome-genome-assembly--contig:-NODE-837-length-15431-cov-7.304430_pt1 | contig 15431 bp, 22 predicted proteins | sample MGYA00242656_ERZ504813 | MGnify/ENA primary metagenome ERZ504813 (study PRJEB26092, sample SAMD00036388) | human gut metagenome | host: Homo sapiens | study: EMG produced TPA metagenomics assembly of... | reverse complement strand
TTATTTTATTCCCTTTTTCTTCCTGTTAATCAAGGTTTTCCATCACGGTCTTAAAACATAGCGCATCCGGCGCCTATCCCTAAAAGTTGAAAGCGTTAAAAAGCTGCTAAAGCGCCCTGTCCGAAACAAATTTCCGGACAGGGCGCTTTTTATCCTTTTTACGCACAGCTGTAAACCAGATGCTTTTTTACAATTCTTCATTCGTTTCACGTTGATTGTAATTTCTTCGGCGCGCTCTTCTTTCACGCCAGGCTCAGGCCCTTGCGGCCGTATTTCCCAGGCGGCTTTCCGCTTTACCTTTCTGAGAAAAATAAAGAAGCATACCAGATGGCCTAAAAAAGTAACCGCCCAAGTCACGGGATAAGACAAATACAAGGTAAACAAGGAACGGTCCAAAGCGAAAACGGTATAAATCCATAAAATCCGCAGGCCGCAGGCGCCGGTCAGCGAGATCACCGTAGCGTAATAGAATAGCCCAGCCCCCGCACCGAGCCGCAGGCTACATCCATCATGCCGCAGAAGAAATAGGTGGAGAAAATCAGCTCCATCCGCAAAGCGCCGTAGCTGATCACTTCAGGCTCACCGGAATAAATCCCCAGAAGCTGGTTCATAAACAAAAGCCCCAGCCCGCCCATACCGGCCCCTACCACAAACACCACCGCCAGGCAGCGCCAGAGCACCGGTTTGATCCTTTCCATTTTTCCCGCGCCAATATTTTGGCTGGTAAAGCTCAGGGATGCTTGGTAAATAGCGTTCATGGAGGTATACACAAAGCCCTCCAGGTTGGTAGCGGCCGTATTTCCCGCAACCACCAAGGAGCCAAAGGAATTGACTGAGGACTGGATCAGCACATTAGAAACATTGAACACCGCCCCTTGGATTCCGGCAGGCAGCCCCACTTTTGTGATTTCAATCAGCTTATCCTTGTAGATGCGAAGCTCCTTAAGGCAAAGCTGATAGACGGTTTCGCTTCGCATCAGGCAGACCACAATCATGACCGCCGACACGCACTGGGAAATCACGGTAGCAACAGCCACGCCGGCGACGCCATATGGAACACGATAACAAACACCAAATTCAGCACAACATTAATCACACCGGCGATCAGCAGAAACAGCAGCGGCCTCTTGGTGTCGCCCACCGCCCTTAGAATGGCCGCACCGAAATTATACACCATCAGAGCCGGCATTCCTACGAAAATGATCCGCATATAGAGCACCGCCTGGTCCAGAACATTTTCCGGCGTCCCCATGACCTCCAGCAAAGGCCGGGCCAACGCAATCCCAATGACGATCAGCGCTGCCCCGCAGATCATGCTGACCAGCATGGAAGTATGGACGACCTCGTGGACGTCCTTCCATTTCTGGGCGCCATAGTACCGGGCGGTCATAATGCTGCAGCCAATAGAGAAACCTAGGAACACATTGACGATTAGGTTATTTAAAGCGCTGGTAGACCCCACCGCCGCCAGCGCGTCGCTTCCTGTAAACTGCCCTACCACCACGATATCGGCGGCATTGAACAAAAGCTGCAAGATCCCCGAGCAGATCAGTGGAATAGAAAATTGAAGAATCTTTCCTAACAGCGGTCCATTGCACATATCGATCTCATAGGAACGTTTCACAGTCAAAATCCCGCCCTTTCCTAAGCTTCGCTTAACCTTTCACCCCCATTCTATTCTTTTCTCTATTAAAATACAAGAGCCCGCAGGATTTTACTGCAACTTTATTTCATCTGAAGGAAATAAAAAAATATTTAGGCAAGGGCGCAGGCTATCTATTTACATCCATTTCAGCCTGCAATATAATTGAGAAAAACAGCTCCATAGATATCAATTCAAACAGGAGGATGTCCTATGAAAGGCAACTATTTTCTGGGAAGCCGTCAGTTCCAAGTGAGAGAAATGAGCTTTCCGCCTTTAGGAGATTTTGAGGTGAAAATCCAGAATATGGCGGCGGGAATCTGCGGGACCGACATTCATATCTATCATGGGGAAAAGGGTTCCGCGGAGGTTACTCCTCCGGTGGTGCTGGGCCATGAATACGCCGGCGTGGTGGTGGAAACCGGCCGCGGCGTGACCACGGTGCGGACCGGGGACCACGTGACGGTGGATCCTAACATCTATTGCGGAACATGCTCCTATTGCAAGGCCGGAAAAAAGCAGCTGTGCAGCAATCTGGTAGCCGTGGGCGTTAACTTTGACGGCGGCTTTGCCCAATACAGCGTGGTGCCGGAGGGGCAGGTGTACCGCTTAAACCCGGAAGTCAGCTTTGCGGAGGGCGCTATGGCGGAGCCTCTCGCCTGCTGTATCCACGGTGTGGAGCTTGCCGGAATCGAACTGGGCGATACGGTCTGCGTCATCGGCGGCGGCGCGATCGGCCTGCTGATGGTACAGCTTGCCAGGCTGAAGGGCGCCGCCCGGGTCATTTTAAGCGAACCAGTGGAAAACCGCCGCCGAATCGGGCTCACCCTGGGCGCGGACTACGCTTTCAATCCACTGGAAAAGCCTCTTGACGTTCAGCTGCGGGATACTCTCGGAATTGCGGGCGCTCAGGTTGTAATCGAATGCGTAGGAAAAACCTTTGCCACTCAGCAGGCGGTTTCCGCGGCGGATAAGGGTGCCACGGTTCTGCTGTTCAGCGTGCCTCAAGCCGGAGCGGAATACGGCCTGCCGCTGTTTGAGGTCTATCAGAAGGAGCTGACTGTCAAAGGCTCCTTTATCAACCCGGATACCCATCAAAAAGCGGTCAATCTGATCAATTCGGGAAAAATCAAGACCGCTCCCCTGATCACGCATCAGTATCCCTTATCCCAGCTGGAGGCCGCGCTTTTCAAGCAGATGGATTCCGATTCCATTAAGGTACAGGTGCTTCCCCAGGAGTAAGGCGCTTTTTCGGCTCTCGGCGGAGTAAGCGAAAACACCTCCGACCCAGCGCAGGCGCCACCAAAACAGAGCAAAGGGCCGGCGTTTGAAACGCCGGCCCTTTGGGCATCTTGTCAAAGCTCTGCAAATGATTTTTTAGATTTCTCCTATTTGAAGGTTCGGCATAAAAAGCTTCAAATTGCCAAAAGCAGCCCAGGCCCTCAGCGCCTCCCTTTCATCACACAGCCGGGGCCATTGGCCCAGGGATAAAAAACGGTCTCCTAGACCTCCTTTTTATCCCTGGGTCCTGCCATAATGAATCACAGCAAAAATCAGGCTTGCGATAAAAAACATGATGCATAGGATAAACACCGGGATCTGAGAAAAATCCCAGGTATCCATTAAAAATATCACACAGCTGAAGATCCGAATCAATTCCACCAGAGCTACCGTCCCAGAGGTGACAGCAGGCTGCCAATGGAAGGAGCCAGCAGCAGCGCCCCCAGAACCGCATAGAAGACGGCTTTAAGGATAAGCACGAAAAAGGCGGGCCAGCGTAGGCCTTCTATCCCATCAAAAAGCGCGGGGAAAGCCAGCAGAAGAAATAACCCGGCCATGCTGGAAGCCCAGTAGGCGGCCCCCCGCTTTAAGTCCACATCCATTCTCCTCCCAAAAGCAAATCCTGCTTTATGTATCCTTTTTCTTTTCTGTTCCCGCGGAAAAATTCACCGATTCCAGTTTTTCCCGGACCAGCTGGGAAATCTCGTTATACACATGATGAAACCGGCAGGCAGTGTGCCCGCAGGTGTATTCGTCATGCTGGCAGCGGTTCAGCACATAAGGCCCCTCCACCGCCTCGATAACCTGTCTCAGAGTGATTTCCTCCGCCGGATGAGCCAGCTGATAGCCTCCCTTGGCGCCCTTATAGGAGACAATAATATCCTGGGACACCAGGGTTCTCAGAATTTTAAGGGCGAACCGCAAGGGAACCCGGGTTTGCTCCGCGATGGTGTGAGCGTCGGTTTTACATCCCTGCTCCGCCAAAAACTCCACAATTCGCACCGCGTAATCCGCTTCCAGCGTCATATGCATTTGGCAGCGCCCTCCTTTCCAACAAAATGGGTCAGATTAATCCAAAAAATCCTTCAGCTTTTTGCTGCGGCTGGGATGGCGCAGCTTTCTGAGAGCTTTCGCCTCGATCTGACGGATTCTCTCACGAGTGACGTTAAATTCCTTGCCCACCTCTTCCAGGGTGCGGGAGCGTCCGTCCTCCAGGCCGAACCGCAGGCGAAGAACCTTTTCCTCCCTGGGGGTGAGGGTATCCAACACCTCGGCCAGCTGTTCCTTCAGCAGAATATGGGAGGCCGCGTCCGCCGGGGCCGGCGCGTCGTCATCCGGGATAAAATCCCCCAGATGGCTGTCCTCTTCCTCGCCGATGGGGGTTTCCAGGGAAACCGGCTCCTGGGCTACCCGCATGATCTCCCGGACCTTATCCACCGGCATATCCAGCTCTAAGGCGATTTCGTCGGCGGTAGCTCATGGCCGTTGGTGTGCAGCAGCTGGCTGCTCACCTTCTTCACCTTATTGATAGTTTCCACCATATGCACCGGAATCCGGATGGTTCTGGCCTGGTCCGCGATCGCTCTGGTGATGGCTTGGCGAATCCACCAGGTGGCGTAGGTGGAAAATTTATAGCCCTTGGTATAATCAAATTTTTCCACAGCCTTGATCAGGCCCAGGTTGCCCTCCTGGATCAGATCTAAAAACTGCATACCGCGGCCCAAATACCGCTTGGCAATGGAAACCACCAGCCGCAGGTTTGCCTCGGAAAGCCGCTTCTTAGCGCTTTCGTCTCCCTCGGAGATCCGGATGGCTAGGTCGATTTCCTCCTCCGGAGACAGCAGGGGCACCCGGCCGATTTCCTTCAAATAAACCTTGACCGGGTCATCGATGGCCACGCTTTCCACGGCGGGGACCTCGGCGTCATCCTCATCGTCGGGCACCAGGTCAAAATTGATGTCATCCAGCGGAATCTCCTCAAAATCCTCCACGATCTCCACGCCCATGGCTTCCAGGGTATCGTAAAATTTTTCCAGCTGCTCAGGCTCAAAATCCAGCTCTCCGATGGCGTCTAAAATCTCCTTGTTGCTCAACTGGCCCTTGGCTTTGGCCTGTTCGGTCAAATCCCTAATCACGGTTTTCTTGTCTGGTGTAGCTGTGGTCATAGTCAAAGCTCCTCCCTATCTATTTCCCCAATTTATTCTTCTGAATTTCTTCAAACAGCCTTTTGGCTTCGTCATCCTCCAGGGGCTCCCGCAGCTTGGCGCTGCTCTTTTCCTGCTTGATAATTTTACAGTAATCCTTGGCGGCCTCCAGGGTTTCCCCGCCTACCGAGGCCTTATATAGCATGCCGGCAATGCGGCTCATTTCCTGCTCGGAAAAATCCTGGGTCAAATCCGTCGGGCTCACGGGACGGTTCTCCCGGATTCTTCCTGTCACTGTTTCGTACACCCGCCGGTTAAAATCAGTGACAAAATCATCCGGACGGATCCATTTTTCTATATTGTTAGCCATATCCGGGTTATTTATCACATAAGCGGTCAGGGCCTCCTCCGCGTTGGCGGCCCGCAGATTCTGGCTTTTCTGCGGATTTACCGCGTCCCCAAAGCCCGAGGTCGCCTTTTGGATCTCCCGGAATTCCTGGACTGACTGATCCCGCCTGCGCTTTCTCATCTGTTTTTCGACCTGGGCCATTACGGAGCTTTTCTCAATTTCCACCTCCGCGGCTATCCTGCCCGCGTAAACCTCCTGCTCAATTTTACTATCAAGCGTGGCTAGTATACTCACACAAGCGGTCAAATATGCGATTTTCCCATCAGGCTGGGATAAATCCAGGCCGTTTGCGGCCTTTTGCAGCCGATATTCCACATCGTTTCCAGATGCTTCCAAAAGCTGCTTGAATCTGGCCGGGCCTGATCTCCGTGAGAGCGGATAAATTCATCCGGGTCTTTTCCCCCAGTCACTGTCAGCACCCTCACCAGAAGCCCCGCCTCCCGCAGCATGGGAATCGCTCTGGCCGTGGCCTTTTGGCCCGCGCCGTCGCTGTCGTAGCAGATCACCGCCTCCTGGGCGTACCGGGCGATCAGCCGCGCCTGCTCTGTGGTCAGGCTTGTGCCAGAGTCGCCACGGCTGTGGGAAAGCCCGCTTGGTGCAGGGCGATGACATCCATGTAGCCCTCCGCCAAAATCAGCCTTTTTTTCGCCGGCGTTTTTCGCGAAATTCAGCGCGTATAAGTTCTGGCTTTTATTAAACACCATGGTGTCGGAGGTGTTCAGGTATTTAGGCTTTTGGTCGGTCATAATCCGGCCTCCGAAGCCGATCACGTTTCCCCGCAGGTCGATGATGGGGAACATGACCCGGTCAGCAAACCGGTCCAGCGCCCCCTTGCTGCCGTACCTCCCTGGAACCCCAAATTGGCCCGGATAATTTCCTCATCCCGGAATCCCAGGGAACGGAGCTGTCTCACCAAAGCGTAACGGGAATTAGGAGAGTATCCCAGGCCGAAGTGTTTGATGGTCCCGTTCGGTAAGCCCCCGGTCCCTGAGATAGGCCAAAGCGTTTCCCTTCCTCACTGTAAAGGCACCTGTGGAAAAATCTGGCGGCTTCCCGGTTAGCCTCGTAAATCCTGCCCCGGATATGGGCGGCGGCCTCGTCCCGGCCGTCCTCCGGCAGCTCCATTCCCGCCCGCTGGGCAAGGAATTTCACCGCGTCTATGTAATCCAAATTCTCAATTTTCCGGATAAAGGTAATAACGTCTCCTCCGGCGCCGCAGCCAAAGCAGTGAAAATAGCCCTGCTCCGCGTTCACATGGAAGGACGGGGTCTTTTCCCCATGAAAGGGGCACAATCCGGACATGGTCCTGCCCGAGCGCTTCAGATTCACATAGCCTGAGACCACGTCTAAAATATTGTTTCTATCCTTCAGTTCCTGTAAAAAGCTGTCCGGCAGACGCATGTCAGCCTCCTTTCTTCCATAAGCTTCCTGCGGATTTGAAAATCTCTGCGGCGGGAAGCCGCAAATTCCAAAACCGCAGAGCTGATCCCTCCCGTGATTTCACCCTGGAACGCCCCAGTAAGGCCTGTTTCATCCGGTGCTCAAAGAAAAGCCCTTCCGCGGGCCTCACCGGCTCTCCCAACGAGCCGCACGGCTGAAGAATGGTTCCGCCTCAAGAGCAATGGGCCGATTCCAGTTTTCTCTCTTTCCCCGCTGATCCTGTCTAGCTTGTCCAGGAATTGGGGATATAAATAGAGGTAAAGGTTTGAACCGCGAAATGATCCGTCATGCCGGCCACATGGTCGCAAACCGCCCGGACCAAGCCCTCCTGATAAGCGATCAGCTGCATTTGGTCCGGAAGCCGCTGGGGATTGTTCATAAAGAAATCGAACAGCTGCTCCACCAGCTCCGGAACCTTTTTCTCTTCCCCCTTGGCGCAGGGATTGTGGTACACATGCTCATACATAAAGGCGTGCAGCTCGTCAAAGGCTCCTGCACCCGAGGCTCCATAGCCAGCTCTCCGCCGCGGCTGTTTTCCACCAAAGAATGTACCAAAGTGTTGATTCTGGCGGTACGGCTGGCCCCCAAGACCTTAACCGCCTTCTCCGGAATTTCCTTTTCCAGCAGCACGCCGGCCCTCTGCGCGTCGTCGATGTCGTGGTTAATATAGGCGATCCGGTCGGAAATCTTCACAATCCTGCCCTCCAGGGTGGAGGCTTCCTTCCCTCTTGTGTGGCACAAAATGCCGTCCCGAACCTCCTTTGTCAGGTTCAGGCCCTTACCGTCCTTTTCCAGCTTTTCCACCACCCGGACGCTTTGCTCATAGTGCCGGAAGCCGCCCGGTATCATTCCATTCAGAGCACGTTCCCCCGCATGGCCGAAAGGGTATGTCCCAAATCGTGGCCCAGAGAAATCGCCTCTGTCAGATCTTCGTTCAACCGCAAGGCCCTGGCGATGGTCCGGGCGATCTGGGCAACCTCCAGGGTATGGGTCAGCCGAGTACGGTAATGATCCCCCTCCGGAGAAAGAAACACCTGGGTTTTCCGTTTCAGGCGGCGGAACGCCTTACAGTGGATGATCCGGTCACAGTCTCTTCGGTAGCAGGTGCGGATATCGCAAGGCTCCTCCGCCGCGTCCCGGCCCAGGCTTTTTTTCGACAATGCGGCATAGGGAGCCAGCATCCGTTCTTCCAGTTCCTCCGTACGTTCCCGAATCGTCATGCTTTCCGCTCCTTTCCTGACAAGCCTCTCTTGTTTTTCTATTATGGATATACGCCAAAAAGGTAAATAATCCTGCTTTTTCTAAAAATATTTTTTAATTTCCGGTTTAGACAAAATCCACGCCCTATTCTCTCACTTTTTCGTCTATTTCCCGATGGCCTCCGCCAAGCGGCCGCTATCCGACGCCATTCCTGCTTCTCTGCACTCTTTTGCTGTCAGCGCCGCTTTTCCGCCGCCTGATTATGATCCTCCGTTAGCTTTCGGATTAGCTTTTTTATCTTCTTTTTACAGTGGCCGCAGGCGTCCCCCGCCCTGGTCGCTTTTTTTACCTGGCGAAACGAGACGGCTCCCTGTTCCACCGCGTCCGCCACGTCTCCCTTGGTCAGCCTGCGGCACTTACAGATCACTTTATTTCGATTCATATCTCTTCCAATCCTTATTCTCCCTAGTCCTTCCACTCCACAAATAATTCTCCGGCAGCCTGCGCCTGAACGCTTCCGCTGGTAGCATCCGCCAGCTTTCGGTTCAACGCAGGCAGGCTTTCCCCCGGAATTTGAAAGGAGATTTCTACCACGTCGGTAAACTGTGTGTCCGTCACCACGCCGCCGGCCTCTGGAATCAGAGACAGAAGCCTCCCGTATTGGTTATAATCACAAACAAGCTCTGCGGTTTGGCAGAGGGCCATAGTGATGATCCTTCCCGCGTCCAAGGCGATCTTCGCACCGTGGGAGTAGGCCCGCACCAGGCCGCCGGCTCCTAACAGCACGCCGCCGAAATACCGGGTGACCACTACCACCAAATCGGTGACGCCGCTTTTTTGCAGCACCTCCAGCACCGGCACCCCGGCGGTGCCCTGCGGCTCCCCGTCGTCCGAATACCGCCGAACACTGCCTTCTCTCAGAGAATAGGCGTAAACATTGTGAGAAGCGTCCCAATATTTGGATTTGCACGCCCGTATAAAAGAAACAGCGTCCTCCTCCGTTTTCACCGGCTTTACCCGGCCGATAAAACGGGAGCGACGCTCCACAAATTCATCCTCCGCCTCGTTTTTTACCGTACGGTACTGGTCCATAGCAACCCCTCCGGAAAAAAATGACAGGCGGCGCAGAAGCTGCGCCGCCCTTAACATTCCATTACGCTATTAGCTTTGCTCTGCACAAATTATTTTTCCTGCAGATTGTAACGCTTCTTAAACCGATCCACACGTCCGCCGGTATCAACGAGCTTCTGTTTTCCGGTAAAGAAAGGATGGCACTTGGAGCAGATTTCAACACGGATATCGCCCTTAGTGGACTTCGTATTGATTACATTGCCGCAAGCACAGGTAATGGTCGCGTCCTCATATTTAGGATGAATATTCTCTTTCATTGCAGTTGTCACCTCTTTCGCTGAAACCGTAACATTAACATTTGAATTATATCATTGGCCTATGCAAAAAGCAAGCTTAATTTTAAAAACTTTCATTTTCATCTCATGGATCGTCGTCATCCGGCCGCCGCGGCGGAAGAAGGCCGCAGCGATTCGGCACGCAGAATACAAAGGCAGAGGAAGCCTTCGCGGTTATATGGGATTTTTTAGAAAAACACAACCGCCGCGCAGACATTTGCTTGATAGAGCCTTCCGGCGGGCCTTCTCGGGGCCCCGCTGGATCCCGCCGAAAGCGGACTGGATTAATAGCCTGCCTTTTGCTCCTGGATGTAATCGGCGTATTCCTCCACGCAAAAGGCCAAGGCCCGCATTTTTTTCGCATTTTCCACTCCAACAAAACGGAATACCTGCGGCTGAGCCGTCTCAATTCCGGTGACTTCCGTTTTATTTTCGGGATAGCGGATGACAAAGCCGTAATCCACACTGTGGTCGCTGAGCCACTTGTAGGCGTCGGAATTAGAAAAATCCCCGCCGCCAGGTTGGCAAATCGAATCAAAAGACCGGTGCTCCACTCGTTTTTTCCGGCGGGCAGAGTAGTTTTCAGAGCTTCAGCTTCCGCTTTTGCCTTGCTTCTGCCCTCCGAAACCAATCTGGACACAGTATCGTCGAAATTTTTTTGCAAGGCCTCCTCTGCCACATACCCCTGTTCTACCTGAAGGGTTACATTCTCCGCGGCCGCCGCCCGCACCATGCTTTTCAGCTGGATCAGAAGCTGGCTGTCCACGGGAATCCCCTCATACTCCTGAAGGTCCAGGGCAAAGGTATCCGGCAGGCTGGTTTTGCTGTTGCCCACCACCAGCAGTCGGTCGTTCGGATCCACCGGCGGAACAGAGCTTCCGGAATCCTCCCCAGAGGAGGCCGCGCTTGCCGACACTGGCTGGCTTGGCGGTCCAAGCTTCAAAAATTCCTGATAAATTAAATAACCGCCCGCGGAGATAACCCCCACCATAACCACCGCCAATACCGCCATTAAGACCCTCAGCTTTTTAGTGCTTCCTTTTTTCTCTTTGGCGCTGTAATCCACGCGGACCGCTTTATTCCCACGGTCAATCCCCTTTACAGAAATAAAAAACGCAGCCGCTTCGCTTCGTCTTTTTTCGCTGTCAAAAGCAGATTTCGCTTTTTCTCTTTTTCGTCTCGGCATCAGATCCCGCCTCTCAGGGTTTCGGCAAAGCCGGTTTAAAAATATTGTATAACGTTTCCACATTATTTTCAAGCGTCCCAATGCTTTTCATGAAGTTTCCTGTTTTTTCAAAATTCCCCAAAAACCTATTTTGTTTCTAATATTTGTGTGATACTATAAAGTGGGTAAATTTTTAAAATAAATAGCAAAATCCAAAAAAGAGGTGTGTTTCCATGAGGAAAACAAAGATCATCTGTACCCTTGGACCGTCTACCGACGATCCGGAGGTGCTGAAACAGCTCATGCTCAACGGTATGGACGTGGCCAGAGTGAACATGTCCCATCAGGATCACGACGCCAGAGGGTTCGCATCGGCGCGGTGAAAAAGCTGCGGGAGGAATTGAATCTTCCGGTCGCCTTGCTGCTGGACACCAAAGGCCCGGAAATCCGTACCGGTAACTTTTCCACTCCTAAGGTTGAGCTGGAGGAGGGCAGATCTTTACGCTGACCACTAACGACGTGGTCGGGGACAATACCGTCTCCAGCGTCACCTTCCAGGGCCTGCCCCAGGATGTCAAACGGGGCGATAGAATTCTCATCGACGACGGCCTGATTGAAATGGTGGTGGAGAGCACCACCGATACAGACGTGGTCTGTACGGTGATCAACGGCGGCACAATTTCCTCTCATAAGGGCATCAACGTGCGGGAGTCACCCTGTCCATGCCCTTCATCAGCCCAAAGGACGAGGCTGATATCGCTTTCGCCGTAGAGGAGGGCTTTGATTTTATCGCCGCCTCCTTTACCCGTTCCGCTTCCGACATTCTAGAGCTTCGTACCGAGCTGAAGAAAAACCATAACGATAAAATTAGGATCATCGCCAAAATTGAAAATCAGGATGGTGTGGAAAACATCGACGAGATCATCAATGTGGCCGACGGCATCATGGTTGCCAGAGGCGACCTGGGCGTGGAAATTCCTCTGGAGGAGATTCCGATTATCCAGAAGGAGCTGATCAAAAAAGCCTATAACGCAGGCCTTCAGGTGATCACCGCCACTCAGATGCTGGATTCCATGATGAAGAACCCCCGCCCCACCAGAGCCGAATCCACTGACGTGGCTAACGCTATCTACGACGGCACCAGCGCCATTATGCTGTCCGGGGAAACGGCCGCCGGCAGCTACCCGGTCATCGCCTTGCAGACCATGGCGCGGATCGCAGAGCGCACGGAGGAGGACATCGATTATGTATCCCGTTTTCAGAAGCGTGATGTGTATGAGCGTCCCAACGTGACCTCGGCCATTTCCCACGCTACCTGTACCACCGCCCACGACCTGGGCGCCGTGGCCATTATGGGAGTGTCTAAATCCGGAAAAACCGCCCGGATGATCTCAAAATACCGGCCAAAGTGCCCCATCATCTGCGGCACCACCGACGCCATGGTTTGGCGGCAGATGAACCTTTCCTGGGGCGTCACCCCCATTATGATCGAGGAGAAAACCAATACCGACGAGCTGTTTGAGCATGTGGTTTCCGTCGCCAGCTCTCTGAACCTGGTAAACAGCGGCGACCTGGTGGTCATCACCGCCGGAGTCCCGCTGGGAGTTTCCGGCACTACCAACCTGCTGAAGGTTCATCTGGTGGGGGACGCGCTGGTTTCCGGCATCGGCGTAAACAACGCTTCCATCTGCGGTAACCTGTGCGTCTGCGCCACCGAGGAGGAAGCCCTGAAAAGCTTTAAGCCCGGCGATATCCTGGTGGTGCCCCAGACCAGCAACCGCCTGCTGGACATCCTCAAGGATTGCTCCGGCATTATCACGGAGACTCCCGGAATCAATTCTCACGCCGCCATCGTCGGCCTGGCGCTGGATCTGCCGGTTCTGGTAGGCGCGGAAAACGCCACCAAGCTGTTGAAAAGCGGCACTACCGTGACCCTGGACTGCCAGCGGGGCATCGTGTTCTCCGGTACCAGCCACCATCTCCCCAGACCGAATCGGTAATCGGCCGTCCCGGCGCTCCTTTTTCTTGATAAAACACGCCGAAGCCCGGCGTTTTCCGGGCTTTTATTCACAAAGCGCGGCGGCGTTTTCCCGAATGAAAGCGCCCTTGTTCCTCCCCGTTCCGCGGGCGGCAGCCTGGCTGACATCGTAAAAATCGCTGTTAAGAGTCCGCTTCGTTCGATGCTTGCCGCGAAAGTCTTTTTACCGGGTGCTTCTTTCGGCTGTGCCATTGGGTTCCCTATTCAAAAAATCCCCCAAAGAGAAGCTTCTCTTTGGGGGATTTTCAATACCGCGGTCAATATGCTTGAACCAAAACAGCCGCTAAGGCGGCGATTCCCGTTTACGGGCTGTGGGGCAAGCGGCGCAAAAGCAGGAAAGCGCGGCGCATTTTGAAACGCCCGCGTCAATAGGCACTCTAAAAGGGCCTGCTGGCGGCTATGACCTGCTCCAGCACCCGCCGCGCGATTGGTTCTTAATCCAAAAACAGCCTTGGTTAGTCCTTAAAAAATTCATAGAACGCGCGATAGGCCATGTATACGTCGATTTTGGAAACCACCTCAAAGGGCGCGTGCATGGAAAGCACGGGTACGCCTACATCCACCACATCTACATTCATATTGGCAATGTATTTGGCCACGGTACCGCCGCCGCCGCCGTCTACCTTGCCCAGCTCGCCTACCTGCCAAAGGACCTTTTTCTTATCCAGCAGCGAGCGGATCCGGCCCATAAACTCGGCGGAGGCATCAGAGGTGCCGCCCTTGCCGCCGGAACCAGTGTATTTGGTCACCACTACGCCATTATTTAAAAAGCTGGCGTTATTGGCCTCATAGGCGCTGGCAAAGGTAGGATCAAAGGCCGCGTTCACATCAGCGGAAAGGCAGGCGGAACGGGAAAGCACATGTCTTGGCTCCAGGCCCTCCTGCATGGCCAGGTCAGCTACAAAATACCGGAGATAATCCGAGTTCAGGCCGGTGTTGCCGTCGGAACCGGTTTCCTCCTTGTCGGTCAGGATGGTGATGACCGTGTCATCCGGGATTTTCTGGTCCAAAACAGCCATCAGCGCCGGATACGCGCACACCCTGTCGTCGTGGCCGTAGCCGCCGATCATGCTCCGGTCAAAGCCGATATCCGTCACTTGGAACGCAGGCACCAGCTCCAGCTCGGCGGAAAGAAAATCATACTCAGTGATGCCGTACCTTTCGTTCAAGAGCTTTAAAATATTCAGCTTTACCAGCTCGCTGCCCTTATCGCTTTTAAAGGGGCGGCTTCCCACCAGAATATTCAGATCCTCTCCCTCAATAATTTTAGCGGCGGGCTTTTTCATCTGCTCGCCGCCCAGATGGGGCAGCAAATCGGTGACGCAGAACTGAGGGTCATCCTGATCCTCGCCCAGAACGATATCTACATAAGAGCCGTCCTTTTTCACAACCCGGCCGTGAAGGGAAAGGGGAATCGCGGACCACTGGTATTTTTTGATGCCGCCGTAATAGTGGGTCTTGAACAGGGCCAGGTCGTTCTGTTCATACAGGGGATTGGGCTTTAAGTCCAGGCGCGGGGAATCGATATGGGCAGCGGCAATACGCGCGCCGTTTTTTACGCCGTTTTTGCCGATCACCGCCAGGATAATCGCTTTGCCCCGGTTATTCACCATCACCCGGTCTCCGGTTCGTATTTTTTCTCCACATCAAACTCCGTGAAGCCTGCCTTCTGAGCCAGTCTTGCCGCCTCAGCCGCAGCCTCCCGCTCGGTTTTGCATTTGTTCAGGAATTTTTTGTAAGGCTCGCAAAAGGCGTCGGCCTTCTTCAGCTCGCTGTCGCTGATCTTAGCGGCGCCGCTTTTTTTGTCAATAAAGAGGGCCTCTTTCAGCTTTTCCACTGAGGAAGTCTCCTTTTCCGGTTTCTTTGACATAATCGTTACCTCCAATTTTTAAATTCTTCGCCGTATAAACGGCGGTACATTTCCTGGCTTTCCAGGACGTTCTTAACATATTGCTCGGTCTCCCCGTAAGGGATATCGTGCAGAGTCACGCCGTCAGAGGAGTGCTCCTCCTCGCTGAGCCACTGGTCCACATTGCCCATTCCCGCGTTATAAGCGCTCAGAATCACGGTTTCATCGTCGTATTCCTCCCAGAGGATCGAAAGAAAATACACACCGTATTCCACGTTTACCTGAGGGTCGTACAAAGCCGACGCATCCAGCTTTGGCTCCGTGCCTTATGAGTTTGAAGCCAGTCAAAGGTGGCGGGCATGATCTGCATCAGCCTCTGGCGCCCGCCGAGGATTCCGCGTCAGGGTTAAAATTACTCTCCGTACGGATCATCCCATAAAGAAACGCCGGGTCAATACTATATTTTTCCGCCTGCGTTTCAATAATATCCCTATATTTCAAGGGATAAGCCTGCTTCATGAAAAAAGAATAGGAAAAATAGGCACCTGCCGCCGCAACAGCCAAAACGGCCAGCAGCAGCAATGCCAGCAATCCCTTTTTTGCCGTTTTAGACATTGTGCTCCTCCCTGAGACGCTGTAAAAGTCTCCTGGTTTGGTAATAAAGCGCGCCGCTGGTCTCCTGATTGACCAGCACGTAATCCGACCGGTCCTTATAATATTGATCCTGCTGCTGGGCAGACATCCTTTTTTCCGCTTCCTCTCTGGTGATGGATCCCGCGCCCATCACCGCTGAAGCGCCTGGTTCCCGAGGGGCGAGCCACCGCCAGGGTTACGGTGCAGATACGTTCCAGCCCGCC